>OFRO01000541.1_pt1 | contig 13023 bp, 23 predicted proteins | sample 1543091 | NCBI WGS metagenome assembly OFRO01 (sample SAMN07774217, study PRJEB24372) | wastewater metagenome | isolation source: Exp Tend NO 10WW | collected 2016-02
TGGAGAATATCTTTTGCAAACCCAGTTGCAGCAACGGGTTTGGGTGATTATACTGTTGTTTCATCCAGTACTAACCAAATCATGAAAAACCTCACTTCTGATTTGCCAGCGCTTCGAGCAGTCAAGCTACTTGATCAGTTGCGCGAGCGGATACGTTATTTGCATTACAGCATACGCACCGAAGCGCAGTATACACAATGGGTACGCCGTTTCATTCTGTTTCATGACAAACGTCACCCGCGCGAGATGGGTGCGAAGGATGTTGAGGCGTTTTTGACGCATCTGGCGGTGGAGGGCAAGGTGGCGGCGGCGGAGGTAACCGTCCGCAGAATCAGGGCGGCGGCAATCAGGGGCTAATGTGGGGCTATGACTTCGACGGCGGCATAACCGGCCAATGGGCAAACCAGCCCACACTAGGCGCCATGATGCAAGGCACGCACACCACGGCGGCAGCACTGACCACAGCGATAAGCGCGCGCCAGCCAGAGCAGCATATCGAGATCATTATCCAAGGCTACAACCGCGATAAAATGGAGCTAGTCCAAGAGATCGCCACAACCCTTGGCCGCATCAACCGCAGCCCGCGCTAGGCGTCCACTGGAGCCACTTTAGACCATGGCGAGCAATATCCCCGGCTGGCGGCCAAGCAGTTTTAGTTACCAGTCAGGGTCTGGAGTGCAGAAGACGGATCTAGACGGAAATCTTCCAAGTTGGAACTCTTTGCTATGCAATGGGGAGCGCCTGCCAGGGCTTACCGTCTGGGTGTCGGGGCCGCATCACAAGCTAGTCACGACAAGCGGCAAGGCAGCAGGCAAGAGCCCAGGTGCTGCTACTGTGCGCGGGCGCGAAGCCGCTCTTATGGTCGTTCAGCAGATCCTGCGCACGAATTACGAGTGGGAACTGTTTGTGGCCATCCAGCCCCGACTACTGCCGATCGTAGTTGGCGCACCGGTTACGGCTGGGTCTGCCGTTGTAAGCTCAAAGCCAAGCGGAGCGCTACCACCTGGGGCAATCCAGATCAGCCACCCACTAGCGGCTGCGTTCGGCGTGCGGTTTGCCATCGTCAAAGAGATCAACCCAGCTGGCCCAAGAGGCGGCGGGCCTGTTGTGGTGACCATCACATTTGAGGAAGTGCAGGCTTCCAAAAACCAGCCATCCAAGCAGGCAAACCCGAAAGCCACGGGCTTGGAATCGTCACCGCAGACAATCGACATCGCCGGGGAAGCTCCGCGCCCGCCTGCATTGCGAGACTTTGCGCGCAAGCCAACACAAGGGGCGAGGTAGTCAGTTGCCGAGGATTCCTCGGTAGCTTGCTCGGCCACGCGCTGCGCCACCTAGCAAACAATGGCAGATGTAACCCTTCAGCCGCGCCCAGCAAGCCCGACAGATCAGCCGCTGGCCGTGGCCGAAGGCGATTACCTGCCAGGCTTCTCGGGCAACTGGACGGCGCATCTTGAGTTCGCCGACCAAGTTCCCGCGCCCACCGGCAAAGTGACGCTGACCTGGCTAGGGCAAGCGCTGGCGGGCCAAGTACTGCGCAGCGGCCAAAGCGCAGCCGGACGCACGTTTGCGCTTGTAGCTGGTGGCAATGGCCATCTTGGCGCAGCGCTACCGCCCACGTTGCCGGCCAAGGCTTACCGCAACTCTCAAGCGCGGGTCATCCTGCAAGACATCCTGACGACAGCGGGCGAGCAACTAAGCCCAGCCGCACAGCAGGACGTGCTTTTGCGTCAGGTGGCTACTTGGCCCCGCAGGCAAGACACAGCCGCATCCCTGCTTGACGACCTTGCTCGCGAGCTAGGCGTGATCTGGCGAGTGCAGCCAGACGGTACGGTCTGGATTGGACGATATGACTTCGCCGAAGCAGTGCTATCGCAGGAGCTGCAGCAGCTCGACGAGGCAGATCCGGCATACGCTGAGGGGCTATTCGTTCCGCATGCGTTCGGGCCGCTGCCAGGCCAAAGCTACCAAGCGCGCAAGATTGGTTGTGCGCAGTACACAATTAGCCCAGACAATGCTTTTGTGCGGCTGTGGTATCTCGACGCATCCACGACCGACCTCGACGGCGGGAACCTTCGCCGGGGGCTGGCCGAGCTGATAAAAGAGACGCTGCGCCTCGACTGGTATGGCACCTACCCAGGTCGCGTCGTCACCCAGCGCCCAGATGGCACGCTTGATATCGCGCTAGATAGTCGCACTATCCCGCCCTTGTCAGCTGTGCGGTACCGCGTCTTTTGCCCCGGTGCGCGGCTGTCGGTAGCAGCTGGCTCGCGCGTCGAGGTGCGCTTTGACAACGCCGATCCCATGAAGCCGGTCGCTGACCTGTTTGATCCCGGCGAGGCCCAGCTAGGCGTGGCGCGGCTCAATGACCCAAGCCGGGCCGGTGCCCTGTTTGCGACGTGGATCAACCAGGTGCAAGCCGCGATCAATAGCCTAGCTCCGGGGTCGGTGACCATCTTGCCGCCAAACACCGACTTGGTAAACATCTCCGGCGTCAGCGAAAAGGTGTTTTTGCCATGAGCACCGCAATCCGCTACCCCTTCGGCACTGATGCGCGCTTGATCATCGAAGATGGCCAGCTAGACATTGATACGACGTTTGCCGTCGAGTCCGACCCTGGTCGCGTGCTTGTCGGCGACTTAGCCAAGATCGTTACCACGCTGGCGGGGACGCTTTGGTGGGCACCCACGGCCACCGAAGACGCAACGCAGGGGCTCAATGATGCCATGTCACAGGACAGGGCGGCGGCGTTTCGCGGGCGACTGCAGAGCGCAGTGCAGCAGGATAGCCGATACACCGACGTGGTTGTGTCGCTGCAGCAGATCGGGCGCACGCTCACTATCAGCATCACGGCGACGGCTGGCAATCGCAACTTGGTGCTGGTGCTGGTGACAAACGACAACGGCACGCTAAGCGTGCAAGAGGCTGCGGTTAATGGCTCTGTACTCTGATCTAGTCGGCGCGATTAGCCAAGCGGCCTATTTCGCGCGGCTGATGGCACGCCACGTCGTCAACGGCGTACCGACTGATACGTGGTTGTCTGTAGTCAATACCGGCCTCAGTACGACGCAATACGTCTCCGAGGTGCTGGCCGAACTACGGTCGCTAATCACGGGCATCTTTCGCGCGTTGTTTCTCGACGAATGGCAGGGGCTGGTCGATGGCGCGGTAGATGCCGCCGACTTGGCCGCTATCGAGGCGCGTATCGAGGTCGTGGCCCGCAATGTGTACGGCATCGAGCGCCAAGCCGCGCAGCTGCAGCTTGCTCGGTTCGTACTCACGTCGGCCACCGGCGCGCCACCGCAAAGCATTAATCCGGGCGATTCCGCTGGCACCATTGGAACGACCGGGATTGTCTGGTACGCCGCCGAATCTGCGCAGCTGGAGCCGGGGCAGGAATCGGTCGTGCTCTACCGCGCAGCCGAAGCCGGGGCGAGCTATAACGTCCCAATCGGCACAACCTTAGAGCTAAAAACGTCCCTGGTCGGCGTGTCCATTGACAACCGGGCAAGCGGCGCAGCTACCGCGCTCGGAGTCGGGGCAGCGGGCCTGTTTCTCTATGCGGTACAGTCCGGCGTTACGGTGCAAGTTGTGAACAATGGCGCATCGTTGCCGCTAAACACGACGGGCAACCTCGGCACTAAGTTGATCACAATCCAGTTGCGCACCGATGGCGCTGGGGTGGCACTGAGCACTGCAGATGAAGTGCGCTTGGCTCTCAATGCTGCAGTCGCTGCGCTCGGCATCCCGCAGCTACTGCTGTATACCGCGCTTGCGGGTAGCGGCGCGGGCGTCATGCAGGTCACCGCGTCCCCCGTGGCGCTGGCTTGGGATGGCTCATACATCCAAGAGGCTGGCGCAGACCCCGAGGCAATCGCGCGACTGCGGCGGCGTTGCGAGACGCGGCTAGACACAATCGGCGGCGGCGGCGGGAGCGGCGTCCCCGGCGGCGCAGTCGGCACCGAGGACGCGCTGGTCTATTGGGCGCTGGCAACCCCTGCGGGCTACAAGGCGTCACCCGTGCGCTGGGTGCGCGTGCTGAGCAATAACAAGCTGGGCGCGATGTCTGGCGGCGAGTCCACCGTTGTGCTTGCCAGCACTGCGGGCGGCATCACGGCTGCCGATGTCGCAGCAGTGGCGGCTAACTTTGAGGCCCCAAGAAAGTATTGGGGCGGGCTGAATGTCGTAAGCGCCATCACGGCACCGATTGCCATTGTTGGGACCGTGCATGTGCGGCCCGCGTCGGGCAAGACGCTCTCGGATGTCAGCGCCAGCATTGCCGTAGCGCTGGCTCAGTTCCTGGAGATCATCGGCGACGAGTGGAGCGTTAATGATACGCCCCTCATCTACCCTGACAAGCTGCTTTCGATTATCAGCGGCGCCGATAACGTGGCGATTTCGCACCTGGAACTGACGGTCCCGGCGGCACCTATCACGCTAGCGTGGAATGAGTTTCCAACCTTCGACACCACCGCCTTGGCTATCACTTACGGCTAATGTCCCAGCTGCTAACCACATACCTGCTGCGCAATCTCGCGCGGCCTCGCTACCTCAGCGGCAAGCGCGGCACCGGCTACCTTGCCACGTTCGCGAGCATCGGCGACGAGGTAGGGCAAGACGCGCTCGACGCTAGATCCGAGACATCGCCCCAGGATGCAAGCCCGCGCGCACTAGCTGCCATCGCGCGCAATGACAACGACCGCACCTATCGACGCGAGCCCGTACCCGAGCTGCGCAAGTACCTGCTGCGCATCCTCAGCGAGAAGCAAAAAGCCGGTACCGTTGACGGGCTAAAGGCTCAGTTTGCGCGCCTTGGGTGCCCAGTTATCGAGGTCGTGACCGAGCTCGACTTGCGCAACGCCGGGGTTGTGGGGGGCTTTGGCGGCAACATCGGGTTTTTCTTTATCATCGTCCGGCAGCCAGCCTTTGCGCGCCCGCTCTCGCCAGTGTGGGACGGCGGAAGCACCTGGGATGACGGCGTAACGCTCTGGGGAACGTCGCTCACCTTTGACGACCTAGCCGAGATTGAAAACGTGATCCGGCGCTGGAAGCCAGCGGGCACCTCTTGCCGCTTCATTTTGTTCGACGACGACGGCTCTACCGCTTGGGGTCCGGCGGGGATCACCGGTAGCTATGACCAGATCCCGATCAACGAAGCCTGGGAGCATCTGCCGCCGCTGGGGATTGTGAATCCGTATTACAACGTAAGTTACCTTACACCATGAGTGAGACGATGAAGAAAAGCACGATTTATGCCCTGCTGTTTTGTGCGTTTATTGCAGCTGCTTGCGGTGGCGACGATGCCAAGGCAGCACCTGCCAATTCGCAACAATATTCCAGTTCAGCGGCAAACGCGGAAGCTGCCAACGCCATCGCTAACGCTTTGACTTCTGCTAATCGGCTAGTCGTTGACGGGTACGGCGTTACTGCCGATAACGACGCAGCTGGCCGGTCGCCCATCAACCCAGGCCTAAAGGTGCTGTGGGATATGGTGCGCGGGCTGCGCTGCGCCATCTGGGGAAACTGCCCAGGCGTCAACATGCGCACGGTCAAGTCTTTGCATGTTGACGGTACGGGCGGAGTTATTACCAGCGCAGCGCCGGTGGGCACAGTCAAGGTCGATGCCGCCTATGGTGGCGTGACGCTGCCGACAGGCGCGAACGCGCAAGGCATCCTGACCGGAGACTCGGGGGCGTTTGGATACGGCTCGTTTAACTGGAATGGCGCGACTTGGTCGTTCGTTGGTGGGTTCAACGTTCATTCTATTACCGTCATTAGCACCGGCGTCATCGACATCACGTTTGGAACCGCGCCCGCCAACTACCTGAAGTGTGCTGGCTCGGCCAATAGCACCTTTAATGGTGGCGCGCCTTACTGGATTGAGGTCACCCCAAGCGGTGTAACGTCGGGTCGCCTCGTCGTCCGATACCGGATTAAAGACGTGACCAATGCCGTCGCCAATAGCAGCTTTACCACGCTGATTTTCTGCGGCGCCGGGGCCTAACATGGGCGCATCCGACGATACGGGCATCGAGCCGCGCAAGGCTGCGGGTACTGCTGCACTGCCAAGCACGGGCGGCACTGGAATCGTAGTGCAGACAGGGCCAGCTTCCACGGTCGCGCGCACGCTTACCGCTGGACCTGGAATCAGCATCACAAACGGCAACGGCGTAGCTGGGAATCCCGTGATTGGGCTGCTGGAAATGCCATCAGCGCCGGTCGAGCTGGCAAAGTTTGGCCTGCCGTTTTCTAGCAGCTCGTGGGCACCTGCGGAATACATCGGGCGATCCACGGCTTCATCGTCTACCCCAGACGCTGCAGCCGCTGGCGGATTCGTTGAAAATGACGGCCCGAGTTACATCGACCTATTCGAGATCAAGACGCAGTACACGCTTGGCTTTGACTACAGCGTCGAGCTTTGGCAGCTCGACGAGTTCGGCAACGCCACCCAGGCGCTCGATACCGTAAACGGACTTCCGATCGTTATCACTGTACTTTCCGGCTCCACCGTTGGCCGCAACACGGTGGACATTTACGAGCAGCCCACTAGCTACACATTGCTTGTCCGCTCGGATGCCGCCGTAGGCTGGAATCCTGGGCAGGCTCAAGTTGTAGCCCGAAGACGCAAAACCATTTAGGAGATATCCATCATGGCAAGTACATCGTTTCTGACTCTCGGCGCCATGCGCGCCAAGCTCGACATGAGCGCAACGGTATCCAACACCGGCACCGGCCAACCGCTGACCATGGTTAGCGACAACGGCGCGGGCGTCATCGTGGTTTTGCCGTGCGCAAATGACACGATCCCCGACTACGTGGGCGGTGTTAGCCCCTGCCAGAAAGCCATTGCGGGAAGCATTCACCCCATCTATCCGGGCGCCCCCATCAGTTTGGGCGGGACCGTGGTTCGTGGCGACAAGCTCATGGTCAGCGGCGGGCAGTTTGTGAAGGCCGCCAGCGGCAAAAAAGCGGTCTGTTGCGCTGCGTCCGATGGCGGCGCCGGGGACATCATTCAGGCTGCGCCGATCCCCGTGGTGGCATAGCTTGGCGCGCGCGCTGTTACTCGCGCTGCTGCTGGCTGCATGCGGTAACAGCGCTTCACCTCCCGAGCCACCCGCGCCGGACTTGGCCACCGCTGCCGACATGATCGCGCCGCCGGATCTTGCAATGGCATCTAGCGCGGTGCCCTCATGCCGCAGCTGCAGCCAAAGCGACCCCGGCGCGTGCGGTGGCATTCCTTCCGTGTGCGGGTGCTATCCTGGCCCCGCTTGCTGCTGTAGGTAAAACCATGGAAACCGAACTAAGCCAGCTACTTGGCACGCTTGGCACTATCCCTGGCCTGCTGCTGATAGCGCTTTCGTGCGTCCTTATGGCCATGAAAGTCTACTCGCAGCGGCTGGCAACTAAGGCGCATGCTGACCACAGCGAACGCATCCTGAAGGCAAGCCCAGAGCAGCTGGCGTTGCTGGAAAAGACACCGCCACCGCCAAGCCAGGCGCCGTCTCGACTGCTGACACTGCTGCTACTGGCATCGCTGGGCAGTAACGGCGCCTCGATAGCCTACTCCCGGCATGCCGTGGTTTTGGCGGACTCATGCGAAAAGACCACCGACAAGCCGAAAAGCTGCAGCCCGCCATGCAAGGCCCCGAGCGTGTGCAATAACGGCGCATGCGTGGGCGTCGGGGTGTCAGCAAGCGCTGGCGACAGCCTGCAGAGCGTCTATTGGGCTGGTGCTGACATCGGCGGCGGCGACAGCGGGCCGATCCTAATGTGGCGTCGCGAGCTCGATTATGCTGACTAGGCAAAGTGACATCGCCGCGATCGTGGGGCTGTTTCTGCGCGTGGGCGCTGCCGTGGGCGTGTTCCTGCTGCTGGCTGCGCTGCTGATAGCAGATGCGGGCTGCGTAAAGCAGTGGGGGCCGCTGCATGAAGTGGCCGAGCGCGTGATCTCTAGCTGCAGCGGGCGGAAGTGCGCGCCAGAGACTGCGCAGGCCAAGTGCCTGGCTGACATGCGCGATAACGCACAGGCGCTGCGGGACGTGGTGCCGCCTAGCTGTTTCACATGGAACACGCCATGACCGCGGGTGTCAAATCCGCCGCCCTGGCTGGCGTCGAGCTGCTGACCGCTGGCATTGAGTGGCTGACAGCCGCGGTTAAGCTAAAGCAGGCTAAGGCCGAAGCTGACCGGCTGGGGCTTATCGAGAAAATCAATGCGGCCATTGAGCCGCCGAAGGAATGAAACATGCAAAATGATTTTGGCTGGGCTTTGCAACGGCTAAAGGACGGGCAAAGGGTTCGCCGCAGTGGCTGGAATGGCGCAAGCATGTGGATCGAGCTTGAATGCCCAGATCCCAACAGCAAAATGACCCTGCCTTATATTTTCATGGAGTATCCGGTCGGTCACGCCGCGTACCCAAACGGGTGCCGGGTGCCATGGTTGGCGTCGCAATCAGACCTGCTGTCGACTGATTGGCAGTTACTTCAAAGCCAAGAGAAAGCATAGACCATGCGAACACTTAGAGCATTTCAAACGATTCGCGGCCTGCTTTACGCGCTGGCGCTGATGACGATGCCGGTCTATTACATGGCTTGCGCCACTGTGCAAGCCGGTTGGGTATCCGATCCCATCCCAGCAATGACGGCCTCGGTCATGAGCGCCAAGCCTTGCAGCCCCCCGGCGTTTCGCGATCCATCGCCCAATGTCAACCGCCAGAACGGGTGGTTTTCTGCCGTGCCAGCGGGCTCGGATCTGCCAGCGTGCGGCAAGGCAGAGACTCCTTACTACTGCCAGAACCGGGCAGGGTGCGGCGAATTTACCGTGGGGATGCGCTTTGTTGGTGGCGGAAAAACGCCCCGGCATGCGTTCGTAGACGTCTTGACGGGCGACATCATGGCCTGTCTGCAGCCCGCGCAGCGCTTTGGAGTCGGCAGCTTGGAATGCGAGCGGAAGCACTACAGTGCCGCCAATGGCCCAATCCGGGTCGTGCTTGAAAGCCAGCTAGCGGGCCCCGATAGCAGCACGGAGCTCGCCGCGGTTATCAGCGCGCTACCCGGCTCCCCTGTTGCCATTGGTCAGATCGGCCCAGTGGAGCCGCGCTAGTGCTGACAGTCACCGCCCTGCAAGAGATCCCATCGCCACCGGGAACGGCCACGGTCCGGATCGATGTGGAGATTGACGCGCCCAAGGATGACGACGAGCCCGACGACGAGAGTGATTCAGACCCGGTCGACGACGCACTGGCCGGTGCTGGGCGTGCCGCCGGGGGACTTATTGCCGGGGTCGGCAAAATGATCGCGGGCGTCGCGCGGGCCGTTGCGCCGGATGATGACGACTAGGGCGATCATGTTGGTGGACTCACCGCATTGATGCCAGCGACGGAAGCGCACTTTTTATCGCCAAGTTGTAAAATAGTTCTTTACAGCTGGCGAGAGATCGGTAAGACTGCTTCTCGTCTCGTCGCTCCTTGTCCTGGCTTGGTCGCCGCTAACCCGCTCTAGTCCTCCGCTAGAGCGGGTTTTTTGTTGTCTAAATGGTTAGCATGCCTTGCGACATCAGCGCAGCCTGTCGCCGACACCATGACTCCGCAAGCTCAATAGAAATGCAGCGCCGACCCAGCGACCGCGCAGCATCTGCAGTAGACCCAGACCCACCAAACGCATCAAGCACAACCGCCCCCGGCTTACTTGATGCGGCGATCATGTGCCGAAGCATTGCCGCTGGCTTTTCGCAGACGTGCTTACCTGGGTAGTTGCCGACCGTTTCAAAATCCCACACGTCGGTGTATGGCACTTTAGCGCTAACAGAAAACGGGCGTCGCAGCTCGTCGTACTCTTTGCGCAGCTCGTCGTACTCTTTGCGGAGGAAGTCGCCACCGGCCCGATTGAAAAGAACTCGCGCGGCCTCGTATTGCTCCCTGGTTGGCATCGCCCATTGCGACGCTGAAAAAGTGTGCCTGTCGAACACATAACGAACGCCAGTCAACTTGGCCATACCATCTTGGATCTGCTGACTTGATAGACCGCTTCGCTTGCGCTCCTCGTCGAAGTAGAACCGTAACGGCTCAAAGACAAACCCCCGCAGCTCGTCGCACTTGCGCTCGTACCCGGCTTCACCTTTTGCCGCGTTGTCTGCTCCGAAGTGCTCGGCGAAAATAATTGTCTCTGATTGCGGAAAGAATGCCCGCAGTTCTTCCTTGCAGGCTGCCTTGTGTCGTCCCTCGGCCTTACGCCAGCGAATATTGTTCAGCACCTCGAACCGCTCACCGACAAGACACTCAACCCGAGCCCCCATCTGAGGCGATGCAAATAGGTACAGCGACCCGTTAGCCTTTAGGATGCGCGCAAACGCCACCAGCACGCGGTCAAGCCATGCAAGAAAGTCAGCAGGCGTGTTCCATTGGTTGTCCCAGGCGTCGCCTTTGACCTTGAAATAGGGCGGGTCAGTCAGTATCAAATCGACGCTGTTATCCGGTAGCCGTGGCAGCACGTCAAGGCAATCGCCGTTGTAAATTGTCACCCCGCCGTGCTCATAGTATGGCTTCAGTGTCATGGGAGATCGTCGTACCGGCTGTTTCCGCGCGGCTGCTCTGCGAACGGGTCGGCGGGCACCTCTTCAACTGGGCGCCATTGAGCCACAGAAAAGCACGACTCCGACATAGCCCGATAGTCAGAATCATCACCAAGCCGCACGCGCAACTGGCCCGGCTCATCAAATGGCGACGCAACCACGTTGCACCGAATGACAGGCCGGAAGCAATTAGGGCGGCGCTCAGGTGGCAGACTCAGCCAGTAATCACCGGCTGCCGTTGGCTTGTCCGTGGTCCAGTTACTCATGGTGTGGTCCTTTCAAGTTCTGCAAACGGGTCCACCGGATGTTCGTCGCGCATCCACAGCGCGCCTTCAAACCACGGATCGGTCAGAGAATAGAGGCGGTAATCCTCGGCGTTGTCGATGGACACACGCAGCTGAACTGTGTCCGGATCTGTTTTCCGCAAAACTACGCTGCAATGAGACACCGGCCCCTCAAACACATACTTAAATGCGTACGAAGTGCGCTTTTCGGGCGCAATGCTCACGCGCCATTTTCCGGGCGTCGTCGGCTTGTCTTTGGTCCATGTGCTCATGTGTCACCAGGGATCGGCATCCACTTCACAATGGAACTTTTATTGAACACAATATCAGCATTTTCAGTGCGCCATGGGGCGCCGGGGAACTCTGTATCGGTATCATAGACCAAGATTATTACTTCGCGCACAATGGCTAGTACTTTTGCTCCGTTTTCCGGCAGACGCTCGGAGGCGTTAATCCACGCATGCGCGGCCTCGGCATCAAATGCACGCTTCCTTGCTGCCACAAGCAAATCGGCTGCAATCTGTGGCGTGGCATCCCCTAACTCGGCTGCTGCGATTATGCGTTCGCGGTCTTCGTTCCACATTATTTCCACCCCACCAATGAACCATTTTTGACTATGCCGCCAATGGACTGCAGCTTGCGCAACGACACTCGGTAGCTCTTCTCTCCAGTCCAATCTGCAAGAGGGAGTAGTTTGGCGATCACTTCGCGCGCCTTTGCCTCTGTTAGCTGGTCGCCTCCTATGCAGAATCCAGTGGCAAGGTGAGTGATTGAGTAGTGCCCGTTCTCTCTCTCGACTATGGCCAGCCCGCTCTCAATGAGTAAACATCTGGCGCGTACCTGCGTGCGCCTCTTAGCATCGGATGGCGCAATTGACACCCAGCAATATGCCGCGCTCATCGCTTTGCCTTCACTTTCTTGGCTGGTGCGTCAGTCTTAACCTTGGCAGCCAACGCGACCCAGGTATATGCCCAGGGCCTGAATCGCCCCTCTGGTCGTTTCGCCATGCGCTCAGAAGTCATCACTAAACCACCTTCGCTTATCCAGTGGACGCGCGCGGACACCAACGGATCAGGAATTGAAATGGGAGCTAGATACGTATTTGCGGCGTCTAGCGCGGCGGGATCAAAAACGGAATCTGCAGCTCGCGCTTTAACCTTCGGCTGCGTCCGCTGCAGATACGCCCGTAGTAGCTTTGTTTCTGCCTGGTGCTTCGTGTATCCAAGCCCAACGCTATCTAGGAGTGCCGCCAGGGCTGCGCGTTCGGCTTTGTTCATTGCGGCACCTTATTTGCGAGGTCGCGCAGCTTGTCAGCATATGCCTTGCTCCACATTTCCAAGTCAGCGCCGGTATATGTCGCCAGCGCATCCTCGTTGATTGCGTCAGCCTCGGATAGCGTGCGGCAACGTGCCAAGCGACCGACCAGTGTCTGCGGCTGCTCTTCTGTAGTTTGTGCTGGCTTAGCTGCTGCCTTTGTCTGAGTCGGCACAAGCTGATAAATGATGGGGTTTTTGCGGCGAGGCATCTTGATTGCCACTGACAGACTCTTGGTCATCTCAGGCGACCCAAGCACGCGGATTCCGCCTTTCTTCTCGGCCCCAAATGCGACCGACTTGTCATGATGGATCGTGATCAAGCGCCCGCCCCACTTAGCCGGGTCGACCTCTGACAGTGCAGCAGCTGCAAGCGCGGAGTTTGTCCGGTTCCATACTATCTCGCCGGGCTTGTCCTTGTGCTTGCCGCCGTCCTTGTACAGAAGGACCACTTTCTCTTTTTTGGTTCCGTCGTCTTGCTCAAGCTCGACTTGTCCGCGCACTTCCACAATGCGGATCGTCTGTGGCTGTAGCAGCGTAACGCCCTTCAGGAATCTGCTAGGGTACATCTCCTCAAAATGGCCCATGGTCATGCCTCCGTTGTTGTGATCTGCCACTCGTCGTCTTCATCCATCAGCACGTATCGCGGCGCACTCAGCACGCGCACGCCTTCATAGCGACCCGGCCAATGATTGCGAGCTGTACACTCCGCCAGCTGCGCAAGTAATCGCTTTACGTCCTCATGTGCAGCCTGTCGTGATTCCGGGCATGGTTCAAAAATAGCCACGTCATATGGCGGCTCTGACTCCACGACCAGAAACACGAAAGGCACTTCCTCTATATCACAGCCAACCGATGC
>OFRO01000542.1_pt1 | contig 12993 bp, 14 predicted proteins | sample 1543091 | NCBI WGS metagenome assembly OFRO01 (sample SAMN07774217, study PRJEB24372) | wastewater metagenome | isolation source: Exp Tend NO 10WW | collected 2016-02
GTCTTTAACGGCCTTCGGAGACGACATCGCGTCGCCCGGTGCGCGCATCCTGCTGGCAAGGATTGCAATCGCTTGGGCGATGATTGTGTCGCCGTCGCGTTGGTCTGGTTTGACCGCGTAGATTGCCGGCTGCTCTGATCTCGCCTTCATGATTGCGCCCTCGCATCGACACCAGCAAGGAAGGCGCGCATCATGTCCATCAATGCCCGCTTGGTGACATGCCCACAGCCAAAGACATCGCTTTCGCCAGTGCCCGAATCGGCCATCTGGTGGAGAGATACGCCACCATAGCTATAGTCGATCAGGTAGGCTCGCGGGCAGGGATCACTCCCGGCGTAAGGTGCAAGAGGTGTACCAAGTGTGCGGTTGATGCGAGTGCACACTGCTTGCAATTGGGCTTCTGTTATGCGGTTTGTCATGGTCTTACCCCTTAGTTATCGGCCTTCCGACCGGATTAGATTTGATTCCCAGCCGAGTCATGGCCCGGCGAACACTGGAGACTGCTACACCGTATTGCTTTGCTGCGACCGCTGGCGTACAGTGGGTATAGAGGAGATAGGCTACAGCTTCGCCTACCTCGCGGGATTGACGGGCAGACACGATTAATGCCCAGCGCGACGAGCGTTGTTGAGGTCTTCAGCTTCTTCGTCCTCGTCGCTCACCGTGTAAAGCCCGTCATCGCTGATTGTGTAGGTCTGTGTGCGGCCGTGGATGCTGTCCCAACTGCTAATCTCGATTGTCGGTGGATTGCCTTCGCCAAGCTGGAATTCCGCTTCCGATGCCCACGCGCGAAGCATGCATGGCGAGAAGTGATCGACTCCTATTTTGTGGTTGTCGGCAAGGAATTGCTTGATTTCTTCAATACCGCGATCGTTGATGTATTGGCTCATGGTATTCCCCGGTTATCGTGGTCAAGTCGCCACTGCAAAGCCCCGAAGGGCTTGGCGCTGGCTACTCGGTAAGGTTGCGGATGCGAGCGTTAAGTTGATCTCGGAGCGCAATAGCCTCACGCTTAAGCATTGGCCCAGATTCCTTGAAGCCGACCGCGCTAGCGGGATCGCCGAGATAGACATTGAAACCATCATCATCGTGCCAGGCGAAAGCTCCCACGATGTTGTTAAGTTGGAGATACTTGCGCGCCAGGTCATCGTTTGTGTAGAGTCGCAGCATGATTAAATCCCCTATCTAGTTAGACTGCTATTTGACGTACAAACAACCATTGCTGAATTCGGAAACCCTGCTGTAATCAGGATGATTCTTCAGTATGGTCATTATCTTCCGTGCCGCTTTGTTTGCAGCCCTATGCCCCGCGTTTGTGCGGTAGGCTTTTGGATTGGTAACACAATTCCACGAAAGACAAAGCCGGTGGATTGTTAAACGAGAAGTGTTCATTTCAATCACCTCGTTAAAGCTCGCCGCCGGCACAATACATTCCCAACAGGTCAAACTCATCGCAACGATAGAACATTGTGCGAATCTCATAGAGCCGCGACTCAATGTAAAATTCTTCACTCATGTACAGATTGCGAAATGTGCAGGTCATGATTCAATCCCCTATAAAGTAAGCAGTAATCACTGCATGACTAGATAATGGAGCATGACGCACGAAAGAGCAAGAAATACTTTCCTATTGACAAGAGGCAGGCGATAGGTAAAATCTAATCACCCGCCTATCACCCAGGCGCAGCGGCAAAGCTAACGCCTCGATAGCCGCTAACGAACAGCACAGACCTGCTGGAATAGGATCGAGGCGAGCCGTAAGCACAAGTAACTTATGAGCGGCATCACTGCCAATGCAACACAAAACAGCCCGCCGGCAAGGGTGCGCTCCTGCGAGATAGGGAAGCAATGACCGCTTTGGCAATCATCCATAAAGACCGCATCCTGGAGCACCTTGCACAAGGTGGCAGGCTTGACGACCTACACCTCGGAATCTCAAGACAAGCAATCTCCAAAGCCCTGAAGGACGATCAAGACTATCAGGATGCAATGATCGAGTATCACGCGGCAAGACTCGATACAGCAGAGCAGGCAATACTTGATGCAAAAGAGCAAGTTGACGTCGCACGTGCACGCGCACTACACAGTGCTTACGCCTGGCGAGCCGAGAGGGAGCAGCGGCGCATCTGGGGGCAGCGGGACGAGGCATCCTCAGGTGGAGTGACTATCGTCATCAACACACAGGACAGCTCAGGCCGTGTGATCGATGGCGAGGTAGTGGGGGGGATGTTAGGGCAGGCGGGGATGGCGATTAGGGAACCCTAGCTGTATGCCCCTATACACGAATAATCCACGAATAATCCAGATAACAGGTTTGATACTCCACGCTTGAAAGCGAGAGTCTGTGAAGAACACAGCGACCCTGCACTAGAAGGAGGCGGGGGGGGTATGTTGGGAAATGGGTATGTGATAACGAAGGTACCATGATGAAAGAAACCGCGAAGTGAAGATAACCTTACCGCACCAATGGAGTCCTCGACCGTATCAAGACCCGTTGTGGAGGTATTTGGTATTGGGAGGGAAGAGGGCGGTTGCGAAGTGGCATCGTAGGGCTGGTAAGGATGAGGTTTTTCTTCATCACACAGCGGTACAGAGCCAGGTGAGGGTGGGGAATTACTGGTACATGTTGCCGGAGTATTCGCAGGCTAGGAAGTCGATGTGGGATGCTGTGGATGGGCATTCTGGGAAGAGAAGGATAGATCGGGCGTTTCCTGAAGCGATGAGGGAGACTACCCGTGAGAATGAGATGCTTATCAAGTTCCGGAACGGAAGTACGTTCCAGTTGGTAGGGTCGGATAACTTCAATAGTTTGGTCGGAAGCCCTCCGGTGGGGTTGGTGTTCTCTGAATACGCTTTGAGTCAGCCGAGTGCTTGGGGGTATTTGATGCCGATCCTTGAGGAGAATGGAGGATGGGCGGGGTTCAACTCGACTCCACGGGGGAAGAATCACTTTAAGAGGTTGTGTGAGTTTGCGCAGAAAGAGCCTGGATGGTTCTTTTCTTCCTTGAATGCGGATGAGTCGGGGATTTTCACTTCTGACCAACTTTCCTCGATTCTTCGGCAATTACAAGCTGAACATGGCGATGAGTATGGGATGGCCCTGTTCATGCAGGAATACTATGTTTCGTTTGAAGCGGCGATGCCGGGGGCTATTTGGGGTGACTGTATTTCCAAGTTGGAAGCCTCCGGGCGGGTTCAGACGGAGGGGAATCCTGTAACCGTACCTCACACTGAGGGATTTCCGGTATTTACGGGATCAGACCTTGGGTTTGATGATGACACTGTTTTCTGGTTCTACCAGGTCATTGGTGATGAAATCAATGTGATCGACTACCTTGAGGACAATTTCAAGGATGTTGAGTTCTACGCATTGGCACTGAAGAACAAACACGATCAGTTAGGGTATGAGTACGGAACTCATTGGCTACCTCACGATGCAAGACCTCGGACTATCGCTGCTGGCGGGAAGTCGATTCTCCAGCAATTTATTGAATTCAACCGGGATCACGGGGATTGTCTAGGTAAATTCGCTATCGCTCCTAAGTTGGATGTACAGGAAGGGATTCAGGCCGCTAGAGCTACTTTCCCGAAGTGTAGGTTCGATGGGGATAAGTGCGAAATCGGGGTGGATCACCTGAAAGCCTACCGGAGAGAGTTTGACGAGGAAAATAACGTCTTCTCTTCTACTCCAAAGCATGACGGGGCTTCTCATGCTGCGGACGGATTCAGGACTGTCGCTGTTACATGGAAACGCTCAAAAGCACAGGCGGTAGAAACGCCGTTCATGGACAAGTTGATGGCAAAGAACGTGGTAGGACTTCACATGGGGCAGATCAAGGACGAGCATTTCCGCAAGATGCGTTTGGCTCGAAATAGTGATTGACTATTTACTTTGAGGTCTTAATAGCGTATTTTTATCCATGTTAAGCGAGGATTCCTGTCGGAAACCGCCAATACGGGACATAGCATGAAAAAAGATGACTCTGGACGCGCTTTGGAACCTGCTGCTGAAGTCATGCATTGGCTGGGGGAGATTTCATCCGCAAAGAAACGTGAAAAAGACTACCGAAAAGACGGAAAAGAGGTCATCGACATCTATTCCGGGAAGTGTCCTGACAAGATTCCGTTCAATATCCTGTTTTCCAATGTGGAAACATTGCTTCCTGCGCTGTTTTCACAAACCCCAAGACCCGTGGTTCAAAGGCGGTTCAAGGATGAAGACCCGTTAGGTAAAGCCGCAGCAATGGCCGCACAGCGGATGCTGGAGTTCCTGTGTGATACCAATGTAGAGGGGTATGAAACCTTCGATCAGGCGATGCGATACGCCACATTGGATGGTTTACTTCCTGGCCGGGGTGTTACATCAGTCAAATACGACGCAGAAATCATTGATCCTGAAGAAGGCTCAGAGAATCCGCCGGTGACTAAATGGGAGCAGGTTTGCCCCGACTCTAGAGGATGGGATAAGGTCTATTTCGGATATTCGAAGAAGTGGTCGAAGGTTCCTTGGCTGGCGTATGAGGAATTTCTGGATAAAGAGGAATGTGAACGACTCTTTGGGGAAGAGGTCACATCGAAAATCACTTTTACAAAGGGTGAGGATGAAGACGATGAAGAAAAGGGAACTGGAACGGGTGGCCGCGACGACGCTGACGAACAGGGTAGTCGTAAGACGGCACTCGTATATCAGATTTGGGACCGGGCGGGGGGTAAACGCATACTTTACGTTTCTCCTGCCTACAACGATGGCTACCTTAAGGAAGAAGACGACCCACTCGGATTGACAGGGTTTTTCAACTGCCCGAGGCCACTTCAGTTCATCGAGAAATCGAACGATCTGCTTCCGGTGGCGATGTACAAGCTGTATGAGAATCAGGCAAAGGAACTCAACAAGATCACCGTAAGACTTGGGCGTGTTGTTGAAGCCCTTAAAGTCAGGGGTTTATACGATGGCGCTTTGGGTGCTGACCTTGGGCGACTTCTTGAAGGAGCGGATAACACCCTGGTTCCTACAGACTCAGCTTCTCAACTCTCCACTGAAAAAGGCTTGGACAACGCAATCTGGTTCATGCCGCTGGAGAAACTTATTACCGTTGCTACCAATCTTGTCGCCGCCCGTGAGCAGTGCAAGCGAGTCATTTACGAGATTACGGGTGTTTCGGACATTATCCGTGGTCAATCTGTCGCTTCCGAAACTCTTGGAGCGCAGAAGATCAAGGAATCGTGGGGGACGATGCGCCTCAAGCGGCTCCAGAAGGAAGTGCAGCGGTATTCCCGTGATGTGCTTCGATTGATGCTGGAGATTGCCGCAACCAAATTCTCTGTCGAGACATGGGCATCCGCAACCGGACTTCCATTTGTCACCGCAGAACAGAAGCAGCAGGCGCAGATGATCGCGCAGATGCAGCAGCAGAAGGCTATGGCTCAACCGCAGATGCCGGGACAGCCTCCGCAGATTCCGCCCATTGATCCAGAGATTCAGAAAGCACTGTCTGCCCCTGAGTGGGAGAAAGTTCTTGAACTGCTCAAGAATGACATGCAGCGGGCGTACCGGATCGACATCGAGACTAACTCGACCATTGACGTTGAAGCCACGGAAGACCAGAAGCAGATCGGTGACTTTATGAACGCGATGGGTCAGTTGATGGCCGGCCTGACACCGATGGTCGAGACAGGCGGTATGCCGTTTGAAGCAGCGCAATCTCTGCTGCTGGCCGTGGTACGCCGGTTCAGGTTTGGAACTGAAGTGGAAGATCACTTCAAGAACATGAAGCCGCCGCAGAAGGCGAATCCCGAAGCTGACAAGGCAAAGGCTGAGATGGCGAAGGCGCAGCAGGAGATGCAGGTACGACAAGCCGAAATGCAAATGGAGCAGCAACAGTTTCAGGCAGAAATGCAAATGGAGGCTCAAAAATCACAAGCCGAGATGCAGATGGAAGTGATGAAGGCGCGTATGGAAGCACAGATGCAGATTCAGCTTGAGCAAGCCAAGATGCAGGCGCAGCAGCAATCCGAGCAGACAAAGATGCAGATGCAGGCCGAAGTCGATGCGGCTAAGTTGGCATCGCAGAGGTCGATTGAGCAGATGAAGGCAAACATCCAGAAAGATACGCAGCTTCAGATGGCGAAGATGCAAGCCGAAACGCAAATCATGATCGCGCAAATCAATGCTCAGGCTTCAAAGGAAGCCGCAGAAAGCAAGGAGGAATCAAGTGCCTCTGTATGAGATGAAGTGCGACAACGGTCACAAGTTCGACCGTTTCATCAAGTTGGCGAACATTGACGAGCCGCAGACCTGCGAGTGCAACGCACAGGCACACCGGGTCATTTCGGCTTGCATGTTCTCCATCGACGCCGCCAACTTCCCGGCGTATCAGTCACCGACCACCGGCAGGTACATCACCAGCAAGACACAGCGCCGTGAGGACATGGCTGCATCTGGGTGTGTCGATTATGAGCCTAGCCTGATCGCCGAACAAAACAAGCGAATCGCAAGAGAAGACGCTGATCTTGACAGGAAGGTTGATGAGCATGTCGAAAAGACGATTTACGAGATGCCTGTAGAGAAAAAGGAACGCCTCGCAGCGGAAGTTGAACATTTTGATGTTGATGTAACCCGAAACTAACCTAGGAGATACCATGAGCGAAGAAGCAGTAGTCGAAGCGATTGCCGACAGCAGTCCCGTAGAGTCAGAAGGAATTGACATTGAAAGCACTTCCAACGACCTCGCGGCTGATCTGTTTCCAGACCATGAGCCAACCGACGAACCGGAGCAATCCGCAGAGCCGGAAGCAGAACCGGAGCAGGTAACAGAGTCTGAACCGGAGATCGTCAGCACTGCACCGAAGTCGTGGCCGAAGGAGATGCACGACCATTGGGGAAAGATGCCGAAAGAAGCGCAGGATTACTGGACGGTTCGTGAAAAGCAGATGCTTGATGGTCTGGAACAGTACAAGGGTGATGCTGGTTTCGCTCGCCAGATCAAAGAAACCCTGACCCCGTACATGGCGACCATCAACTCTCTTGGAGTGGACGCCCCCACTGCCATTCGGAGTCTATTGAACGCAGACCATCAACTTCGAGTTGGGTCTCCAAGTCAGAAAGCGCAGTATTTCCAACACCTGGCAAAGCAATACGGGGTGGATTTGGGAGGGATGATCCATGAAAATGAGCCTCAATCAGATCCTCGACTTACCGCTCTGCAAGAGGAACTGCACAACATCAAGCAAGTAATTCAGTCGGGAAATCAGCAGCAACTTGACGAACAGCGAAATAAGATACAGAATGAAGTCAATTCGTTCGCATCTGACCCGAAGCATCCGTATTTTGATGAAGTGTCCGAAGAAATCGTGGCGCTTCTGAAGAACGGCGCAACGCTTGAAGATGCCTACGAAAAGGCAGTATGGGCAAATCCGGTCACTCGCCAGAAAGAGATGTCGCGTGTTCAGACAGAACAGCAAGCGGCGTTGAAAGCGAAGGCGATTGCCGAAGCAGCAGAAAAGAAGAAAGCAGCATCAGTAAATCTCAGAAATCGGGACAGCCAACGGACTCCTACAGGGCCACGGGCAACGATGACTGGTCTGGATAGCGCACTCAGAGAAACGATGCGCGAAATCAAATCTCGTCACTAAACTCGCAACCTTTGAAAGGAGCCAATCATGGCTAGCCCCAACAGCACCTTCACGGAACTGGTGACGTCCACCTTCCGTAAGGTTCGTAAGGATGTCAAAGACAACCTGTCGAACCGCAACGCCCTTCTGAAGCATATGTACAAGCGCGGCAACTATCGCAGCGAAGATGGCGGTCTGACCATCGTCACCCCGCTCGACTATGCCGAGAACTCCACCTACCAGCGTTACAGCGACTGGGATTTGCTGAACATCGGCGCGTCCGACGTTATCAGCGCCGCCGAGTATCAATGGCGACAGATTGCGGTCAACATCGTTGCCTCCGGCCGCGAAAAGCGCATCAACTCCGGCGAGTCCCGAATCTTCTCGCTGGCGAAGTCGAAGATGAAGAACGCGATCCGCACCTTCAACAACAACTTCTCGTCCGACCTGTACTCGGCTGGCACCCTGTCGAACCAGATCAACGGTTTGCAGGCTCTGGTTTCCGACCTCGGCACCGGCACCGTTGGCGGCATCGATTCCTCGACCTACACGTTCTGGAAGAGCCAGATTTTCGACTGTTCGGACAACTCGGTTACGCCGAGCGCAACGACCATCGAGAACAGCATCATGCTCCCGCTGTGGCTCAACCTGGATCGCGGCCCCGATGACCAGCCCGACCTGATCGTGATGGACAACACGTTCTACAAGTATTTCGAGGCGTCGCAGACCAGCATCAAGCGTTACATGAGTTCCGAGAGCGCGAATGCCGGCCTGGTGTCCCTGAAGTACAAGAACGCCGACGTCTACTTCGACGGAAACAGCGGAATCCCGACAAGCCATGCCTACTTCCTGAACTCGAACTATCTGGAACTGGTTGTGCATCGTGACGCTGATCTGGAAATCGTCGAGTCGCAGCGCCCGATCAACCAAGACGGCGATGTGGTTCCGATCCTCTGGATGGGCAACCTCACCTGTTCCAACCGTCATCAACAAGGTCTGGCTCTGGCCTAACCGGAAAGGAACTATCATGACTTTCGCAGTCCACAATCTGGCCGGCGCGCAGCCCGTTGCCAATACCAGTACCACTCAAGCTCACGCCCTTGGTACTATCGTCCGAGCCACCGACCCCACCTACGGGGAAGGCGAGTTCATCTACCTGTTGGGCGTTGCCTCGACAGTTGTCGGTAACATGGTGACATACAACACCACCACCTACCAAACCGCCCTGACCCCGACCACCGGCACTACCGACGGAGCTCCCATTGCCATCGCAATGTCGGCAAACGTGGCATCGCAGTATGGCTGGTATCAGATCAGCGGCAATGCCGTTGTGAAGAAGACCGGCGTTGCGGTTGCTCCGAGTACCGGCCTGTGGCTTTCCGGTACGACTGGTCGTTTCTATGTCACCGCCTCTGCCGGCAAGGGCATCGTTGGTGCGCGTACCGCCAACCTCGCCACCGTCGTAACCACGACCTCCACGGTTGTTGTGACGATCAATCGCCCGTCGATTGAAACCCACACCTAAACCGTGAGTTTTACCTGCCGCTTCTCACAAGGAGGCGGCAGTCTAAAGCTCATGCTTTCATTTACAATCCTGTTAGTCGTTTGGGCGCTTATGCTCATAGTCATTTTCAGGGATGATAAATTTTAATGTGGATACTTCCGTCGCGTAACAGGCCGCATAATCTCAAGCGTTTTTTTGCAAACTGTAGGATGACGGAAGTAACAAGTCCCGGCGTTGTGTGCATTCGGGACGATGACCCATCAAGGGCGGAATACGAGGCTCTTGATCTGCCTAGCAACTGGAAACTTGTCGCGTATCCACCGATGTCGATGGTGGAACGTACCAATCAGGTTTTCTACGACAATCCGAATGAACCGTGGTACGGATACGTTGATGACGACGCCGTTCCTGAGACTCCCCTATGGGACAAGAGGTTGATTGATGCTGCTGGTCGCAACGGCATTGCGCACCCATTCAACGGCATTGGCAACGAGAAGCTGGCATCGCAGTTCGTCATGGGCGGCGACTTGGCGCGTGACCTTGGGTGGATACTACTCAAAGGATTGAAGCGACTGTACGGGGATAATGCGGTGACTGACGTTGGCCGATCAAGGAAGTGCATCAAGTACCTGCCGAATGTTCGTCTTGTACAGTATCACTTCTCTAATGGACTCGCCCCGGTGGATACCACCTACCAGAAGCCGGAAGCCAAGGATGACCACGCCACCTACATGAAATGGTACGCCGAGAACATCCAGTCTCCGGTGACGTTCATCTGCCTCAAAGCCGGTACAGCATACGGCCCTGAGTACGTCAATATCCTGCGCGACATGATCTGCCGCAACCTGGCCGAAGGCACCCAAGGAAGATTTGTCTGCATCACCGATGATCCGACAGGGTTGGATGAAGGCGTGGAAGTCTTGCCGCTACCTGACGATCTGGAAACGTGGTGGGGCAAGTTGTATATGTTCAAGCGCGGACTGTTCCAAGATGGCACCCGTTGCTTGTTCATGGACCTTGACACAATCTTCGTCGGGCCATTGGACGACATCATCAAGTACGACGGCCAGTTTGCCACGTTGCGCGACTTCTACTATCCGCAGCAACTTGGCCCGGCAATCATCGCATGGGAAGCAGGAGACTTCGCTGCTTCGATTTGGGAAGAATGGGTAGCACAGGGGAAGCCGCGTCATCCGATGGGCGATCTCTGGTGGCTGAACAATCTTGACCAAGGGCGGTTTGCAAAGCGAATCGACATCCTGCAAGACTTGTATCCTGGCAAGTTCGTCAGCTACAAGGTGTCATGCAACCCGTACCCACCGAAAGGAACCAGCGTTGTCTGCTTTCACGGTCAGCCAAAGCCATCTAATTGCGGCCAGTCATGGGTTGAAGGAATCTGGAAAATAGGCGGTAACACAAGCACAGAACTAGAAGTATGCGCTAACACCGACTTTGAATCCGTCAAAGAAAACGTGTTGTCGGCTTGCTCACGTGATCTTCCTTGGCTTGACCTGAAGCAGGCGCATGAAGGTCATGCGGTAATAGTTGGCGGCGGACCATCGATTGAACGAACTATGCCTGAAGTGAAGTGGCGCAAATCGATTGGTCAAACTATCATCGCTATTAACGGTTCGGCAGAATACCTGAATAGGTACGGGATTCGTCCTGATATTCAGGTAGTGATTGACGCAAGGCCGAGTAACGAAAGGTTTGTCAATGAATGGGACTCACGCGAGCGATTTCTTGCTTCGCAGTGCGACCCATCAGTATTCGAAAAGTCTGGCGGAAACACCACGGTTTTCCACATGAACACCAAAGGCATCAGCGACATTCTGCCGACTGATCGGGTAGCTCACCTAATCAGTTCCGGAACCACCGTAGGGCTTGCGGCAATGGCGATTGCTTACACTCAGGGGTACAGGGCAATCCATCTGCACGGATTTGATTCAAGTTACGCCGACAATCACCACGCCTACCAACAGCCTGAGAACGACAATGATGTGGTGATGGAAGTTTCCGTCGAAGGCCGAACATTCAAGTGCGCGGCATGGATGGCAACGCAAGCGCAGCAGTTTCAAGACCTTGCCTTGCAATTAGCTCAAGAAGGCGTAATAATCACGGTAGCGGGTGATGGTCTGATCCCTTATATCGCCCATTGCATGTCAAAAGGAGACTGATATGGCTATCACCGGAGCGCAACTTCAAACTGCATTGGGCGACGGTTCTACCGATGCCAAGGTCACGCAGGAATTCGGCGTGGTTGCCACCTTTCAAGAATGGTACGTTGAGGGCAACCTTGACGCACCTGGCCGTGCCAAACTGGTTCGCACCACCGCTGCTGACAACGCAGCCACCCAAGCCGCTTCTGTTCTGACTCAACTCAGCGCCAACTAATTCCTACAAGGAGGATTTACCCATGTCAGTCGGAGAAGTATCGAACCGCGAAGAACGTCCTGCCTATGTCCGTTTTGAACGCCGGCCTATCGAAGACAAGGAAGCCAGTCTCCGTGAAGGTCGATATGTTGCAAAAGACGTGGATTTCGCCCTGATTACCCCTCCGTACTCCAAGGACTGCGTAGAACAGAAAGTAACCCGCTGGTTGGAAGACCTTGAGCGCGGAGTCCGCGACGGACGCATTCCGCAACAGTGGGCTACGTTGTGGAAGGAAGGCTACCAGAAGTGGCAGAACGGGCAAGAGATGCCGCTGCACGGTACGCCGATTCTCGGATGGGGCGTTATCTCCCCGGCGCAGCAAAAGATGCTCATTGCCATCAACTGTCTGACTGTGGAAGACCTCGCCCAGATCAACGACGAAGGCATGAAGCGCGTCGGCATGGGCGGACTGGAACTCCGCAACAAGGCAAAGAACTGGCTTGCTTCGGTCAAGGATCACGGTGGTTTGACCATTCAGATGTCTGCGCTTGAGCAGGAAAACGCGCAACTCAAGGCATCCGTCGATGGACTCAAAGCCCAAGTTGAGGCGCTGAAGGGAATGATTCCACAAGCGCAGCCGACCCGAGTATTCCATGCGCAGAACGAGATTTCTGCCGAAGACCTACTTGAACCGGAAGACATCAACCCTGTGGAGCATGATCCTGTCGACTATGATCCTGTCGAAGCCTACACACAGAAATTCGGCAAGAAGCCCCATCACAAGATGAAGCTGGAATCTATCGAGGCCGCACTAAGAGGATAGCGCCATGACGATGTTGACGGTAGTCCAGAGGTTTTGCACCAGAACCGGCCTAACCTCGCCGGCAACTGTCTATGGCACCACTGACCCTCAGATTCGACAGATTCTCGCTCTCCTAGAGGAAGAAGGTAGTGACCTTTCAAAGCGTGGTGATTGGAACGAAATTACCTTTGAGGCGACTCACACCACTACCGCTGTAGAAGATCAGGGCGCAATCACAACGATTGCGAGTAATGGGTTCAACTACATTAAGAACGGCACGATCTGGGACAGGGATTTACGTCTTCCTGTCTATGTGATAGATGGAGAGAACTGGCAAGCCGCAAAAGCGATGAACCTGACCGGGCCGAGGTATCAAGCCCGTATCCGTGGCGGGAAGCTGATTTCCAATCCAGTTCCAACAGCAGGGCATACATGGGCGTTCGAGTACATTTCGAAAAACTGGATTCTTGGTGCCGATGGATCGACCTACAAGCAGTATTTCACGCTCGACACCGATACCGTACTGCTGCCCGAAACACTTGTCATGGCAGGCTTGAAGTGGCGATGGAAGAAAGAGAAGGGCATGGACTACAGCGAGGACTTCCGTACCTACGAAATGCAGGTAAAGGACGCGATGGGGCGAGATGGCGGCAAGCGCACACTGAGCATGAACGCGCAGCCTGGGGATGCCATGCCAGGAGTA
>OFRO01000543.1_pt1 | contig 12989 bp, 24 predicted proteins | sample 1543091 | NCBI WGS metagenome assembly OFRO01 (sample SAMN07774217, study PRJEB24372) | wastewater metagenome | isolation source: Exp Tend NO 10WW | collected 2016-02
CGCCCAAGGCCGCGCACCTGCCCGCGCGCGGCATCCAGGAGACAACCAAGGGTGAAGTTGAGGGAGCGCGCCGGCCGAGTGCGGCGGCGGGTGGTGGAAAAGCTGGCCGGAGTGGGCATTCAGGCCGCCGACACCGCGGTGGATGGGGCCGCCGGGGCGGATGGGATAACGGGGGGCGCTGGTGCATCCGCCGCCACCGGGATCGGCGGGATGTTCACCACCGGAACCAGAAACGGGTAGAAGCGCCGCACCGTCTCGATGCCCGGCGAAACCGTCACGCCCGCGCGGATCTTCCACAGCGTGGTGAACGGCACCGCCGAATGGTGCTCCAGCGCGTACAGCTGCGAATTGGTCAACGGCGCCAGCAGCAGCTTGAGGTCGGCGCCGGAAGGAATGGGTGATTTCATGGCGCCAATGTTATCGCATTCGGAAACGCAACACAACCACAAACGGAAACAAGGCCGAAATACCATTACCGAATCGGGGAGGATCACGGTGAGGCAGATCGAGGAGACAGCCTGATGGGCGATCACGTCAACAGCAAATCCACGCTGTGGGCCAGCGTGCTCGCGCTGATGAACCAGCACTACGGCGGCGAGAACCTGCAGCGATTCGCCAAGGACGCCGACATCGGCATCGCCACCGTGCAGCGCATCAAAGAGCAACAGACCAGCATCGGGCTCAATGTGCTGGACAAAATATCCGCGCGCTTCAACACATCGGCCTGGCAGCTGCTGGTGCCCGGCTTCGACCCCAACAACAAGCCCGCCCTGCGCCCGGTTTCCGACCGAGAGCGCGAGCTATATGATCGGATCATGCTGGCCGCCAAAACCTATGCGGGCGAGCCGGACCCACCCCCCTACTGATCGGGAGCAGCACCATGGCAGAACTTATCACCGAGCGCAACGGGCAATGGCTTGTTGGCACTCAGTCGTTTGACAGCCGACAGGCCGCCGAGCTGTACCTGCAAAGCCGTCACGCGGCGCCATCCATCACCGCCTGGGGCGCTGTGAAACTGCTGCCCTGGTACGTGAAGGCGCTGGGCATTCTGCTGGTCGCCAGCGCCATCGCCACTCTGACCCGCCCCAACCCGGCACAGATCAACCGCATCGAACAGGCGCGCACCGACGCCGCCATGGCCAGGGCCGAAAAAATCGCGCTGCTGATCAACATGAACGGCCAGCTGTGCGCGCGCGTCACCGACGCGCAATACCTGCACGGCAACACCTACGCGATCACCTGCACCCGCTATCGAGACGGCACCGGAAGCGCCACCTACGAGGTCAACCTCGACACCGGCCAGGCCCGATAGCCACGCACCGCGCCCACCGTTTTCTTGAAATATCCGGTTTGCCGGATATTTTTTTGCTGAAAGTTTCCGAATTCGGTTGCACATTGCTTCCGAATCCGATAACATGCGGTCACCAACCCCGGAGACCGACATGCAAACCACCCCGCTACCCGCCGCACCCAACACCCCGTGGAGCACCCACCCCGGCTACGACCTGAGCCGCTACACCGTCGTTAGCGATGCGGTCAACGACCGAGACCGCCACCACCCCGGCACCGTGTTGGCCACGGTTGCCGCCATGAAATTCACAGGTCACCAAAACGCCTGCGTCCGCATAGACCTGAGCGTCGGCCCGGCCGACATGCAAGTCCGCATGTCGCCAGAAAAGGCGCGCGCCCTTGCCCAGGCCATTCTGAACGCCGCCGACATCGTTGACGCCTTCGAGGCCGCCACCGCCGTTTCCCATCACCCCATCAACACCGCGCAGCGCGTGGTCGAAGTGGCAAAAGGCTACTTTGCTTTCGAGCCGGCCACGGCGGGCGAAGGCGGTGCCGCATGACCGCCCACCGCGCCATCAACATTGTTATCACCCTCGGCCTGGCCGTGGCGCTGGCCGCCATCCTTGGCAGCAGTCATCTGCTTGATGACCACAGCTCCGAATGGCCCGAATCCACCGCGCTGCAAGACGCCCAGCGCGCCGCCCGCGCCGAATACCGGCGCGACCTGGCCGCCGCCCGCCTGTGTGCCCAAGCCAACGGCCCCGGCGCCGCCTGGCGCTGGACGGACACCGGCGATCTGGTCTGCACCGACCACCGCACCGGCCGCGCCGCCGTGGTGGTGGCCCGCAAAGGGGGCGCGCTGTGAGCCCATCATCCTCACGCTACTGGCCCGGCACCAAGGTGCCACGCTCCACCGGCGGCCCATTCGACTGGCGCCGCACCGACCACGCCGACATGAGCCCCATCATCGCCGACGACCACGGCATGCGCACCCCGCTGTTCAATCAGTGGCTGGCCGCGCGCCGCGCCCGGCCCGACACCACCCCCGACTGGCCCGCTTGGCGCGACGCCAACCAACCCCGCCAGCGCCGCGCGCCCAACAAGCGCCAGCCCGGCGGCTTTGCCCACCACAACGGCACCATCCCCGGCATGGGCCGCGATGCCAAACTCCTGGCCGCCAAGCCCGCCGCGCCCGGCACCATGAGCAGCGCCAAGCCCATGCCCAGGAAAGGCGGCCTGATGCCCATCGCCGGCCACGCCCTGCAAGGCGGCAAAGCCACCCCGCCCAAGGCCACCCGCCGCGGTGTGCAGCGCAGCCAGAAAGCGGGGGCGTGATGGCCGAAGCATTCATGCTGCTGGTCGGCGTCACGATCCCGAGCGCGCTGGTCTGGCTGATCATCAAGCTGACCGACAAACAAGCGATCCGCGACGCCATCCGCGAGGCCGACATCGAGCGCCAGATCGCCACCCTGCGCCATGGCGCCGACCATGCCGTGGCCACCCGGCCCAGGGTGCGCGCCAACGGCTACGCCGGCCAGGCCGGGCACATCAAGGCCGCGCCCAAAGCCGACAAGCCCAAAGCCTGCGGCGGCGGCATCTGCCACCACCGCGCCGACTGCAGCGACACCTACTGCCCCGGCCGGCTCTCCGCCAGCCTGGCCGGCACCCAGGAGCATCGACATGCCCACCATTGAACTCCCGCCCGTCACCGACGCGCACCGGCGCCAGGCGTTCGCGCTGTTCAAGTGGCCCGGCGTCACCTTCGAGCAGGCCATGGCCGTGGATCTGCGCCGCCGCCTGATTGAGGCGTATGCACACGGCATCCGCACCCGCGAATACCAGGCCAGCCAGCGCGACGCCCGCAAAGCCCGCTACCAGCCCTGGTGCCAGGACGCCATCTTCGGCGCCCGGCCCGCGTCACCGCGCCACCTGCTGGCCCAGCGCGACCTCAAGCGCCTGGCCGCGCACGACCTGGACGACTGAGCCACTCACCATGCCCAAACCACGCACCCCCAAAGTCCACACCCTCGCCAGCCTCACGGCCCTGTGCGCCGACGAAGGCGACTGCCTCATCTGGCCCGGCGTCGGGCCGCAGCGCAAGAAAGTCACGCGCCCCACGATCCACCACGCCGGCGTGCGCCAAAGCGTGCGCCGCCTGTTTGCCGCGCTGCGCGGCGACCCCCGTGCGCTGGCCGAGCAGGCCGGCACCGCCGATCCGGGGCACTGGGCCGCCACCTGTGGCGATCCGCATTGCATGGCCGAAGCCCACACCGTGCGCCGCAGCCCTGGCCAGCACCTGCAGGCCGCGCGCACCAGGGCCAACACCGGCGCCAGCAACCAGGTGCGCATCGCCAAGATCGCCCGTACCCAGCGCGGCCGCGTGGGCAAGCTCACCGACGCGCAGATCGCCGCCATCCTGGCCAGCCCGCTGGGCATCCAGAAAGAAGCCAAGGTGCACGGCGTAAGCCCCGCGCTGATCGCCCGCATGCGCCGGCGCAACCCCGCTCTGATCGCCGGCACCGTCTGGGCCGGCCTGGGCAGCCGTGCCGGCGCGTGAGGCCCACCCGCACCCCATCCACACAACACACCATGCAAACCAATCCCATCCCCGCCGACCCAGCCGTGCTTGAGCGCAGCATTGACCCGGCCCCCTACGCCCGCAGCGCCCTTGCCGCCAGCGGCCTCACCCGCATCCAGCAGCAGGTGCTGGACTACGTGCGCATCTTCGTCGTGATGAACGACCAGCTCCCGCCCGCGGCCACCATTGCCCACGCCTTCGGCTGGGCCAGCGCCAACTCGGCACACGAGCACCTGGTCAAGCTGGAGGCCGCTGGCCATCTGGCCCGCAACGAGCTGGGCAACATCATGCTGGCCATCCCCAGCCGTCACCACGCAGCGCCCATGCAGCTGCGCGCCCTGCAGATCCTGGCCGAAGACCTGCTGAACCCCGAACAGCTTGGTCATGCTGCCACCGCCGAGATCCGCGACCGCGCCCGCATCGCGCTGGGCCTGCGCGCCGCAGAGTTCAAGCCCCTGATCGCCACGCACGGAGCACACGCATGACCACCATCACCATGAAAGAAGTTGCAGCGTTTCTGCTTGGCGAAGCTTCGCTCGATGGATATTGGTTTGGCGAGCGCCATCCGATTAGCCCGTTCTGGTGGAGAGAGCACCTACGAGCTGCGCTGTCAGCGCCAGCAACTGCGCCGGAGCAGCCAGCATCAAAAGCTCTGCAAGACGTCGCCACTGAACGCCAGCGCCAAGACGCCAAGTGGGGCGGGCCTGAGCATGACGACTTGCACTCTTTTGCAGACTGGCATCGCTTCATCAATGAACGTCTCGCTAGCTCTGCCTATGCAAACGAAGCAAGAACGCGAAAGCTTCTGATTGAGATTGCAGCACTCGCTGTTGCCGCGGCTGAAAGCATTGATCGGAAAGGAACACCATGACCACTATTGATTACGAACTTCAAAGCATGGCCGCAAACGCCATTGCACACGCGGCCAATATGGTGCAGGCAAGCTGGCAAGAAGCAGCGGGTTATTACACCTTGCCGCATGTTGTTCACCGTCCAAAGCTGTCCAAAGACGGGAACCAGTGGTGCGCCCTGCTTGGGGACAACATCCAAGAGGGTTTGTGTGCCTTCGGAGACACGCCCGCCAAAGCGATGCACGCATTTGATCTTGCTTGGGAGCGTCCATGACCACCATCACTATTGAACGCGCATTGCTGGAGCAGGTTCAAGAGTTCCTGTACCGGGTCACGCATTGGAAGGGCGGAAACCACGAAGAGCTGACCGACCTCCACGACATGAAGGAGACGATTAAAGCCGCACTGGAAGCGCCAGCAACTGCGCCAGCATGGCACGTTGCGCCGACTGTGCCGGGGTTGTGGCTTAACAGCGTCTTCATGAAAGTTGAGGATGTAGAACAGTGGCATATCGACTGCCAACTGCATCTAGAGTGCGCACGCTGGTTCGGCCCGATTCCACCTGATGGAGATAAACCATGAAACCAGTCCTATACCGATACCGCGACAGTGAGAGCGTCATCAAGCACATGGACGGCTACACCCCCGGCGAAGGCTGGGAGCCGCTTTACTCGCAGGATCAGGTTGACCAACTTCAGGCTCAGTTGGTGCGCCAGCAAAAGAGCTACGAAGCCGAGATAAAGGTCGAGACTGATTCCGCGCTGGAGAGGGCTGCGGAGGTGTGCGAAACGCCTGGCACTGGACCAGTGAGAGCTATGACGCCTCCTACGCCTGGAGTTGCAACTTCAGCCACGGCTTCCAGAGCGACAGCCGCAAGTCGTGTGAAGGTTCGGCCGTTGCCGTCCGCCTGATTCCGCTTACCGCTTGATCCTTCAATTCTTTTCTTTCGGAGCCACCATGCCCTCCTCCATCACTATCCCCATTGAAATCCAACTGACCCCGCGCTCGCGCGCCATCATGGCCGCGTTAGAACTCATGCCCCGGAAACCTTGAGGACAGTATGCGGATCGAAACGATAGGCAACGCGACCCTGTATCTCGGCGACTGCCGGGAAATCCTGCCCACGCTGCCGAAGGTGGACGCGGTGATTACGGACCCGCCGTATGGGATTGGCGCGGACGTTGGCGCTGGCAAGTCGGCCGACAAGTGGGCCGCCGATACTGGCGATGCCCGCTGGGATCTTGCGCCACCCGACGATGACCTGATGGCGCTGGTGCTGGCCGCAGGCCGTCAGGCGATCATCTGGGGAGGCAACTACTTCCGATTGCCACCGTCGCCTTGCTGGCTGGTGTGGGACAAGGAAACCGCAGGCGTCACCACGTTTGCCGACTGCGAACTTGCGTGGACGAACCTGACGTCTGCCGTTCGCCTGAAGCGATACCTGTGGAGCGGCCCGTACATGCGGGTCAAGGAAGACAGAGTTCACCCGACGCAGAAGCCGCTGCCCGTCATGGAGTGGTGCGCGGAGCGCGTCCCAAAGGCCCAAACCATCCTCGACCCCTTCATGGGCAGCGGCACGACCGGCGTTGCCTGCGCGAACCTTGGCCGAGAGTTCATCGGCATCGAGCGCGAACCCAAGTATTTCGACATTGCCTGCCGCCGCATAGAGGACGCGCAGCGGCAGGGCAGGTTGATCGCGTGATGCTTTTGATCTGCGTGAGTTCTAACGCAAAGCTAAACGGCGGGCCGTAGGCCCGTCCGTTTGAGCGACCTGTTAGGGCTGTATTTGCTACGAGGACAACAGATGGTTGAGAAGTTGACGATTGGCCGAGCGACGCTTTACCTGGGTGACTGCCGAGAGGTGCTGCCCACGCTGGATGCGTGCGACGCCACGATTACCGACCCACCCTACGGCGTTGACCTTGGCAGCACGAAGGGCAGCGGCGGCGCGCATGGCCTGCAACTGCAAGCCTACGCGAGCTACGCCGACACCTACGAAAACTACGTGACGCAGGTTGTACCGGCGCTGACGCAGGCCATGCAACTGACAGGGCGCGCGGCTGTGTTCATTGGCCCCCACATTCACGAACTGCCGAAGTTCGACGCGCTGGGCGGCGTGTACTGCTCTGCTGCAACCGGGCGCCACCAATGGTGGTTTAAGAACTTCCTGCCGGTGCTGCTGTACGGCACCTACCCGGACTTGCACAAGGGCGCGCAATACCCGACCGTGATTGCCAGCAACGAGACGGCAGAGAAGAACGGCCACCCGGTTCCAAAGCCGGTGGGCTGGATGCGCTGGCTTGTGGCGCTGACCACAAGGCGCGGAGAGACGGTGCTAGACCCGTTCATGGGCAGCGGAACAACTGGCGTTGCTGCTGTGCAGCAGGGCCGGCAGTTCGTGGGCATTGAACGCGAGCCGAAGTATTTTGAGATTGCCTGCGAGCGCATACGGCAAGCGCAGGCGCAAGGCTCCCTGCTGGACGAAGAAGCCGCCCCGGTAGCCGAGCAGCAGGGCATGGGGTTTTGAGCCCTAACGCAGAGGTAAGCGGCCGAGCCAGCGAAGCTGGCGAAGGTCGCGCTTGACCGCCGGGTTAGCCGGCAGAGAGGATGATGATGGGACAGGAAGAACAGGATGCGATTGACGCCCGCAGATGGAGGTCCGTGCGGAAGCGCTATGCATCGGCTCTGTGCCGACTGGCAACAGATAGCCTCAGCTACAGCAGCGCGAAGGCGCCGGATCTTTTGGACGCATGGGCCGACATGGCAGCGGCAGAGATTGATGCGTTCGACCCGGAACACTGGATGAACGTGGAAGTGCCGGAGCGGATCGCTGAATTGGAGCGTGAGCTTGGGCGCGATGGCATTGACGGCTAACGCAGAGTCGAACGGTGCGAAGCATCCGACTCGGACGCCCGGTTAAGTTTCAAAGGAGCACGGCGAATGCAGACCGCTAGGAGTACACGGCGACCAGAACGCAGGCCAGTAAAGGCTAGGCAGGCATGCCGATTCTGCTGGACGGTTGGGTGCCTAAAGTCTGCACAGCTTGATCGGTTGGTGGGTGTGAAAGCATCCAGAGGTTCGGGGGCACCCGGACGGCACCAACGCCGCAGCATCGTAAGCGGCATATTTTTGAAACTTAACGCTGAGTTAAGGCCGCAGGCGGGGCAGTTTCCGCCTGTCGCGCCTTGAACGCCGTGTTATACGGATTTTTGATGGAGTAACCATGCTTGAACTAGACAAGATTCACTGCGGAGACAACTGCGACTTACTCGGACAACTGCCGCGAGAGTGCATTGACTTGGTGGTGACAAGCCCGCCATACGATGACCTGCGCACCTACGGCGGGCACTCTTGGGATTTCTTCGGCGTGGCGTGGCAACTCAAGCGCGTGCTGAAACCGGGTGGCGTGATTGTGTGGGTGGTGGCTGACGCGACGAAGGACGGCAGCGAAACAGGAAGCAGCATGGAACAGGCGCTGCACTTCAAGCGGTTGGGGTTGAATTTGCACGACACGATGATTTACCAGAAATTAAATTATCTGCCTCAGAACGCACCGGATCGGTACGACCAGGCTTGGGAATATGTTTTTGTACTCAGTGCCGGGAGGCCGAAAAGCGCACAGCTTTTGACAAAGAAAAATGCAAAGGGTGGCGTTTCGCTGTGGACGGGGGGACGAATAAACCAAGACGGCGTGCTGCACGATAAGGTTTTCAGGGAGATTGCAGAGGATGGGATGAGGAATAACGTGTGGCCGTACCCGACAGGTGGCGGAACGCGTGACCACCCAGCGGTTTTCCCTTTGGCGCTTGCAACTGATTGTGTTGCGACCTGGAGTAACCCCGGTGACATAGTGCTAGACCCATTCAGCGGCAGCGGAACCACTGCAAAGGCAGCGAAGGAATTGGGGCGCAGGTTTTTGGGGCTGGAGATCAACCCGGAATACTGCGCGATTGCAGAACGGCGGATAGCCCAGCAGGTGCTGGAACTTGAAGCCGCATAACGCCGGAGACAAGCGGGGCGCGTAGCGCATCCGACTTGGGCGACCTGTTAGCCAGCACAGGCACAAATGCTGGCAAATGAAACTTTATAGGACAAACCATGCGAACTCTTGAAGATCACAAAGTAAACCCGACCAATGACACCTTGACTGTGACGGTGTTGGATGAACCCGGTAGTGGTGGCGCTTGCCATCAATACCGCATTACAAGCAACGACCCTTCCTTTCATGTGCCTACCGAAATCTATTTTCAGAACGGACCGATAAACGAGGTTGGCGTTAACGGGTTGACGCACGAAGCGCTGCTTGCCATCTTGTGCGATCGCATGCGCGGGTTCCAGTCAGGCCCCTACGCCAGCGCCGACAACGCAGAAGCGCTTACCTGTATGGAGCAGGCGCAGACCGCGCTGCAACGGCGCACACGCGCTCGTATGGCACGCGGAGTTGAAGGGACGCATACGGTTTGAGTGCAGGCTAACGCAATATAAACCGCAAAACCTGCGGTATAAACTGCCAAATCCATGCACCAAAACCGCCCCTCCCCAGCGCCAAACGGTCACGCACAGCTATCCTAAAAATAGCACCAAACCCCGCAAACCATGCCCCGACCCCGCGACCGCCAATCCGCCACCGGCCTGCTGCCCAGGATGGAAGCGCGCACGCGAAAAGACGGGCAGATCACCTACCGCTTCCACCCGCTGCAGCCCGACGGCACGCGCGGCAAACCCATCAACCTCGGCACCGACAAGGCCCTGGCCATCCGTCAGGTGCTCGACATGGCCAGCCGCGCAAGCGACCAGGGCACCATCGGCCAGCTCTGGCGCCTGTACGAGCTGTCCCCAGACTTCACCCGCCTGGCCGACGGCACCAAGCGCCAGTACCGCGAGTGCTGGAAGCAGCTGGCCAAAGTGTTCGAGCATGGCCTTGCTGCCGCCATTCGCCCCGCCGACGTGGCCCGCTACCTGCGCGTGGAGCGCGCCGACGCGCCCGTCGTGGCCAATCGGGAAGCGGCCGTGCTGTCCAACCTGATGAACCTGGCCGTGGAGCGCGGCGACATCGACCGCAACCCATGCCGCGAGGTGCGCCGCAACCGCGAAAGCCCGCGCACCCGCCTGGTGGAAGCCGCCGAGCTCGACGCCTTCACCGCCTGGGCGCTGGAACAAGGCCCGTCCGCCCAGGTGCTGGTGGGCATGGCGCAGTTTGCCGCCCTCACCGGCAACCGCCGGGCCGAATTCCTGAAGCTGCACTGGCCAGCCGTGGACGACCACATCATCCGCCTGACCCGCGCCAAACAACACGGCGGCCAGGTCAAGCGCGAACTGGTGGGCATCAGCGACGCCCTGCGCGCCGTGCTGGAGCGCCAGAAAGCGATGGCCGGCGACAGCTACAACCCGCTTGGCCCGGTGTTCAAGTCACCGCGCGGGCAAGACACGTACAGCGAATCCGGTTTCAAGACCATGTGGGGCCGCCTGATGGACAAAGCCGTGGCGGCCGGCGTGGTGGCGCAGCGCTTCACCTTCCACGACCTGCGGGCGCACTACACCACGTATTTCAAGCTGCGCTTCGGCGAGCTGCCTGAGCTGCACGCCAACCCGGCGACGACGGCAGGGGTGTATGAGCGCAGCAAGGTGGTGAGCCGGCGGGCGCTTTGAATTCCCACGGCGGGAATTCTGGCACTGTGAATAATCACATACGCTATAAAAACCAAAGCGCCTGAACTAGTCAGGCGCTTGTTTTAGGTGGGGTGGCTGATGGGACTCGAACCCACGACGACCAGAATCACAATCTTCTGGTGCGATCCAGCACCGGCGCGGCTTGCGGCGCGGCTCGCGGGGACTTTTGCGGAAAATCGACCCGCGCCAGTATTGGGCTGCGGCGGGTCTGTTCCCACGATTTTCAGCCGTCAAGGAATCCTTGACCGCTCACCACCGGCACCTGAACCCGAGGCTAGCCGCCTCCACCTGTATCGCGAGGGAAGTCCCTATTGTGCTGCTCCACAGCATTGTTGGCGGCACGCGATTCAGGGTCGGCTCGTACAAGGTCAGCCCCGCTGTCGGGCGACACTGGCTTAGGAGGTAGGATTCCCACCTTGTCGGATGTGGCGTAGGTGCTGAACAGGCCGGCAAGCACAGCCACGCCAGCAGCAATGCTGGCCGCGTCAGTCTCTGAAATCGGGATCTCATAGCCGAACCCTTTGGCTGCGCGGCAGCCGGTGAGGATGAGCGCCGTCAGGGCCAGCGTGAGGGCGCTGCGGTTCTTCCACAGGGCCGGCTCCGAGACGGCCGCGCCCTTGCGGAAGAGGTCGAGCAGATCGAGCAGCTTGCCCATGGTCAACCCGCCGTCTTGAAAGCGCCGGTGCGGTTGAACAGGCCCACCAGGACGCCGATCACCGACTGAATCTGCGGCCAGTATTTTGCGGCGCCGCTGTCCACGGCCTCCAGGATGGCGCGGATAGCGGAGAGCTTTTCCTCGCCCTTGCCGGTGCCGGGAATGGCGTCCTCGATGGCGCGCATGGCTTGGATCAGCGCGGGCAGCAGTTGCAGGATGATGATGACGGTGTTCATGGCGGGGTCCTTCGGGCAGGGGTTGGCGACGCTGCGGGGTGCCCGGCCCACAGATCGAGGAGTTGACGGGAGACGATCAGCGCCACCCCGGCGGCGCACAGCACGCAGACGCACAGCATCCACCAGGGCCACAGCAGCAGGATCAGCAGGGTCTGCAGCAGCTTCACAGCATCCCCGCGCCCAGAATCACGCAAACGGCCACGGCCAGGATGGCGACGGCCCAGGCGACGGCAATCATGCGAAAGCCCTCGCGCCGTCGTGGTCGATCACCAGCGCCTGGCGGCGCGGGTTGCGGGTGAAGCTGATGTGGCACCAGCGCCCGAACTCCAGGATGCACTGGTCAAACGGAATTTCGGGGTGGGCCACGATGGCGCGCACCACATCCGCGGGGCGGCCGTAGCCGGGCGCGGTGAAGTCCACCGCGTGGCCGGTGATGTGCTGGCTGTTGGGCGATCCGCCCACGGCGCGGTTCACCAGGGGCGAGCGGTAGCCGCTGCTGATGAGGATCGGCGCCTGCAGCAGGGCGCGCACCATCTCCAGGCCGTGGGCGGTGCCGATCAGCGTCTGCACCACATCGGGCGGCGGGTCGTTGGCCAGGCCCAGGCGCGCGGCGGTCTGGCTGTGCGTCAGCTCGTCCAGCGTGAAGTGGTCGGTGAGCCGCATCACTTGTCCACCTTGTGGTCCAGCATCTCGAACAGGCGCTTGAAGTTCTCCCGCATCTCATGTGCCAGATCGTTGATGGCTTCGCGCGCCTCTGACTTGGGCAGGTAGATGCGCGGCAGGTCTTCGCGCAGGCGCGCGAGGTCTTTTTCCAGGTCGCGCACGGCCACCCACAGCACGCGGGCAAACCAGCCGCCCAGGCTGAAGGCCAGGCCGAGAAGGACGTTGATGAGGTCTTGTGGGAGGTTCATGGTCGGCTGCTCTGTAGCTCTGTTGTTGTTCCTTGAGGGTGGCTTTCAGCGCGGCGGGTAGGCCGGCGTCGTGGTATTCATCGCGCTCACGGAGCCACCCACAGTGCCGCCTGCGCGGCTCCGGCCAGCGCCAGCGCCTCGACCAGCTCAGCCGCTGTGGCCTGCACGGTGCTGTTGTCGGCCAGCACCCAGACCACGGAAGGGGTGCCGGTTGCCTGCAAGGCGACGATGGCGCGCACCATGCGGTCCTGGCTGGTCTCGTCGCCGTCGAAGGTGTTTCCGGCCGCCGTGGTAACGGTGATGGCCCGCACGGCGGCGGCGCGCTCGGCCTTGAAGCGCTCGCGGGCCTCAAGGGCTCGCTGCGCCAGTTCGTCAGGCGTGGCGTCTCGCACCGCCCACTGTTGAAGCCATTGGCCATCCACCAGGGCCGGGTCCTCGAGCTCCACCGTTTCGTCGGGGCCGCAGGGCGGCGGGTCCACCTCAATCAGGGGGAACACGCCGAACAAGGTGGCTTCCTCTGGCGTCAGCTTGTCTGCGGGGCAGAGGTGGTTGGAGTCCCAGATCACGTTGCCGGTGGCAGCGTGATGGGAGTAGACGCCGTTCGGCGCGACGATGTAGGTCATCAAACGTCTCCTGTGTTAGTTGAGGGGTAGGCGCGGCCAGAGCCCCAGATGATACGGGCTGCGCCCTTTACTCCGCTTCCGCCAGCCGACCCGTAAGCGCCGTCTGCACAGGCACCGCCTCCGCCAGCGCCGTATGACCCGCCATTGCCGCCAATCCAGTTGACTGGATCGTCTT
>OFRO01000544.1_pt1 | contig 12985 bp, 13 predicted proteins | sample 1543091 | NCBI WGS metagenome assembly OFRO01 (sample SAMN07774217, study PRJEB24372) | wastewater metagenome | isolation source: Exp Tend NO 10WW | collected 2016-02
ATAAACAAAAAATGGCTTTACAATCAATACCTGGATTTACTGGTCTCACCTACGCAAGGGTGTCCTCTATGGATGACAGAGCAATTGGTAAATTAACAGATTCCAACCACTTAGAGAGTCTGCAACACGACCAAACTCCCACCCCTTATGATAAGAAGGTGATAAGTATATATACACAAAGTTCGTTATATTCTAACGACTTTCTGGATATGATAAATAAATCCACCCCATTCTATCTTGATGGTGTAAGTGATACATGGAAATGGCAAATTGAACGCCCTTACATGTTCCCACAAATCATAGATGTACCAGCTTCCACCATTGCCATTGAAAAAATTGGTATTGACGGAAAAACATTTGAAATTGTCTTGGACACAATTGTACAGAAAAACTCTGTCATTGCTGTAGGACATAAAATGTATGGCCAGAATTTTGTAATCACAGCAGACCCCACCCCTTATGGACGTGGCTGGTTGCATCAATGTGCTCTTATTACAGCCAACCCTACAGTGGACTACGTTAATCGTGTCTTCTTACAACAGGGGATAGATGTAGAGGTGATTGATGTTGTTCTTGGAGAATTTGACCAAGATTTAGGAGGCCTTCAGAAATTGGCACAACGTATTGATATGTTTGAAACCCTTGGCTCTAGCTATGGCTTGGAACATACAATTACAGCTTGGGCTGATGATAAGATGTTGAAAGACTCTAACGGAAAGCCTTTAGATATTATGGTGTATATGAAGAGCCGTAGGAACGAACTTCCAATGACTCGTAACGATATTAAATGGGAACCCTTCGTAGAATACCTCATGCGTAAAACCATGTTGGAAATGAAGGTGTCAAGGATGATATGGAACAAGCCAGGGGTTGTACGTACAAATGGGGCAAAGCAAGAGCTGAAGAAAGTAAGCGCTGGTGTCTACTACCGTATGAGGAATTCAGGCAACTATGTTCCTTATAACAGGGGAGAATTCTCTGCCAACCTGTTACGTTCTGTATTTGGTGACCTCTTCTACCGTAGGGTGGATGTGGGCCAACGTAGGGTGAAAATGTACACAAACGAAGCAGGTTTTGATGTATTTCAACAAGCTATTAAAGAGGACGCATTTGATTCAGGCTTGACATTTAATGTTGGGGATAATGACAAATTCGTTCAGGGAGCTGGTCAGCAATTAGTTTACAATTTCGCTTTCTCCTCTATGGTTACAAGGGAAACTGGTAAAATTGAACTGATACATTTGAAAGAGCTTGACCTTCCACAAACTAATTTGGAGTTTGGTCAGAATAAGAAATCAACTCCCATATTTATGGTGTTTGATGTTTCTCCCACCTCTGATGGCAGCTTAATCAATAACATTCGTGAGGTACGCAGAAGCGGCACTCCTTCAATGCAATGGGGCTATATAGATGGACGTAGAAGTCATCTGGGAGCTTTCAAAAGCGTTGGAATGAATTCAGCAAACAAATTTCCAGGCTACACCATTTGGATGGAAGACCGTTGTGATGTGTTCATTGAAGACATGTCTCGTACAGTGTTAATAGAAGAGATACCAACCTTCTAAGAATGGAGGAAAAGAATTGTCTGTGGTGTGGAGAGCCTATTGTAGATATTGAAGGAAAGAGGAGATTTAGAAAAAATAAAAAGTATTGTAATCAGAAATGTCACGATGCTCATAAATATGAAAAAGAATCTACTCAAGTAAAAGCTTTTAGAGAAGACTTTGGATTGAATAAATATACATTCAAGGGCTTAAAGAAAAAGCTGGATTTAATTGAAATGATGGGCGGAAAGTGTGAAATATGTGGGTATAACAAGAATATATCAGCGTTAGATTTTCATCATAAAGACGGATATGAAAAAGGTTTTGAAGTAAAAATTCAATACTTAAATCATAAAAGTGATGACGAAATTCTTGAAGAGGCTTTAAAATGTATGATTTTATGTGCAAATTGCCATAGAGAAATACACAACCCTCATCTTGACACTGGACATGTTAAAAGAGTTCTTGAAATACAAAAACAAAATAATTAACCAACCTCGGAGGAGGAAAAACAAATTCCTTCCTAGTTAATCCTCCTCCAAAATTTTTATAGAGAATGCGGGAATAGCCCTAGAGTTTCATAAGCTCACATTCTCCAAATAAACCACAAAAAATAACTAAATATGGCTACAGCTGGCAAGGTTGCTCCTATTAATAAGGAATACAGCAACACCTTTAATACAATTGACCAACAATTTTCTAAGCACAATATGATAAGGGCCTTTGGCACTTCCATTACATTGCTTCCTCACAAAGAGGCTTCTGGAAAATATAGAACGGGGCTTGATGTAAAAGCTCCCTACCTTAATAATATGTCTATAGAAGATAGAGAGGCAGAAATTAAAAGGATAACAGCGGATAAAGCTCGTTTAGAGGAGGCATTAGGCCTTCCTAATTCAGGCATCTTAGACCCCACCTCTCCATTTTATAATTTTGCAGCTTCTTCAGAGGTGCTTAAGAAAAGGTTTGGAACAGACATTAAAGTGAGTCCTATTAAGCTTGGAAATTCAGAAGTGTTCTTCAATTTTTCTGAGGATGACGCAATGAAGGAAATTACATGGAATTGGGTGAGACAAAACCCTCGTATAGCCCCCTCCTTAGATGCTTACAGGCGTGGAGAGGTTCCAGCTGACACACAATATTACATTGTTGATGATGAGGCTGAAACTAAAGATACATATAATAGGAAGAGAGAAGTGAATACAGCCATTGTGAAGTTTGAAAGCCTCACACCCTCTAAGAAGAAACAAGTGGCTCGTTTAATGGGACTTCCTGTAACAGAGGACACAAAAGAGGAAACAGTTTACAACCTCATTGACTCTACATTAAAAGAAACAGAATTCAAAGCAGGGAAAAATAAAGGAATGGCACCTGTTCGTCTTTTTAACGAATTGTTAAAAGAAACAGACGAAAGGATTAAAGTGAAAGACCTTATTGAGCAAGCCTTAACACATAACATATATCGTATTTCAGCTGGAGGAAAGATTGTAGAAGGAGAGATGACTATAGCTGCTTCGCAAGAAGACCTTGTAGAACAATTGTTAGACGTGAAAAGCCAAATGGACCTTATAGGGCTGGAAAAGAAATTAAGCAATAAAAAAATTAAATAACGATGATAGCAACAGATAGTTTGCTTTATGGTGTGGACCAGAGACTAAATAAACTATCTTCATTTGCCCATCAAGAAATAGCATTGGAAGATAAGCTTTTAGCTCTTAACAACAGCCAAATAAAGCTTATAAAAACAAAACTTTCAAATAATAACATACATAAAATAGGGCTGGAGGGATTTAAGAAGCGTTATCAAGACCTTCAATTTCTCATTGAGAATTATGAAGACCACCCCCTGACAATGACCTTAGGAGACCCACGTCTCCATAAATACATAGCACTTTTAGACCCCGTAAGGCCTAAGTTTATGTTTTACGTGGATTCATATTTTACAGCAGACAAGGGGGCATGTTTAAATAGAATTATTTCTTGCAACCCCGACCTTGTAAAACATGCTGACATACAGCTGTTATTAAAGAATACAGATTTTAAGCCTTCGTTTGAATATCAAGAAACTATAATAGACATTGCTTCAGATGAGCTACATGTATACACAGATGGGACATTCATTCCGAAAACTCTCTACCTCTCATACATACGCTACCCAAAAGAAATAGACAAAATTGGCTACATACATTTTGATGGAACGGCTTCCATAAACCAAGATTGTGAACTGGAAGCCTACCTTGAGGATGAACTTTTAGACCTCACAGTGGAAAGCCTAGCAATGTACACAGAAAATGCTCCAGCTGTTCAATCAGCTGAAATTAGAAAAAATACTAACGAATAACAATAAACAAAACAAAATAATAATATGGATTATTCATTAACCACCTTATTTGTTGTCCCTGTAGGCAACTCTCTGCCAACATCAGGCACTACAGAAACCTTAACAGAAGGACAATTTGGTGTATTTAAAGATGAGCAACGAGCAGCTGCTACAAATGGTAACATTGCAGCTGGTGCCTTTATACAATTCGCACAGGGTCAGCCTAATTTATATTTGGGAAGTAAGATTTCCGATAGGATTAAGAGTACCAAAGTGAAAAAATGGTATAAGGTGACAGGTAATGCTACAGCTGCCAATGAAATTTGGGAGGTGTCAGACTTTACAGCTTCTTGTGGCGATAGTGTCACCCTGACATTACGTGGCCATTCTAAATATTTAGACACCATTGCTTTCAATGGCTTGACACGTTCTATTACGGTGCAGGCTCCATGTTGTGAATGTGGTGAAGACCCTTGTACAGAAGTGGATAATGAAGCCTTAGTAGACCTTTTTATTGAGAAATTGGCACAAATTGATGCAGCTCAGGTGGGACCAAATGCCCTCAGGATAGATACATTCTTCACTTTCACGAAAGTGGGAACAGGTGCTAGTGCTACGTTATTAATTGAGAGCAAAGCCCTTACAGTGTATGCACAACCTTGTGACATCGCAGCCAACCCTTATGAATTTGACCGTATATGGTTTAGGGTATGGGTGTATTCAGGTCCAGAAACAACTGTAGACTTTATTGTTGCTGATAATTGTGATATTGTGGCTACCACCACCCTATTACAACGCTCTAGTTTCCCTCGCCTCACCTCTGCGGAAGTGAAGCAAATGGAGATTGATTATTACAGCTATCAAGCTACATTCAAGCATCTATTCAGAACATCTGGTTACAACCCCTATTTTGAAAGCTGGGTGACAGATGGTCAATTGTATGACATGTATGTTATTCAATTTGATGAGCTGACACAAAATGATGCATGGACAGCCAATATTCAAGAAGACGAGAGGGTTATTCTGTTTATTCCACAGGGCTCCACCTCAACAATTGAAACTATGTTGGTGACTTATTTAGGAGCTATTACAAATGAAAGCGGTGCGGCTATTACAACCACAACCACTACATCTACTACTAGCACCTCAACATCAACCACTACCACTTTAATACCGTAATTATAATACATTACTAATCCTACGGGGATGGGACAATATCCTATCCCCGTTTTTTATTCCTTATATATGAAAATGACTAAAAATATTATTAAAGGGCTTATTACATCAATTTTTGGTGTAGCTACAATGATAATAACATTGTTCCTTATTTTTACAGGAGCTATGGATTTTGTATGGGGAGGACTTGCAGGATTAGCAATGGGCACTATTCTATTATTAGCTCCAGATACTATTGTTAAAAAATTGGGAGATGTGATTAAATCTGTTGGACTTAATAAAACAGGAGTTGAAGCTAATATAGAAGAACAAAAGAAAGAAGATAAAAATCCTACACAAAACCAAGCATAATGAGAGATAAAATAACAGAGCAAAGAGTGGCTCTTCTCCACCCCAAAAGAAGGGTGGAGGCAGCTTATTTAATAAATTTAGCAGAAGCTAAATTCCCCCTCAATATGGCTATTAGGGTGGTGCAAGGATTTAGGACATTTGCAGAACAAGATGCCTTATATGCTCAACGTCCTAAGGTGACACAAGCGAAGGGAGGACAATCTCTCCATAATTACGGGCTTGCGCTAGATTTTGCTATTTTGCATGATAAAGACAACAATGGTACATACGAGGAGCTCTCTTGGGATATAGCCTTAGATTTTGATAAGGATGGAATTGTAGATTGGCAAGAGGTGGTAAAATCATTTACAGATGCAGGATGGGAGTGGGGTGGCACATGGAGAACATTCAAAGACTTGCCACATTGCCAAAAAACTCAAGGGTACACATGGCAACAATTATTGGCTAAATACAATGCTGGAGACTTTATTCCAGGAACAAAATATGTCAACCTATAATGGCAACAGTAAAATTAGACCTTCTTATACCAGAAACACATGACAGCAAGAGACTTCTTATTGCTGATGTATCTACATACCCCTCCCCCTTTACAATTAATTCTCCTACAATAGAAATAACACCTCCAGGATTTCCTCAGGTGACAGCTGTATTTACAGCACAGGGATTTATGGTGTTTGATTCTATGTCCCTAGAAATAACATGTTCAGATGTAGATTGTGAACTCATTGCTCTGCCAGATGGTATATATTATGTAAAATATTCTATAACACCAGCTTGGCAATATTTTGTTAATAAGAGCTTTCTTCGTGTGAATAAACTACAGGAAAAGCTGGACAAGGTATACCTCAAGCTTTCCTTTATGCAATGTGATGAAGCTATTAAGAAAGAGGATAAGAGACAGCTGGATACAATAGAGATGTATATAAATGGAGCTATAGCAGCTGGAAACAATTGCCTTGACTCCCTAGCAATGAAATTATATAACAAAGCCTGTGAATATATAGAGGATTTTGTAAATAACAGGTGCTACCTACAATAAAGCCATGAAACTAATAATGAAACTCTTTGGTTGTGGCCCAGCCAAATGTATTAAATGTGGGGCCAAGAAAAAAGCTTGTGAACTTGTAAATGGCCTATGTGCCGCATGTCGCTAAATGAATCCTATAACAAGAGAATGTGAAGATTGTGCCAGCTTACAAGACGTGTTAGCTGATATAGATTGTACACTCCTTGATGTAACAAATAGGAAATACAATGCTTTAATATACAACACACAAGATTGTTGCAACGAAGAATTATATAATGACCTTATATGGTGGAAGAGAATAATTACAGGAAGGCTGTATAATTGTTTCTACCCCTGTTCTTCTTACACATCAAATGAACTCCTATCATATGTTCGTCTTTTAACATATAAGACGAGGTGCTCTAGGTGTCCAGAATGTGAGGAAATCATTCCCTCCACCACCACAACAACATTTCCTCCAGGAGAGGGAGTATGTGTTTCATATTTAGTGATATGTCCTTCACCAGAAGGAAATTCAGTAAATGTTCCATATAGCTACATTAATTGTGAGGGAGTTCTTGTTACAGGAACGATAAACCAATACCAAGCATTAAATATATGTGCTGTAGAGCATTCTGTAGTTGTAACAAATACATTTACAGTGACATTATACGACACAGAATGTGATATTGTCCCAGAAGATTGTCTGTGTATGACAATGACTAATATAGAAGAGGGTCCAGGTGTAGAGCCATATGTCTTCTCTTATGAAGATTGTGATGGAGGAATATTCACAGACCTTCCATTAGACTTCGGAGACACTACACAAATATGCTATCGTCCTTCCACTCTCGTTCTTAATTTTGGAATAAATGGAATAATGGGAGGAGCATGTATTGATACATGTAATTAACTTTAAAAAATTAATAAATGCCTTGCCAAGATTGTTTAAGAAATTGTGACCTCGTACTTCCAGACCGTTGTGTAGAATACACAGGGGATGATATTGCATGTCTTGGAATATGTAAGGGAGACACCCTTTACGAATTTGAGGTGGCAATAGCAGAAAAGGTATGTGCTCTATTAGAGGGAGAGGGAATAGACCTCTCCTCAATTACACTTCCTTGTGAATTTCTAACAGATATACAGGGAACAGATGCCCAAACCCTCATTTCTCTTATTAATACATTAGCAACAGCTGCCTGTACCCTTAAAGAGCTTGTAGATGCTATTAATGCCCAATTGGACATTACGTTCTCATATGACACAGCCTGCCTTACAGGACTTCCTACAGCCCCTACAAGAGACGATATTTTACAGGCTACAATTCTAAAGCTTTGTGCTGATGATGTCAGAATAACAGCTATAGAGGCAGACTATGTTAAGAATTCAGACCTTTGTACATTAGTGACAGCTTGTCTAGCTGGTGGAGGTGGTGGAGGAGCAATAGAATATAAAGACCGTATGGTGCCATATTCTATTCTTCCATACAACGGCCCCTTGTCAAATTTTGATAATACAGGAAAGGGACTAGCAGCATTTGGGTTTGATAAGATATACCTCATGAATGGTCTTAACAGTACACAAGACTGGAGAGGACGCTCACCTATAGGAGCCATTAATAATGTTCCAGGTGGTACATTAGATGCAGCTGTAGACCCCTCCATCCCTGCAAATGCTGGCCTTAATTACAACCTCAATCAAAAAATAGGGGCTTCTAGTGTTACATTAGCTATTACACAAATTCCAGCTCACTCCCACCCCATTTCAGACCCAGGACATAGACACACATTTCCTGGGGTGGCATCAGATGGACGAGGAGCAGATGGCTCTAAACACGCCACCCCCTCAACATTACAAACTAACACCTCTTTAACAGGTATTACGGTGGGAAGTTCTGGTGGTTCTCAAAGTCATACAAACCTTCAGCCAAATATCGCTTGTTATTATATTACTTATAGGCCATAAATTTTTATAAATGTCATGTCTTCCATGCTCTACGAGCTCTCCCCTTTCCTTTAATTTACAATATGTGTATAATGCACAATGTACAGATACATGTACATTGCCAGGATGTAATGGCTGTACACCAACAGATGCCAAATGTATTGTATATAATGGAGCAGCTCTTGTATGCTCAGGAATAGAAACAGGAGATACGTTAGAAACAGCCCTACAGAAATTAGATGAGCAGGTATGTTCAGCTATAGGAGACTATTCTACATACCAATTTAATTGTTTAGAGGCATGGTGTGAATGTACAATAACAACGGAGGCCCAATTTGTAGACCAGATAACAGCTTATACATGTGAGACACGTTCTAATTTAGACGCATTTATAGGAACAACATTCCCAACATACCAATCAGCTATAAATGCTAGGTTTGTTGCTTTAGAGGTGCCAGGAATTACATGTGCCGCAGCCTTCGTAACAGCTGAAGCTACTTTACAGGAAGTGCTAAATGCCTATTGTACTCAAATAACAAATATTAAAGCAGCTATAAATGTTATATCAGTAGATTGGGACCAATGTTTCACTGTTGTTAGCCCTCCAGGTACTGTGATAGGTGGCTTCACTTTGTTGGTGGACCAGATATGTCAAGTGAAGGCAATAGCAGAAGCAGCAGCGGTCCTTCCAGTGTTTAACAATACTGCCTATACATGTCTAGCAGACCCCACTAGCTCAGACACCCTTGTAGAGACAATAACAATGATGCTGGACGTATTATGTACAGCAGCTATTTTCGACCCAGCTAATATAGATTGGGGATGTACAGGAGCAGAACCAGCTGACTTAGAAGCAGGCATACAACAAATAGTCACCTCTTTAGATGGCCTATTGCAAAATAATGCTACATATTCGGAAGACTTTGTTGTTACAGCTATAGACCCAGAGGACCCATGTGCTGGAATAAATGTAGCCTTAGCCACGCCCCTCAACCTTGACCGCTTTGTAGCCTCTAATGGAGCTGATACGTCTCCAGGAACTCTTGAGGATAAGTTAATTGCTGGCTCCAATATCACCTTAGACTACATAACAACACCTGGAGGTGTGATAATTGAATCTACAGGAGACACCTACACCGTTAAGGCCAATGTAATAGATGACTCTCCAGACTTCCTAGATGAGAAGGTGCAGGGACAACCTGATACAACAGGCAGTATTTCCATTGCTACATTATATAACGTCACCACTAAACAGGTGGACTTCACCCCCTCCATTGACCCAGATGCTCTAATGGAGCTCATATTCTCTACAATAGAGAATTCTATTGTTTGGAAAGCTCGTTTCTGCTCTCTGGCATCAGCTTGTACCCCTGGAACTACATGTACAGCATGGGATATTTCTAATGGTGGAACCCCAGAGGTAGACCCAGATGGTGGATTTGCATACACAGATTGTGATGGCATCTACACTATAGTGACCTTACCAGCTGGAGATTCTACGAGTATATGTGCTATAGGTGGAATAATAACAACAGCAGGTGTGTTAACAATTGTAGAGGTGGCCCCTTGTTCAGAAACCACTACAACAACAGCCCCTTAATAATCAATAAGATATGAAAAGGTACGTTTTATGGTTTGCGTACCCCCTAAGGCCATCTCCGAGAGGGGGTGGCTTTTTTAATTTTACATAATCTTTTGTATTATGATAATATTAACGAGAAATATTTGGTAATATCAAAAAAAAGATTTATATTTGTGTATTATTATGAGAGTAGTACAAATTATAGAAGGTAAAAAACAATGCTCTAAGTGCAAAAGATTTAGATTTTTTGCTAGTTTTAGCAAATCTAATGCTGTAAAATGTGGATTAAGCCCTCGATGTAAGGATTGTGTTAATGCAAATTACAAAAATAATAAAGAAAGATATGCTAAAAAAGACCAGTCTTTGGCACTTAGGGGTAATTATTTAAAGAATTATTATAATATTTCTCCAGAAGAATATCTTGCTTTAATAGAAAAGCAGAATAATTTATGTGCCATTTGCCACAATCCTGAAATATCTAAGGGTAAAAATAGTAATAAAACAAGGGTTTTGTCGGTGGACCATTGTCATGAGACAGGTAAAGTTCGTGGATTACTTTGTAATAAATGTAATCATATGTTAGGGCAAGCAAAGGATGATATAGAAATTTTAAAATCAGCGATAGATTATTTAAATACAAATAAATAAATAAAAATCATAATTTATGAATAAAATAGAAGCGGTGAAGAAATTAGTGAGTCAAAAAAAGGGGAGACAATACATAGCAACTAAATTAAACATTCCAATAGAAGAGGTGGATAGTATTCTGGGGAGCCCTGTGAAAAGTGGTAGTAATTATTATCTACATACAGACCTTCCATTAGATGGCACTACATGGAAATACCAAACATTTCATAATGTACAGGAAGGTACATTTAAATCAGAGGTGGTGGCAGATTTTGAGCCTAAAGATGACCTAGAATTAGCAGAGCTTCACAAGGTTGATTTAACAAAATATAGGATTTCCAGCTATTGGACTAAACAGCATGGAGAGAAATTTACCTCTTCTCTGTTATGTACATTAATAAAGCCATCAGATTTCTCATTAGAAGATTTCTCTGAATATGTAAAGGGCTATAAATCAACATATAAGCCAATTACTAAGCTGGCTTCCTCTAAAGAAACGGCTGATGTAGAAATCTCCTTGGCTGATTTCCATTTGGACAAACTAGATATTAATAAAGAAACAATAGAAGACCGTGTTGGACAATATAAAACCACCTTATTTGAGCTGCTTAGTAGGATTACAGGAAGCTTCAATGTTAATAAGATGGTGTTTGTAATAGGAAATGACTTCCTTCATACAGATACAATACAAAATACAACAACTAAAGGAACCCCACTCACAACCTCTTGCACATGGAATGAGGCATATGAAGTGGGTTTTGATTTATTGGTAGAGGCTATTTCCACCCTATTAAGTGTATCCTCTGAAGTAGAAGTAATTCTCGTACAGGGAAATCATGCTAGAACAAAAGAATATTTCTTAGCACATGCTCTCGCTACATATTTCCAAAATGAGAAAAGAATTACATTCCAAAGGGATTTTACAACATTAAAGCATGTTGTTCTAGGAAACACATTTATTGGCTATCATCATGGGGATACAAAGATAATGGACCTTCCATTAATATTTGCCACATCTCCCACATCTTCCGCTGATTTTGGTAATGCCGTTTACAGGGAATGCCATGTTGGGGACAAACATTTTTATTTAGCTAAAGAAGTTCAAGGAGTTAGGGTTCATCAAGTCCCTAGTTTATCTGGCACTGATTCTTGGCACAGAGACCATAATTTTGTTAACTCAATTCGTTGTGGATTAGCTATGGTATATTCTCCAATTTATGGAAAGGTGGCAGAATACGAAAGCAGGTTATGATAGTAGATAATGGACGATATTATATTTATAGGCATATAAGACCTGATAAGGATATTCCATTTTATATAGGCCGAGGAAAGAAGCCTTCTCCATTATATCCAAGCAATGAACACTGTAGAGCTTATTCTAAAACAGGTAGAAGTAAGATTTGGAAAGATATTGTTTCTAAAAATAATGGGGTTTATGAAGTAGAAATTTTATTAGAGTGTAATGATTTTGAATTTCTTAAGGAAAAAGAGATAGAATTTGTTAAATTATATGGACGTATAAATCTTGGTACTGGAATACTTTCTAATCTAACTGATGGTGGGGACGGAGGTGATGGATGTATAGCTTCAGAAGAAACGAGAAGAAAAATATCAGAAAATAATCACACTAAAGGAAAATTTGGAAAAGACCATCCTAGAGCTAAGAAGGTATATCAGTATTCTTTAAATGGAGATTTTGTAAAAGAGTGGGATGCTTTACACGAAGTAAAAAGAGCTTTTAATTTGACCGAGTGCCCAGATAAATGTCTAACTGGTAAGACTCTAAGTTATCATGGGTATATGTGGTTTTATGAATATAAAGGAGAAAAAATAGAACCTTATACTAATAATGCTGGAAAAGTACAGAAAATAGTGTTAGCTAAACCCGTTTATCAGTATGATATAAAAGGTAATTTTATAAAAGAGTGGGACATTAGAAATGATGTACAAAAAGTATTCGGTATAAAAACAGCTAGGATTTCCGAAGCTTGTAAAAGAAATTCTCATTTTTTCGGAGAATACTTTTGGTTTGATACTTATCAAGGAGATAAAATTAATAGTGCACAACCACATAAAAGAGCAAAAAGAAAAATATTAAAATTAGACAGGTATACAGATGCTATATTAGAGGAATTTGATAGTTTAACATTAGCTGCTATTAGTATAAAAAATAACAAAGAGGATAAGTCTAGAATATCTGATTGCTGTAATGGCAGAAGAAAAACAGCTTATGATTTTAAATGGTCTTATAAAAATTAAAAATTCATGACACGTAGAGATATGGTATCTCAAATAAGGAGCCTAAACAAATTATTATCAACAGATATTTTACTGTCGGATAGGTTTTTGGATAGAGAGGCCTTTTCAACTGCTTTAGTTTTTATAAAGCAAGAAGTTTCAAAGAGAAGGTTGATGCAGAGTCCCAACCTCTA
>OFRO01000545.1_pt1 | contig 12961 bp, 19 predicted proteins | sample 1543091 | NCBI WGS metagenome assembly OFRO01 (sample SAMN07774217, study PRJEB24372) | wastewater metagenome | isolation source: Exp Tend NO 10WW | collected 2016-02
TTGAGCTCCCCGGCGAGGGCCGAGAAGGTGCGGCTCGTCTCGGCGACCTCTCGCTCGCGCGAGTCGTAGGCCGTGTCGGGCGCCATCTTCTGCACGTAGTCCACGACCACGAGCGCCACGCGTCCGAAGCGGGCGCGCGCCTGGAGACAGAGCGCACGGGCGCGCGAGGGCGTCACGTCGCGACGGTCCGAGATCAGGAGCGGCAGACCGCCGAGGCCGTCGAGGGCGTTCGAGTATCGGCGCGTGTCGTCGGTCGAGAGCTGCTTCCGACGCACGGCCATGAGGTCGACGGGGCGGAGCGGGGTCGCGTGCGCGATGCACATGCACGCCGCCCTCGCAGCGAGCGGGCGCCGCGGCATCTCCACGGAGATGAACGCCACCACGCCGTGCCCCTTCGCCGCGCAGGCCTTCGCTGCCGCCACCGCGAAGCCGAGGCCGATCGCGCTCTTGCCGACGCTCGGGCGCGCGCCGACCACGATCGTCTGCCCGTCCCAGAGGCCGCCCGCGAGAGCGTGGTCGAGGGCACGCAGACCCGTCGTCACCACGCCCTCGGGCTCCGTCGCGAGGAGCCGCGCTTCCTCCTCCCTCGCCGCGTCGCCGATCGACGCGAGGTCGTCTTCGGCCGTCGAGGTCGAGACCTCGAGGAGCTCGCGCGCGGCCGACTGGAGCGACGAGAGCGAGGCGCCCGACTGCGCGCGCGCCACGAGGAGCACGGCCTTCGCCACTGCGCGCCGCGCCGTCGCCGCCTCCGCGATGAGCCGCGCGTGCTGCTCGAGGTGGGCCGACGTGATGCCCGCCGCGTAGACCTCGGAGAGATACTCCGCGCCGCCGAGGGTGTTGTAGCGGTTCTGGGCGCGCAGCTCGGCGCTGATCGCGCACGACTCGATCGCGACGCCGCGCTCCGCGAGCGTGAGCAGTACGCGGTAGAAGAGCTCATGCCGCGGGTCGTGGAGGTCGTCGGGCGAGACGATCGCGCGCACCGACCAGATGCGCCCTACGTCGGCACCTTCAAGAAGCACGAGGCCGCCGAGGAGCGCGAGCTCCGCCTCGTGGTCGTGCGGTCCGTCGACCTCTTCGAGCCTGACCTTCTCAGCCCCCATGATGCTCCGTCTCCGTCGTGCTGGTCGTCTTCTGCGCGGCCTTGCGCGCCGCCTTCTCCGCCGCGAGCGCGCGCATCGTCGCCACGGTGTCCTCCACCGTCGGCGCCGGGTCGCTCGGCGTCTCCCTGCGCTCCGAGCGGGCGCGGACCTTCAAGCGAGTGACGCGCGTGTGCCGCCACGCCGAGAGCCCGTCGCGCACGCGGACAAAGGGCTCCTCGCCGCGGCTCATGTCGCAGCTTCGAAGGAACGCCGCGTCGATGCGCCGGTCGGTCTGCCGCAGCCACGGCCAGGTGATCTTTCGCCCCGTCGCCGTCGCGAGGTCCGCGCCCCACGCCCGCGCCTCGTCGAGCGTCACGCCCGCAGCGAGGAGTGCTTCTCCGAGGTGCCGCGCCGTCGCAAGGTCCGGGGCCGGGATCTCTCCGCCCGATCCTTCGACCAGCGCGGCGACGACGGCGACGGCCTCTTCTGTCTTGTCCGTGACACCGCTCGGCCGTGACACCGTGACACCGGTCGAGACACCGGTCGCGCGCTCCGAAATGCCTTCGTTCTTTGGTTCTTTCTCAGAGGGGGAGTGCGAGGGGGAGACGGCCGTGACACCGGTCGAGACACCGGTAGCGGTGTCACGGTTGTCATGCGTGACACCGCTCCGTGACACCGCTCCGCCGCTCTCCGTGACACCGGTCGAGACACCGCGGGTGATCGGGCTGCGGTCGCGCCCGAAGACGCCGCGACGCTGCCCCGCCGACGAGGCAATCTCCCGTGCGGTCTCGACGTCCACCCCGCGCGTGCGGAGGTACTCGCCGCCGGCGGCCGAGTCGATCCATGCGAGGCGCGCCTCAGCGGTCGAGAGCCCCTTCTCCGACCAACGCGCGCCAAGGGCCTTCGTGAACGCCCTGCGCGCCGAAGCCTCGATGGGCCCCGTGAGGACGCGCGGCGCGTCCGCCGTCGAGCTCTGCGACCCGCGACCCTCCCAGAGCGCGCCGTCGGGCGACACGAGCGAGAGGCGCCCTCCGTCGATCTCGACGAGGCCGCGGTCGAGTAGCAGGTCGAGGTGCTCCCCTGCGCCCGCGCAGAGGGCCTCAAGGGCGCTGTGCGGGGCTGCACCGCACCGGATGGTCCCTCCCGCCGCCGCGACGTCGTAGAGGGCCACGCGCGCGGGCGCAGGCAGGGCCCTGACGCCGCCGTCGAGGGAGAGCCACAGAGGGATGCGGGCGAAGAGCTCGGTGGTCATGTGGCCCTCGCTGCGAGCGACGCGAGGCGCAGTACGCGCAGCCCTTCGAGGTGCTCGCCCTCACCGATGCGATCGACCATCTCGACGGTCGCGGCGCCGAGGTGCTTGAGCTCCACGCGGGTGAGGCGCTCGCCTCGCCACCACGCGCGGCGCACGGTGTCGTAGCTCCGCACGCCGTCGCGCTCGACCGCGACGACGGCGCCGACGATGCGACCGGGCTTCGGCGTCTTCATGCGGCGGCCCTCGCCTGCTCCATGAACGCTCGGGCGGCGGGCGACTTCGTGCGGACCGTCGCGAGCGCGCGGTCGACGGCCTCGGTCTCGACCCGGTACGCGTGCCCCGACCGCGTCGAGATGGCTCCCGCGCGCCGCAGGATCTTCGCGAGCGTCTCGCGGCGGACCCCTGTCCGCTCGGCGTGGTCGGCGATCGTGCGCCCATGCGTCTGCGCGGCGAGCACCGCGTCGTAGACCTCGGGCGGCAGACGCGCGTGCACGCGTGCGCCCTGCACGAGCCACCCGGCGACCACCATGTACCGCTTGAGGGTGAGGCTGTTGACGCGGAGGCGACGCGCCGCGGCGTTGACCGTCTCCATGCGGCAGTACCGCGCGACGGCCGCGTCGATCTCGTCGGGGATCACGAGCAGGCGGCGGCGCTTGACGCCGCGACGGTCGCTCTTCGGCGTGTCGTAGATGCGCGTGCGCACGTACCCGAAGTCAGCCAGCGCGGGGTCGAAGGAGCCGCCGAGGTCATGCGAGAGCCGGATCTCGTTCGCCGCGAGCGAGAGCGCGTGAATCCACCGCGCGCAGTCGTTCGCCCACTCCACGATGCGACGCAGCGTCGCCTGATCGTACCCCGCGCGGGCCTCAGCCGTGGGCAGCGTCTCCCACCCCTGTGAGGAGAGCGGCAAGCCGAGCACACTCGCGCGCCACTGAATCGAGACCCATGAGCGGCCGACGAGCTTCTGGCGGAGCGCGCGCTGCTGGAGCACGCCCCACTCGCGCCGCAGGATCACGTCCTCCTCCGAGGCCCATCGGCGCCCGCCGCGCTTGAGCTCCTGCGAGAGATGCGTCGCACGGTCCTGAATCGCGCGGTCGGTGCGACCGGGAAGCGCCTTTCGGAGCGCATGCCAGTCGAAGCCTCGGCGACGCGACTGCTTCGGCTCGGTGAGGAGCCGCAGCGTGCGGAGCTCGTCATCGCTCCACGCGACGGTGCCGTTGAGGAGCACGCGCCCGCCGCTCGCAGACGCAGCGGCGCGCGCGCGGCACGTCCGCACGTCGTGGCCGGTCTCACCACATGCCCCACAGGTCCGGGCCCGCCTCGATGCGACGCTCACAGGGACCTCCGCAGGGAGCGCACGGCCATCTCGAGGAGCGCCCGCGTGACCTCGGCCACGGGCGACGACGTGACGACGTGGAGGTCGCACGCGTCGCACTCGGGGTGCAGGGCGCTCGGGAAGCCGCGCCGCGTCTCGATGCGCGCGAGGTGGCGCGCGCCGCAGGTCTTCGGCGAGATGGTGCAGCGGAACGCCACGCACCCGAAGAGGCCGTCGATCACCGGCAGGTGGAGGAGAGGGGCGCCCATCAGCCGCGGCCCTCATCGTCGAACCACATGAGAAAGAGCAGGCAACAGATCGCGTGCGCGAGGTGCGGAAGGCCGCTCTCGGGGTCCGTCTCTTCACCGTGCCAGTGCGCGGTGATGTGGCGCAACGCGGCGTCGAAGTAGCGGTTCTCCGCGTTCGCGACGCGCTTCCAGTTGTCGGCGCTCGGGTACTTGTTCGCGCCGTAGGTGAGCACCTTCACGACGTGCTCGACCTGACGCCACGGCAGAAGCACCCAGCGCGGCTTGTCTGCGTCGTGCTTGACCCCGGTCTCCATCACGCCGCCTTCGACTTCCTCGACCGCGTGCGCGGGGCCTTCGGTGTCGCGTCGAGCGCGAAGAGGACCTGCTGAGCGCGGAGCTCGCGCTCGAGGTCGCCGAGCGTGCGCGCAGCCGTGAGGTGGTACTCGGGCTTGAGCTCCATGCCGAGGTAGCGGCGCCCACGGCGGAGCGACGGCACGCCCGACGAGCCCACGCCGCCGAACGTGTCGCAGACGAGCTCACCGGGGTTCGACCACAGCACCACGCAGCGGTCGATCACCCAGAGCTGGAGCGGGCACACGTGCTTCGTGTCATCGGCCGCGCCGGTGCCGCGGACCTGCAACACGTCGGTCTCGTTGCCGCGCCACACGCCGCGGGCCCAGTCGATCCATTCGGCTTCGGTGATCTCACCGCGCTGGAACGAGGTGACGGGCGGCGCGTCGCCGTCCTTCTGGAACACGTAGAGGTAGTCGTTGCGGATCGGCCAGCACTTCCGCGTGTCGGTGTGCAGCGTCTTGAACTGGATGTTGTGCAGGTGCATCCGGCTCGCGACGGCCTGGGCGTCTTTCTCGATGGCGATCTTGGCGCGCAGGTGAAAGCCCGCCGCATCCATCGACTCGAAGAGGCGCGAGCCGAACTCTTTGAGCCCCATGAAGCCGTCCTTGACGCCCCACGCGATGAGGTCGGTCCAGTGCAGCACCACCGTCCCGCCCGGCGCCACCACGCGGAAGAGCTGCTCCGTGTAGAAGCGCCACGCGAGGTTGAACCCCGAGGGGCTGTTGTTCCCCGCGTCGCCCGCGTCGTTCGAGTACGTGAAGAACCCCTCGAAGGGCGGCGAGGTCACCACGAGGGACACCGATCCCTCCGCCATCGCCGCCATCGCCTCGACGTTGTCCCCGTGGATCAACGTGAACGCGTGCCCCTCTACCGCTTCAAGCCGCTCGCTCATCGCCCCGTTCCCTTCGTCGTGGAGTCGTTGGAGGCCCACGGGCGCAGCGCGCCGAGCGCGGCCCTGTCGGCCTCCGAAAGCTGATGGCGCGTGCGCTGCGCGCCCTGCGTGACCGCGCCCCGGTACACCTCGAGGTCAGCCGTCATCGCGTCGCGATAGGCCCGCTCCATCTCCGAGGCGTCCGCAAGCCACGTCGAGCGCTTGGCCCTGACGTTGGCGAGCATCCCCGCTTCGAGCGGCGTGACCACGTAGTAGCAGGTGACAGACCGCGTCTGCCCATCGCGATACACGCGAGAGAAGGCCTGGTGATCTTGCTCGAACGAGTGCGTGATGCCCGAGAACACGCACACCGACGCGCCCTGAAGGTTCACGCCAAAGCCCATCGTCGAGGGCTTCGCGACGAGGCAGTCGAGGAACCCGGCGTTGATCGCCTCGATGGCCTCGAACTGCTCCGCGTCGCTCGTGTCGGCCGTGACCTCGCACACGCGCAGCTCGCGCTTGCGCAGCGCCGCCGTGATGAGCGCCGACTCCTCGTTGAACTGCACCCAGACGACCGCGCGCTCGCCGCTGCGCGCGTGGCGCGCCACCGCGTCGGCCACCACGTCCGCCTTCTTCGAGGGGATCGCCCGCACGGCGTCCCCTTCATAGAGAAAGCCGCGCGAGACCTGGGAGAGCTTGGTCTGCGTCGCGATGCCGACGTCCTCGTGGAAGAGGCTCACCTGCCCCTTGCGCGTCTTCGCCGCGCGGATCGCGCGCGCCTCGCACTCCTGCTCCGGGGTGAGCGACACCTCGAGGTCGACGAAGATCGGATCGGGGATCGGCTTGCAGCGCGCCGGGAACCCGTACGTCGACGGGTCGCGAATCCAGATGCTCCATGACGCCATGAAGCTGTAGAACGCCGCCTTTGCGTGCGGGCGGAGGACCCACCCCATGTCTTCGGCGTTGTCGAAGAAGTCCGCGAAGAACTCCTTGTGCGTGTCGATGGCGCCGACGCCGAGGGCCTGCGCCGCGTACTCGCGCACATCGTTGGGCGCGGGCGTCGCGGTGCAGAAGAGGCGGTACTCGACGGGCCTGAACGACGTGGTGACGTTGCGCCAGAGCACGCCGCCCGCCTGTTTGATCGAAGACGACTCATCGAGCACCACGCCGCCGAGGCTCGACAGGTTGCGCGGCTTGCGGAACGAGTCGGTGTTGACGATCGCGAGGCCCGTCACAAGCGGGTCCGCAAGCCACGCGTCGAGGCCCCCGTCATGCTCGCGGAGGTTCGTGGGGAGCGGCCACCCAGGCCAGAAGCGCGCGAACTCCGCGAGGTGCGGGCGGAGCACCGACATCGGGCACACCACGAGCACCTTGCGCCCCGTGCGGGCGGCGACGGCGCGCGCCCATGCCCACAGCACGATGGTCTTTCCCCATCCGCACCGGGCGAAGATGTCGAAGCGACGGCGGCGCAGCGCGACGTCGAGCACGTATGCCTGATCGGGGTAGAGGGGCGTCCCGTCGGGCTCCCACCCCGCGGCGAGCAAACGAACATCGAGGCCGAGACGGGAGAGGTCTGCGACGTGGCAGGTGAGCGTGCGCGTGCGGTGATCGACCTCGACGCGCGGGAGCGCGCTCTTGATCGTGATGAACCTGCGGTAGCTCGCGAGCGAGTAGTCAGGGAGAGTGATCGACGCGCGCGGCCCGTCGACGGTGACGGGCAGGTCGCCGAACGCGAGCGCAACGGAGCTCTTCGAAGCCGCCTCGGGCGTCATCATGACGGCCTCGCAATGCAGATGTTGGCGGTGACGGGCCCCACCCGGCACGCGCGCGCGTTGAACTTCGGGTAGGTGAGCGCGGCCGTTGCGCGCAGGAGGTCTCTCCGCGCGGCGGCGTCAGTGCGCGGCTCGGGGTCGCTGAACGACACCACGCCAGCGAACTCGCGGCGGAGCTGTTCGAAGCACCTCGCCACGAACCACGATTCGGCGTTGCCGGGGACCTCATCGAGGAGCACCAGCCGTCCGAGCTCCACCGCGTCGGCCATCGACCACGGGCGGAGCACGGACGCCTGCGTCGGCGCAGAGAAGACCGCGCACCCCACGAGGGCGCCACGGCGCGTGTAGAGCCCGAAGCGCCGACGCGCGGCCGGGTAGCTGTGCGAGTAGTGCGCGGGCACCACGAAGGCGCGCGCGGTGGTGTCGGAGTCGATGGTGGCCACCTCGAAGGCGGCGGCTTCGAAGAGCTCCGCCGCGGGGCGCCACGAGGCGCGGCCCGCGTGCCAGCGGACGCAGACGGAGGTCAGCACGGCGAGACCTCCATGAGCTGACGGCGGACGATCGCGGCGCCCTCGGCGCGCGAGTGCTGACCACCGTCGGGCGAGCGCCAGAGGAGCCCGCCGACGGACGCGGAGATCCACCAGCCCGCGGCGCGCAGGAGCGACTCCTCGAGGGAGTCGAGCGCCTTCGCGTGGTGGCGCATCTCCGCGTCGCGCTCGAAGGCGCGGCGGGCCTCATCGAGCGCCTGGTGCTCCGCGAGGAGCCGGTCGGTCGTGGTGTCGCGCCACGGGCCGCCGATGTGGGCCGTGGGCATCCACCCCGCGGCGAGGAGGAGGCCCTGCGAGGCCAGCTCCCATGCCTCCGCGCAGCGGAGGAGCACGTCACGAGAGGCGCTCATCGGCCCCTCATCACGCGCAACGTCGCCTTGCGCTCGCGCTTCGCCGCGGCGCGCGCGAGGCGCTCGCGGTCTGCGGGGGTGAGTCCGTCGGCGTCGACCTCGATGGGCTCCGCCCACCGCGAGCGGCGCGACGGGAGCGTCGGAGGGTGCGGGCCTGCGAGACCTGCGGCGAGGAGCAGCACGGTCAGCGCACGCACGGCTGCACCTCCGCGGTCTCGTGGCCCGTGTGCGCGGGCGCCTTGCAGTCGGGCGCGGCGCTCGACCACGACGCGCCATCGCGCGAGTAGACGGTCTCGTAGCCGTCGAGCATCGTGGGCCGCGTCACGCGGAGCACGTCGCAGACGACGCAGACCGAGCGGCGCGACTCGCGCGCGGCGGGCGTCGTGGTCTGCCAGCGGTGGCCGCTCACGGCTGCACCAGCTTCCGCGCGGCCTCATCGCGGGCGAACTGCACGCCAGCGCGGAGCGCGATCTGCGCGCGCCCGACCTCGTGCTGCGCCTCGCGGCAGATCCGCGCGACGGCGGTCCAGCGCTCGACGGGGAGCTCGTCGGCCGTCGCGGCGATCTCCGCGCGGACGGCGGCGAGCATCCGAGCGGCGCGGTCCGCGGCGTCGAGCGCGCGCTCCTGCGGCGTGCGGCAGGGGTGCTTGACGGGCTCGCCGTCCGTGCCGAGAGCGACCTTCATCCCGCAGCGGTCGCAGGGGACCTTGATGGCGTCGTCGCTCACGGCGACTCCGTCGAGGGAAGCTGCGAGAAGTCAGGGTCGCGGACGACGCGGGGGCCGTCCGCGGGCGGCGCCGCTTCCTCAGAGGCGCGCGGCCAGCGACCCATCTCCGCGATGGCCTCGTGGACCGCGGCCGTGACAGCGGCCTTCGAGGGGCGCTTCCCGCGCCCGAAGTAGAGCCACTCCGGGGAGCAGCCGAGGAGCTTCGCGAGGCGCTCGATGGCCTCGCTGCGGGTGCGGTCGACGGTCGCGCCAGACTCATCGGTCGCGCGGCCGGTCGGCTCCGTCTCGCCCTGCGTCCACAGGGTCACAGCGACCCGCGAGACGCCCATCCACCGGGCGATCAGCCTGTGCGTGACCCCGCTTTCCTCGATCAGTGACGCGAGACGCGCGCTGAATGTCGTCGGTTCTTCCATAGTGGTAGCGGATTGCTACCACCTCATTTGCCCTTAGTCAACCAAAACGTGACCTATGCCGCTACCGGGTATGATTCTCATACCTTATGATCCATGACCGAGAGGAGAGACCTCATGGAGCGTGTCGAGGAAGTCTGTCGTTCGAAGGGGCTTTCAAAGAAGGAGTGGTCGCGCGCTGCGTGTCGTGTGGCGCACCATGACGCGGGAGGCGCTGCGGGCGTGGGCGTATCGCGCCGGGCGCCGCGTCGGCGAACCTCCCGTGACGGTGACGCAGGCTGCGGCGCTCGCGTCGATGCCCGCCGAGAGCGAAGGGTGGGCGGGTGCGGTGGGCTCGTGGCTCGACCGATGGAGCGGCCCGTCGCCGTGGTGGCTGCGCGAGGCGCCCGCCGATGTCGTCGCCGCGTGGCCTGCGCTGCGCGACCTCGCAGTCCTCGGCGTGACGCCCGTCGCGCTCGACGGCGACCGGATCACGCTCGCGGTCGAGGCGATCTGACGGCGGCAGAACGACGAACGGCCCCGACCCTCGCGCGAGAGAGCCGGGGCCGTGGTGCGTCAGGCGCGTGCAGCTCGCCGCGACCTGCGCGAGCCGGGGAGGCGCGGCGGCCCGACGGCGGCCACCTCGAGCGCTGCCAGCGCAGCGTCAGCCGCCCGCGCCGCGCAGAGCGCCGACCGCGAGCAGCCCGCCACGGCAGCCCACGCGGCGAGCGTCGGCGGGTCGACGGTGCGACGGGCGACCGCGTGCGCGTGGCGCAGCCAGGTGGCGCGCAGGGGGCCACGAGACGCGAGCCACGCGGCGGCAGGCGCGAGGGCGCGCAGGGGCGCGAGGGGGTCAGTCGTCGGACGCTTCATCGCGCGCCTCCCACGCCTCCGAGAACTCGCGGTCGCGGAAGAGCGCCGCGAGGCCGGTGAGCTGCTTGAGCCGCACCACCTCGTCGAGGTCCATGCCGAGCTCCGTCTGGATCTTCTCGTCGGGCCACCCCGCCAGATAGCAGTCGCGCACGAGCGTCGACATCGCCTCGACGCTGTGCTCTCCGCGCGCGCGGTTGTGCCGCACCGTCGAGGCCATGCGATCCGACAGTCCCGCGCGCTCGGCGCGGATCGCGACGACGGGCAGATGACCACGCACGCGCGCTCGCACCTCGGGCACCTCACGCGCGACGCGGTTGCGGTGGAAGCCGTCGACGATCTCGTGCGCGTCGGGCGCGGGCCACGTCACCACGGGCTGCGTGTAGCCATCGGCCTCGATGCTGCGCGCGAGGAGCTTCATCTCGGGCGGAGCGACCGCGTTGGGGTTGTAGTCGTTGGCGCGCACCTTGTCGGTCGCGAGCCACAGCACCAGGTCGACGGGCTCATCGCGGAACGGCGACGCGTCGTGGAGGATCGCGCGCACGGCGTTGAGCGCCGCGACCTGCGCCTCGAAGGGCAGGGCAGCGATGCGTTTCGCGATGCTCTCCGCGTCGCGCGTCAGGTCTTCGGTCACACCAGAAAGAGCTTCCATGTCTTCTCTCGCTTGCGCATCACGGCGCGATATTTGTCGTACGTGCTTGAGTCGGTCTGCGAGAACCCAAGGCCCTTGCAGAGCCGATCATTCTTCAGGATCACCTTCGCGATGCGGCGCCAGCTCGGCGCCTTGCGCGCGGCCTCCGCGTGCGGCTCGGCCTCGTCGGGGATGCCGTCGGCGTAGCCCCGCGTCTCGTAGTAGCGAATGAAGACGCTGATTTTGTCTTTGTAGTGTCGCGCTTCGGGGGCGGGCATCGAGTCGAGCAGGAAGCGCGCGAAGCTCTGCCACGAGTCGTGCGACGGCGGCAGCGTGACGACGCGGTTCCCCTGCACGTTGCCCGACTTGTTCGCGTACAGCGCGCCTGAGCGAGCCCCGCTCACGCGCGCGACGACGCGACTCCACGTCACGGGCTCGAGGATGTGGTAGAGCCACAGCCCGCGGCGCTGATCGTCGCCGTAGGGCTGGCAGATGCGCTGGTGTGCGAGGGGCACCCCGGCCTTGTGCATGAGGTCATAGATGCGGTTGTGCGGGAGGCCCGTGCGCCCGTAGAAGGTCCACACGTCGGCGGTGCGCCAGTCGTAGATGGGATACGCGTTGTAGAGCGCGCGGCCCTTCCACGTCGTCCACTTGCGGTCGCCGAAGCGGTGGTGATCGCCGACGACGGCGCGCCATCGGTTAAGACTCTCGGCCGCGCGGATGCCCACGAGACACGCGGTCGCCTCGCCCTGGCCGTACCAGTGGCCGAACTCGTCAATGAACTCCTCGAACTCCATCGCACCGCCCGCACCATCGGGCGCGCGGTAGAAGGGGAACGCTGCGGGGTCGGTGATGCTCTGCGGGTCGGGCTCGCGCACCCACGCCTCGCGACACCGCGGATCCCAGCTCACCCAATACGGGTCGTGCTGCGACACGGCGTTGCGGAGGTGCAGCGGGAGCGCCACCCAATACGGGTCGATCACGTCGGCGTAGAGCGCGAACATCTCGCGCACGTTGGCGATCGTGAGCGCGTACTGCGCTTCGAGGTCGAGGTACAGCACACCGATGCGGCGCCCGCGGCGGCGCGCTTCGAGACACGCGAGGTGCATCATCACGCCGCTGTCTTTGCCGCTCGGCCCCGAGAGGTACACGCGCGGAAACTGATCGAAGACATCGGCGATGCGCGCCTGCGCGGCTTCGAGCACGCTCACGCCGAGGCTCTTGCGCCACTCGCCGCTCACAGCGTCACCGTCGCAATCTCGACCATCGTGCGCGCGGCAATCGCCGAGTCGATCTCCTCGCGCGTCATGCGCACGACGCGCCCGCGCTCGCTGCGGCAGAAGTAGCGGTCCGCGGAGGTCCACGAGAGGGGTGCGTTGACCTCGAAGAGCGCGCCCTCTTCGAGCTCGAACCACCGCCACACGCCGCGCGCGCCGAGCTCGTCTTCCACATCGCGGAAGCTCACCGACCCGCGCAAGAACTCGCGCGCGAGGCCGTACTTCGGATCGCGCCCGGTGATGCGCGCGACCCATCCGACAGGGCGGTTCTCCTGCTGAATCGCATCGCGCATCATCTCGGCGAAGCGTCCCGACTGCATCGCGCGACGGAAGGCGAGCTTGTCCGACGTGCTAGACATCGCGCGGCGCCTCTTGCGGTCGCGCGCATCGTCGCCGATGGCCTCGATCCCGAGCACCGCGATCATCGCGCGAGACACGCGCGGATGAAGCTGTCCGACCGCTGCATCGCGTCGAGCGAGTCCATCGGGACGAAGCCGTGGTTGACGTGCGAGCGCAGGATGGGCGCGGCCTTCTCGCGGGCCTCTTCGGTCGCGAACAGGTGCACCATCGTCACGGCGCCGCCCGCGCCGATGAGCACAGGAGGGTGGGGTCGCTGCACGGGTTTGGGCAGACCGTCGAGCCCCTCGATCGAGTAGTGGCTGCCGTCGTAGGAGAACGCGCCGTCGGCGAAGAGCCCCTTGATGACAGCGAGGCCCTCGACGAAGCGGTCGATGCCTGTGCCGGGCGGGTCGTAGGCGATCCCAGCCTTCTCGTAGTCGGTGCGCATCCACCCCGCGCCGATGCCGGCCTCGACGCGGCCGTCAGAGAGCACGTCGAGGGTGGCGAGCTCCTTGGCGTGCACGACCGACTACCAGGCGCGCCGACTCAGGGTCCGCGTGCGCGACGCGGAGTCGGGCAACACCGTCGTCGTCCACACCCTCAACGGCACTGCGGTGGCGGTTGGGCGCATGATCACCTTCCTGCTCGAGCAGGGCCAGCAACCCGACGGCACGGTGGTCCTGCCCAACGCGCTCGTCTCGACGCACCGGCGCTGGCCGCCGCCGACGTGGGCATCGCCATGGGCGCGGCGGGCAGCGACGTCGCCATCGAAGCCGCCGACGTCGCCCTCATGGGCGAACGCCTCGACCATCTCAGCGACGCGATAGCCCACGCCCAGCGCGCCGGGCGGATCATGCGCCAGAACCTCGCCCTGTCCGCGCTCATCCTCCTCACCCTCATCCCCCTCGCCGCGTTCGGCGTCCTCGGGCTCGCCGCCGTCGTT
>OFRO01000546.1_pt1 | contig 12951 bp, 24 predicted proteins | sample 1543091 | NCBI WGS metagenome assembly OFRO01 (sample SAMN07774217, study PRJEB24372) | wastewater metagenome | isolation source: Exp Tend NO 10WW | collected 2016-02
GTTAACTAAAAAGTAGCTTACCGGTGGCAGTGTTGCGTTGACACCGCCGGCCGAATAGGCGGACAGTCACAGCGTCAAGATGCTCAACAAAGGAAAGAGCCACGACCATGCCGAAGCAAAACCACGACCGCCGCCCGGACCCGGAAGCCTACGTCGTCAAGAACGTAGTCACCGGCTCCTTCTGGGGCTTCAAGCGCGAAGTCGCCGAATTCCCCGACGCCGCCCAGCACGACACCTACATCGGCGCCAACGCCCTGGCCGAAACGCTCGGCCACGACTGGCGCGCGGAGCAAATCTGATGAGCCACGATCACGACGACTTCGACGACCGCATGGAATTCGCCGAACCAGGCGGCCGGAGCGCACTGCGCGCTGCCGGCAAGCGCAACCCGCGCAACTTGCCCTGCCCGACGTGCAAGGCGCCAAACAAACTCACGCCGGCGGATCGCGCCCGCGGATACCAGTGCGACGGCTGCGCCGATCGCGACGAACGCGGGGGCTTCTGATGGAACGCCAGGAACAACTCACGACGGCGAGCGCGCTTGTGCGCGCCGCCGAAGCCGCGATGGGGCCGCTCAGTCTCGGCCAGGTCCGCGACCTGCTGAAGGATCAGACGGACTGGGACGCAAGCGACTGCGACGACGTCGCCGGCGAGATCCAGCTGACGCCGGCAGAGGACGCCGACGAAGCGCTCGATCGGGACGCGCCGGTCCATTGCTGGATCGTCGCGATTTACCTGGTCGACCGCGCATGCGGCGGCCCGGAAGAGGGCGGGTGGTTCTACGACTACGGGACCTACGCGGCCGAATTCGGACAGCACATGCGCGGCTTCGGACGCGACAAGGCGGGGCGCGACGCCGCCCGCGCCTACGCCGAAGAACTCGAGGCGACGGTCGTGAAGGAAGCGAACGAAGGACGCCGCGAGATCTCGAGCGTCCTGAGCGAGGGGCGGTATCGCGCGATGACCTGGGAGAACCGGGCGCCGCAGGGCTGGCCCGAAACCGTCCCCCACTACGAGTGACCGCGATGCCGAAATTCACCGCCACCTTCGCCGACGGCAGCACGCGGACCCGCAAGACGGTCAGGCAATACGAGGCCGCCTGGCGCGCTTGCACGTCGAGCGGCCACAACGAACAGGTCGGGTTTTCGCGCACGCGTGAACTCGCCGAAGCCCAGCGGGCGCGGTGGGAGCGCGCCGGCTGGACGTTTGAGATCACAACAAACCTGCAGAGAGGAAGCCGGACATGAAGCTGCGCATCGAGATCCCGTCGAAGCGGATCGCCGACATCATCACCAACGCGGTCGAGCTGCCGCACAACTCCATGACCCGCGCCTGGTGCGGCGGCGTCGAGCTCAAGGGCCGCTGGGCGAAGGACCCGAAGATCAAGGCGGCGCAGTTTTGGTACGCCGACGTGCCGGCGCTCTACGAGTCCCAATTCGTCGTCGACATCATCGAGTGCGACGAAGGCAAGCCGCCGGTGACGCACCACCGGAATCAAGAGCACCTAAAGCAGGCGTTCGAGCTGATGGCCACGAAGCACGCCCAGCACTTCGCCGCGTTCATGCGCGAGAACGAAGACAACATCACCGCCGACGTCCTCCTGCAGCTCTTCGCCTTCGGCGAGGTTCGGTACGGCTGACGGCAGCAAACGACAACAAACGACAGGAAGGAAACCCCACCATGACGAACCTCGAGCGAGCGCTGATGACGGCGCTTATTTTCATCGCCGGCGCCACGTTCTCCTACCACTACGGCCTCTACACCGGCCGGACTATGCCGCCGGCGCCGGCGCCGTACGTGGCGCTGCCGATGCTCCTGCAGACGCTCGCCTACCGCGACGCCGACGACTGCTGGCGCGACGCCATCATGTACGGATCGTTCGTCGAGATCCCGGAGCGGCCGAAGTGGTCGACCGTGTCCCTCGAATCCCCCTCCGCCAACTGAGAAGGAAACCGCATGGCCGCCGACAACAAAGGCGTCACCTACAACATCGCCAAGGTGACAAGCGAAACGTACCAGCCGCTGCTGATCCAAATGTATGCCTTCTGCGGCGTGATCATGAAGCTGCCGGTGAACCAAATGATCGCGATGGGCGAGCGCGCGAAGACGGCGAGCGCGATCCTGGATCCAACGCTCCTCCGCATGAAGGGTCCGGCGCTCGAGCAAGACCTGCGGATGCTCCGGGCGATGCAGCACGTCCAGCAAGAGATGGCCGCGATGCAGACGTCGATCGAGGACATGATCGTGCGATCGACCGGAGGCGCGGATGCGCCGGCCAACGAAGCCGGATGAGCTGCTCGCATGGTACCGCCGCGCGATCGCGAACGCCCAGCTGCCCGAACACGCGCGCGAGCGCTTGCCGGTCACGATGGAGCCGCAATGCGGCTGGTTTCGCCGACGCCTCATCCGCGGCGGTCCCTGGGTGCCGGCACGGATCTGGGTCGAGATCCACGACCAGCCGGTCGACGCCGCCGGCGAGCTGGTCGCCGACGAAGTCCTGCTCTGGCGCTGCACGGTCAACGGCGTCGAGAAAGAGGCCGAAGACGAATGGCCGATCCTTTGCGGTCGGCCGATCACCGAAGACGAATTCGAGTTTCTATCCGGACTCGAGCGCTACGCCACCAAGCATGACCAGCGCGAACCGCTGGCAAACCCCAAGGCGCCGATCGACATCGGCCGCGCGCCTCCGCCCATCTTCAGAAGGAAACGCCGCACATGACTGACGCAACGCCGGTACCACCGGCGGCGATCGCCGCCCCAGGCCACAACAATCCGCCGCTTGAGCTGCCGGCGGACGACACCGTCAAGACGTACCTGACCGCAAAGCACGGCGAGCACTTCGACCGCTTCCGCGAACTCGAGGCCGCGGCGAAGACGGTCCCGAAGAAAATCAAAGATGAAGAGATGAGCGGCAAGGTCGGCGACCTGGTCGGACAATTCCGCGCGCTGTACCGCGCGCTCGAGGGCGGCCGGACCAGCGAGAACGCGCCGGTGCGCAAGCTGCTCGCGCTGGTCGACGGCTTCTTTAACGTCACCTCGAGCAAGGCCGAAGTGATCGCCAAGGATCTGAAGGCGCGCAATGAAGAGTTTCTGAAGGACCTGGAGGCGCGCCGGCGCGCGGAGGCCGCGAGGAAAGAGGCCGAAGCCAAGCGCGCTCGAGACAAGGCGCTGAAGGAAGCGGCCGACGCGGAGGCCAAACGGAAAAAGGCCGAAGACGATCGGCTGAAGGCGGAAGCCGACGCCCAGGCCGCACGCGATCGCGCCGACGAAGAGAACCGCCGCGCCGCCGCCGCCATCCAGGCGCGCGAGAAGGCCGAACGTGAGGCACGTGAGGCCCAGCAACGCCAGGCCGACGAACAAACCCGCCGTGAGGCCGAAGAACGGGTCGCCGCCGCCAAGCGCCAGGAAGAGGAAGCACGCCAGCGCGAGGACGCCGCACGCGACCAGGAAGAGCGCGCGACGAAGGTCGCGGACAAGGCCGGCGCCGTCGAGGACAAACACCAGGCGACGGTCGACGCGACGATGGGCGTGGCGATCGGCCACGACCGCACGGCGACGAAAGCGCGCCGCACGGTCGGCGCCAAGGCGAGTGCGCTGACCCGCGTCCGCGGCGACCTGGGATCGGTGACGTCCCTCAAGACGGTCTGGAAAGTCGACGCCCTCGACAAAGACGTCGTCGACCTTGAGGTGCTGCGACCCTACCTCGCGACGGACGACGTGATCGCCGCCGCCAACCGCTTCGTGGCCGCCGGCGGACGCAAACTGAAGGGCGCCACCATCATCGAGGATCGCGACGCGGTCGGACACCGGGGCTGAGGCTCCACAACGCAGAGAAGGAAAGAGCATGACGAACGACGCATACGATCCGCAGACCGGTGAGATTGAACCGGTCGACCAGCTGGCGGAAGGAAACCTGGTCGCGCACGCCGACGTCGCCCTGATCCAGGCGCTCAACAAATCGGAGATCGATATCCAGATCACGACGGCGAAGACGTACCCGCGATCAATCCGGCGCTTCATCAACAGCACGACCGAAATGGTGACGCTGTCGCCCCAGGTCGCGGAGGAATGCATGTACACGCTGCCGCGCGGCGGCAAGGCGATCACCGGCGCGAGCGTCCGGTTCGCGGAGATCATCAAGGGCGCGTGGGGGAACAACCGCATCGCGGCCCGCGTCGTCGGCGAGGATGCGCGCTTCATCCGCGCCCAGGGTCTCTTTCACGACCTCGAGACGAACAGCGCGGTGACGATCGAGGTGTCGCGGCGCATCACGGACTCCAAAGGCAAGCGCTACAACGATGACATGATCTCCGTCACCGGGAACGCGGCGACGTCGATCGCGATGCGCAACGCGATCCTGCGCGGGATCCCGAAGGCGCTGTGGTTTCCGCTCTACCAGCGCGCGATCGCGACCGCCGCCGGCGACGTCAAGACGATGCCGGAGCGCCGCAAAACGATGTTCGAGCAATTCAAGGCGCTCGGCGCGGAGAAGGTCCAGCTGATGCGCTGGCTCGAGGTTGCCGGCGAAGAGGACATCGGCGTCGAGCAATTCATGACGCTGGCCGGCCTGCTGAACACGTTCAAAGACGGCCAAGTGAACGTGGTCGAATTTTTCGAGAAGGCGGCGCGCGGCGAGGACGCCGGCGGCGATGACAAGCGACCGGAGCGCGGCGGGAAAAAGAAGGCACCGGCCGTGCCCAAGGCGCCGGCGACAAAGAAGGCCGACGACAAACCGAAGGATGACGGGACGCCGGCGCCGGCGGCCGATGCGTCCAAAACTGACGTACCAAAGGATCCGCCGCCGGCCGACGAAAAGCCGCCGACCTGGTCCGACAAGATGCTGAGCTACGTCGAACAGGTCGAAGAGGCGACGACAACCATCACCACGAACCGGCTGCTCACCGAGGCGAAGGACGTCCTCGATGAGACGGAGCACGCGGCGCTCGTGAAACGCGTCGCAAAGAAGAACGACGCGATCGTCGACGCGGCGAAGAAGAAGCGCTGACCGATGCCAAGCGCGATCGACACTGAAGGCCCGAAGTTTTGGCGATGCGCCGTCACGTTCGCATCGCTGCCGAAAGGCGGACACCTGCAGATCCATTCGCTGCGGGTGGGCGACGACGCCGACAGTGCGGTCGACACCGGCATCATCATCGGCGCCGTGAAAGAGAACCGGCACGCGGAATGGAAACAAGAAATCTCATTTCGCGACCGGACCTACCCAACCGTTCAAGAGGCCATCGAAGCCTGGAAGGAAGCAAACAAATGTCCCCCGACAGCAAAAGCGAACTGAAGGAATACCCCGCCGGCAATTACGCGCGGGTCGAACTGTTCGGCCACCAAACCGTGTGGGGCCGCGTGAGCGAGGTTGAAGCGTTCGGCGCGAAGATGTGCGCGATCGAACCGATCCTCGCCGGCAAACTCCTGCCGTCATTCAGCGTCGGCGGCGCGGCGATCTACCGGATCACACCGGTCGACGCCGGTACCGCGTTCGGCCACGCGCCGACGGAGCCGGGCTGGAGCAAGACCGAAACGCTGCGGCTGTTGGCGCCGACGGCAAAAGAGATCACCGCGGACGACGTCGATGACGCGCACCGCGAATACAACAGCGAGCATCCGGACCACCCGGACTACGAGGACGAAGAGGCCAAACCGATCGTGCTCGAGGAAGGCGAAGAGATCGTCGACCACGCGGAGTATGAGGCGCTGGTGAACGTCGCCCAGGCGGCGTGCTGGCTTCTGCACCGCATCGACTCCGCGCGCGAGCCGGCGCCGAACTTCGAAGAGACGAAGGCGCTGTTCGGCGAACTCGAGACGCAGATCAACGAACTCAAGAAACACTACAAGGATCTGCAGGCCGACACTTACGCCGTGTACGACGGCGACAACATGGTGCCGAAGCAATCGACGATCGCGGAGGCCGCGGCGACCCAGGTCGCCGGCATGACCGCCGACGCGATGCTGCAGACGGCGTATGGCGCGCTGCCACCCGACGATGAGCCTGCAGAGGTTCTCCTCCGCAAGCGGATCCGCGAGCTGATCGAGGCCGAACTGAAGCTGCACGACGGCAAGGTGACGCCGGCGGTGGTGAAGGAGATCGTCGCACGCGTGATGAAGGAATGGCCGGTGAACGAAGGCCTGATCCGCGTCACCGCCGACGAAACACAGAACGTCCTCCACATCGAACTGCCGCGCGGCTACTTCTTCGATGGCGACCCGCTCGAAGAGGCAGACGATCCGGCGTCGACGCTCTCGCATCGAGTAGTGGCCGACTTCAAGCTGCCGCCGACGCCGGCGCGCGACACGAACGTGACCCAGGTAGACACGTCGGAAGAGATGACCGTGCGCATTTGCGGCGCTTGCATGAGTCCCAATGGATGCCGCGCACATGGCGAATGTTGTCGCGCAGCGAACGCACCGGAGGACGTTGACGGCGCCGGCGACCCAGAGCCGATGTGATGGGCAGCTACGTCGGAGTGATGAAGGTCGCGGCGAGGCGGATCGGGATGTCCTACCGCGCGTACATGAAGCGACGCGCCGGCGGCGAGCGGTGGTGTACCGCCTGCCGCGTCTGGCATCCCACCGCGGCCTTCCCAAAGGACGCCGACCGATTCGACGGCACGGCGGCCAAGTGCCGCGCCGCCCACAACCGCATCGGCCGCGAACGCTATTGGAACAAACGGAGAGAAACGACATGCGAAACACAAACATAGAATGGTGCGACGACTCCTGGAACCCGATGCGCGGATGCTCGCGCGTGTCCCAGGGATGCGTGAACTGCTACGCGGAAGCGATCTCCGCGCGGTTCATCCATGAAGGCCAGCCATACGAGGGGCTCGCCAAGCGGACGCCGGCGGGGCCGCGCTGGACGAACAAGGTCCGGTTTATCCCAGAGCAGCTGCTGGGACCGACGCGGTGGACGAAGCCGCGGCGGATCTTCGTGAACTCGATGTCGGACACCTTTCACGAAGGCTTCACCGACGAAGAGATCGACCAGGTCTTTGCGGTGATGGGCCTTGCGTACTGGCACACGTTTATCGTCGTCACCAAGCGCAGCGATCGCATGCGCCGATACTTGAGCGACCCGACAACGCCGGCGCGCCTGCAGGTTATCGTCGGGCGGATGCTGGCGGAACGTGCGACCGGGATCGCGATCCCGTCGAGCGAGCTGCTCTGGCCGCTTAAGAACGTCTGGCTGCTGGTCAGCGTCGAGGACATGAAGACGGCGAACGAACGGCTGCATGATCTCATGCGGACGCCGGCGTTCGTCCACGGCGTGAGCGCCGAACCGCTGCTCGAGCTGTTGACGCTCGAACCGTGGATGAAGAGCTGGTGCCCGAAATGCGAAACGCACCTGCCGGCGATCGGCAAACACTACGTCGGCCGGAAGTGCGGCCGGTGCGGCACGCTCGCCAGCGGCCTGGATTGGGTCGTGTCGGGCGGCGAGGGATCGAACCACCCGACACACACGCCGCGACCGTGGAAGCCTTCGTGGCCGGCGTCGCTGCAGCTGCAGTGTGAGAGGAACGGCGCCGCGTTCTTTTGGAAGCAAAACGGCGACTGGTGCTACTTCGACGCCAACTCGCCGTGCCTCTCGAGACTGAGCACGGGGCCGGTCGCGCGCGTCGACGGCGAGACGTACCGCGGCGAGCATCTCTACCATTGGGGCGAGGGAAACATGTCGGTGCGGATCGGCAAGAAGAAAGCCGGCCGCCTGCTCTACGGCGTCGAGTGGATGGATTACCCGAAGATCCCGCTCGAGCCGCGCACCGAGGAAGAGCGCGCGGCAGTCGCGGAGGCGATCGGACAATGAAACCGCTCGAGGCAATGCGCCAAGCGATGCGCCGACACAGCGTCCTCACCGGCGCCAGCGACCCGATGATCCGGGCGATGATCGATGCGATCGCCGACAACGTCACCGACAGCATGGCGCGCGCGTTCTTGCGAGCGGCCGGCATGCGCGAAGACGAACGAGACGATCTCACGCAAATCAAAGCGGCGCTCACTGCCGCAATCAAGGGAGCGAACTGACCGATGGCCACCGAACGCAAATCGATGGCGGAACGAACGAAGCGCATCACGGCGCCGATCGTCACCGCCACCGCCGGGCTTTGCCTCGCGGAAGAGCTTCTCACCGTGATCCTGCAAGAGATGCGATCGCCGAAGCCACCGACGCAAGAGCTGCTGCTCGAGCGTCTCGACAAAATCAAAACGGTGCTGACCAAAAGCATCGACGGGGAGAAAGCGCTGTGAAACTGCTCACCGATTTCCCCGCGTGGAATCCGATCGAATACGCCAGCCAGGGCAACGCCATCCTCGGGATCCGCGACAGCGGCAAGACCATCACCGCGGAAGGTCGTGCCGAGAAGCTGATGGACCACGAAGTCCCCATCACCGTCATCGACCCGATCGGCCGCTGGCGCTTCCTGCGCGTCCCAGGCAAGGGCGCCGACGCCAAAGGCTATCCGATCGTGATCGCCGGCGGCGAAGACGGCGACCTGCCGCTGTCGCCCGAAAATGCCGAGACGCTCATCCGCGCGGCGATGCAGAACCGCGTCTCCATCGTCTTCGACCTTTACGACGTCCGGATCTCCAAAGCGGACTGGCGGCGCGTCACCGAGGCGATCATCCGCACGATGCTCTACGAGAACAAAGCCTACGGCCTGCGCCACATCTTCATCGAAGAGGCCGCGGAGTTTGCGCCGCAACGGCCAAACCCCGGACAGAACACCGTCCTCGCGGAAGTCGAGAAGCTGGCGCGGATGGGCGGCAATGCCCTCCTCGGTTACACGCTGATCAATCAGCGCAGCGAGGAAGTGAGCAAGGCGGTCCTCGAGCTATGCGACACGCTGATCCTTCACCGACAGAAGGGCCGCAACTCGCTCACGAACCTCGAGAAGTGGCTAAGCGTCTCAGGCACCAAGGCGAACGCGAAGGCGATCATCGACACGATGCCGACGCTCAAGCAAGGCGAGGCGTGGGCGTGGATCTCCGGCGCCGAACACCCGGTCCACATCCAGTTTCCGATGAAGCGGTCGTTCGCGCCGGACCGACGGTCGACGACGGGATCGGCCGCGACCGCATCGATGGCCGGCATTGGGTCAAAGAACGTCGCCGGCTTTGTGTCGGCGATGAAGGCTGCGATCGAGGAAGAGGCCGCGGCGAAGGAAAAGGCCGCCGCCGCGACCAGGGCAGCGAAGACACCAGCTGGGCCGCCGGTCACCGTCGACGCGGGCGGAATGAACTACGCCCAGGCCGCGCACGACAAAGGGTATCGCGATGGATACGCGGCCGGGTTCGCCGACTGCGCGAAGAAAGCCGGCGACGTGCTGCGCGGCCACCTCGATGTCCAGATGCGCCAGCACGAAGAGATGCGCATCCGGCTGCTGGGCGCGATGGGCATGTTCCACGAACCGGCGCCGGAGATCCCGACGCCGATCGACGGCAATCGGCTGCGCACCATGACGCCGCTCAGCTCCGAAGGAAGCGGCAGCACTTACGGCGCCACGCCGCTGCAGCGGCCGAACGGCGGCGGACGCGTCCAGGGCGGCGACCTCGAGGCCGGCAAGACCTACAACGTCGCCCTTCCCAGTGGCGTCGTCAGCGACGCGGATCCGGTGCTGCAGACGGTCGCCCGCCACCATCCCGTCGCGCTCACCTGGTCGCAGATCATGACCATGCTCGGCCGCAAGGCGCGCGGCGGACATTTCAACACGCAACGCAAGCGGCTGCTCGAGCAAGGCTACGTCACCGAACACAACGATGCGGTGATCGCGGCCGACCGCCTCTGGACCATCGTCGAGAAACCGGAGCGGCCGGCCGATCTAACGGAGGTGTTTCGCAAGACGCTGCCGGACCCCGCGCGCCGCATCTTCGAATACCTCGTCCAGTGGCACGGCCCGCGCTGCAGCGAAGAGCAGATCGGATCGGCGCTAAGCCTCAAGCCGAAGGGCGGACATTGGAATAGCGCGATGTCCACTCTGACCCGCGCGAACCTGATCTTTAAGACGAACGGGTTCATCGCGCTCAATCATCATTTTTTGAAGGGAGGAAACTGACATGGCGAAACAAGCCAGCACCAACGTGATGTACATCGCGACGTCGGCGAGCGGCAGGGCGGCGCTCTTCCGCAAGCTGCCGGCGACGGCAGGCAACGGACCGGACGTGTGGATGCCGCTGTCCCAGCTGGACGCGGACACGGTCGCGAAGATCTCGAAGAAAGAGGTGCCCAGCGGCGCGCACCTCTACATCACGGCGCCGGAGTACATGCTGCGCGACAAGGGCCTGCTGGGGCCGGTGGCGAAATGATGAGCTTCGCAAAGCGCCTCGCGCTCGCCTTCGTCGTCGGCGGCATCGCCGTCGGCTTCGCCCGCGCCTGCAGGTCCAGCCTTCCGACAGAGACGACGATCCTGTGGTCGCTCGTCTACGTCAACGCCGCGATCGTGCTCGGCGGGTTCTTGCTGGTCGCCGGCGTCGGCGCCTGGTGGCTCGCGCGCATCGAGCGCAACGTCCACGACTGGCGCCACGCCGACAACGCCGAAGAGGGGGAAGAGAACGATGGTGGCCTATAGCTTCAAAGATTATTTCTGCGACCCCATCGTCCGCCGCGAGAAGCGCCAGACCGTCCGCGCCTACGGGAAGCGCCGGCACGCCGGACCAGGCGACCAGGTCCAGCTCTACACCCGCATGCGTCGCCCGGACTGCGCGAAGATCATTCCCGACGTTCTCTGCAAGGGGCGCGACCAGGTTCACTTTGACCTGCGACGGCCGACGAAGATGCGGCTGACGATCGAGGGGAAGGACGTCGAGCTTTGGACGCCGGCGTTTCACGACTTCGCGCGCGCCGACGGCTTCGGCCTGCAGAATGGATACCTGCCGGCGTGGTGCCGCGACGTCGACCGGTTCGCCCGGTGGATCCCGCCAGAGCAGCGGACGACATGCGGCTCGGCGTTCGTCCGGTTTTGGCTCGCGACGCACGGCGCGCTATTCTTCGAAGGCTGCCTGATCAAATGGGAGGACGTGTGATGGAGAAGTGTCTCTGTCCCGACTTCGAACTGCGCGGCGAGGTTTTCGAGATCTGGCACGACTCCACGATCGTCGGGGGGAACTACCTGGTTGACCCGCGCACGAACTCGGTGGTCGACACCGACGCCATCAAGCCAGCGCTCACAAACGAAGAGCTGCTCGAGATCTACGACTACGGCAAGGGATGGTCGGAGTGAGCGGCGACGACATCATCGAGGACAGGCGCTGCTACCTCTGCGGCTGGGTGGTCCACGGGAACTGCCCAGGCCACGGGAACAAATGCGCGGAGGATCCGCGAAACCAAATGGCGAGCGAGTGCTTCACGGCGATGGCGCTCTGCAAACAGTCGCTCGCGATCGACGCCGCGGCGAACCGGCCGAAGGCGCGAGAGATGTCGGCCGACTTCATCTGGACCAGGCTGCCGGCGAGGTTCCTGCAATGACGGAAACGTTCGTGCGTTGCACCAATGACTACCCGAACGGGACGCTCGTCCGGACGTTCGATCGGCGATCGTGCCCGATGCTCGGATGCCTCGAGAAGCGCAAAGGGATTTTCTGCGGGCGACACTGGTCGATGACGCCGCATCACTTCCGGCGCTCGATGCTGGACGCGATCGATACCCAGAACAGCGCGCGCTACGCGGAGCGCCTCGATGCCGCCCAGGTCTGGCTTGCGCACTACGAGAACGCCCTGGGCTTCACCGGCGAGGAAATGCACCGGCCGTACCCGCGGATGACGGACCCACGGCAGCTGCCATAAAAAAAGGGCGGCCTCCGAAGGCCACCCTCTCCCCTTGGAGCTACCAAGGGCCGGCGTCATCTTCGCCGCTGAAACGCTTACTGAGTGCCCGTGCCTTCGGCCGTGCCGGTTTCGGTGCTGCCCTCGGCCGCCGCTTCGACCGCGGCGGTGGCCACGTCCGTCGGCACGCTCGATGCCGCCGGCGTGTTGGCGAGAGCCGCAGCCGCGATCACGTCGGTGTTGGTGCTGTCGAGATCACTCTGGATCTTGCCCAGCGCTTCGATCACCTCGGGGGACTCGACCGTACCGGCCTCGAGCCGCGACTTCAGATCCGCGATCTGCGCGGACTGCGTCTCGGCCTGCTTCGCAAACGCCGCTTTGAGCGAGGCGAAAGCGTCTTTGTTCTCTTGCACTTCGGCAGCGATCGCCGCCGTCAATTTTGATACCTGGCTCATCATGGCCTCCATTTGGGACTGGACGGAAAGGACGTTCTCGAACACGCGGACGAACCGCTCGGCATAGTGAGTGTCCTTCTCGTTCAGGTCGAACTTGTGAACGATTTCGAGCGTTAGGATGTTCGACATCGTCGGGGGTGACCTTTCCGAGAAGGGGTGGGGGCGAACGGTTGGATTTGAACCAACGACCTCCAGGTTATGAGCCTGGCGAGCTACCGCTGCTCCACCGCTGCAAAAATTAGCTGCCCCACTGTCGCAGGAGCCGCGCCCGGTTAACGCCGGTTGAAGGACGAGGGAGTCCCCATTAGTGAGCCCCCGGCGCTGGTCCCAAGTCCGTCCACCCTGCATTGGACTTGGAAAGCTTCTGTCGTGGATCTCCGCCGGTGCACCAGCTCGGACGACGCAGGGAAGCTTTAACTCATTCGATCCGCGCGAAGATGTCGGCGACCACCGCGTAGACCGCAGAGGCCGGCGCTCGCTCGCCGCGCAGCCAACGGCGGCATGATTGTCGGCAAGGTGGTGATGGCGCTGGAGGACATTCCGGCGGCCGTCGCGACCGTCATGAAGGGCGCATGGTCCCGCCTGACGCACGTCCCGCTCACGGAAGTGGCGCTGGCACATCGGGTTGGACGGCACTAGGCGGGTCATTCGGACCCCCTGAGCAGACTGGCGAGATCGGGACGCAGCGTGCCGGGAGCAATCCCGGTGCGCTCGGAGACGCGCGGCAGCAGGT
>OFRO01000547.1_pt1 | contig 12905 bp, 18 predicted proteins | sample 1543091 | NCBI WGS metagenome assembly OFRO01 (sample SAMN07774217, study PRJEB24372) | wastewater metagenome | isolation source: Exp Tend NO 10WW | collected 2016-02
CGACCGGGTGGTTCTGGCAGGCTCGACTCTCGATCGTCGCCGGCGGTGCGGCTACCCAGCTCACGAGCGAGCCGTTCGCGCTCGCCTCAGGCGCGTCCATCGACCTGGCGACCGCGACGACCGGCAGCGGCAGCCCCCTCCTACCGCTGGAGGTCCAGTCCTGGGACGTGGGCGCGCTCGTGCTGCCCGGCGCGTCCCTGCCGGACCAGTCGGGTCAGGGCGGCAAGGTGCTCGGCACCGATGGGGCCACGGCGTCGTGGCAGGCTGTCGGAGCAGGCGCGGTGGAGGATGCGACGGCCGCAGCCAAGGGCGTGATCCAGCTCGCGGGCGCCCTGACGGGGACGGCCGCAGCACCCGCCCTGGCGGCGAACTCGGTCACCGCGGCAACCATCGCCGACGCGACCGTGACCGACGCGGAGATCTCACCTTCGGCCGCCATCGCGCAGGGCAAGGTCGCGAACCTGACCACCGACCTCGCGAGCAGGGTCACGACGACCACGGCCGTCAACGCCGGGACCGGCCTCACCGGCGGCGGCACCCTGTCGTCCACGCGCACCTTGTCTGTGGACTTTGGCGTCGGGACGAACCAAGCGGCCCGCGGAGACCATGCCCACTCGGACGAGGTCGCCATCGCACGGCTGCCGCCCGGGGTGATGGTGGCGGCATACTGGTCGGCCGGGGCGGCGGCCTGGCAGTATGCCGGGGTCACGTTGACCGCACGCCCGGCCGGACTGCCCACCGATGTGCCGCTGGTGCTGATCGGTGCCCCCGCGGCGACTGCCGACCCGGGATGGATGCTCACCATCGACCTGCGGATTGACGCGTGAGCATCAGCATCGTCGGATCTGGTGGCATCGCGGGCGGCAACAGTACCGTCGCCGAATTCATCGCCCCCGCAAACGTTCTCGCCGACGACCTGTTCGTCATGGCGTGCATCGCGAACCCGACGACGTACGACTTCCCTGCTCCGACGGGTTGGACTGCGGGCCCGGTCGTCTCGATCAGCTCGACCGCACGCGCGAAGGTGTTCTGGCGCTGGGCGGACGGCGCCGAGGACGCCACGGCCCAAGGCTGGACCGGCGGCCAGTGGGTCACGACGAGCCGCAAGGGCATCGCGTGGGCGTGCATCCGGGGCGCTGACAAGACGGCCTGGAACGGGCTCGCAGACGCGGCCCGGTTCGGTACCGGCTTCACGTCCTCAGCGGCAACCACCTCGTGCCCGACCGTCTCACAAGCCGGCACGGCAGCCGTCGTCTCGCTGTGGAATGAGCGCACGTCAACGGTGACCACGTCGACGACGCTCGTTCCCCCCGCCGGGCACACCCTCACGACCTCGATCACGTGGACATCCGGCGGCGGCATCTGCCAGGGAGCAGTGGCGTACAGCCTCGCAGACGACACCGACGGCTCGGTCGGGTCCGGCTCGTGGGGGCACGCCGCGGCGGGCAGCGTGGCCGTCGTCACTGTGCGCATCCCGGTCGCGGCAGGCGCTGGCAATCAGCCTCCGACCGTGAGCCTTTCCGCGTCGGCGACCAGCCTCGCCGCTGGGGAGCGCTCCACTGTCACGGCTACCGCGTCCGATTCGGATGGAACCGTCGTGACCGTCGACTGGCAGGCCACGGCCGGCGCGGTCGAGTGGGGCGGGTCCGTCGCACAGGTCACCAATACCCCGCGCACATCGACCGGCACAGCCACCGTGATCTGCACGGTGACTGACGACCTCGGTGCGACCGCCGTCCAGCAGGTGTCGATCGGACTGGCTCCCGCACGCTGGCGCACCAAGGGCTTCGGCCTGTATCCGCCACGGGGCAAACGCAATTCGGTCGTCACGTATGACGACCTGCGGACGAAGTTCATCGTCTGGGGGCACCGCGGCTGGAGCGCGGCATACCCCGAGGAGGTGCTGGCCGGGTATCGCTCGACGCCCGAGAGCATCGCGACCGGTTCACACCCCGACGATGTGCCGGCGCTGGAGATGGACGTCGGCTACTTGGCGACCACCGACCCTGTGACCGGGCAGAAGTATCTCGTGCTCAACCACGACGACGACACGGTGCGCACATGGGTCGGCGGCACGACGACGGCGATCACGAGCATGACCAAGGCACAGTGGGACGTCGGCGTCGTCAACTCCCCGAGCGCCTGGCCGGACGAACCCGCGGCCTACCTGGCGCAGATCCTCGACACGTTCGGCGGAAAGATGCTCGTCTGCCCCGAGCCGAAGACCACGACCGCAGGGACCTATCTCATCGCCGAGATCGTGCGACGGGGATTGCAGGCGTCGGTGCTCCTGCAATCGAGCACAGACAGCGTGCTGGATTCAGCTGTCGCGCAGGGGATTCCAGCGTGCAAGATCTATTTCTCCGGCTTCCCGACATCTACCCAGCTTGACGCGCTCGTGGCCCGCGGGATCTCGGCGATCGTCGCCTTGTCGTCCGAGTGCAACGCGACGACTGTCGGCCTCGCGCACTCCAAGATGGTCGCCGGGAAGATCATGAGGGTCTACCCGTACAACAACGTCACCACTGCGTCGCGGGTCGCTCTCATGCGCTCGTACGGGTGTGACGGGGTGATCTCCGACGACCTGTCGCAATCCACAGGAGTCGGCTACCGGTCGCCAGCGGCGCGCTACTCGTGGGAGCCGGCCGCTGGGCTGGCCCCCTCACCCACCCTCGCCCCATCCCTGACGCTCGCGCCCTCCGGAGGCTGACGTGGCATACACCGCCCAGATGTGGACTGATGGCGACACGGGACTGCCGATCTCGGCGGCCCGACTCGGCGTGATCGAGGCCGGGCTGGTCAACGCGCACGCTCGCGGCGGGGCACTCATCGTTGCGTCGGCCGACATGCCCGCGGCCGTCAAGGCTGCCGCCGACTTCGTGTGCGACGGCACCGGCGACCAGGTCGAGATCAACGCGGCGATCGACAAGGCCGCCGTGCTCAACTCACGCAACGCGCTCATGCCGGCGGGTGCCGAGCAGCGCGGCAAGGTGTTGCTCACCGGCGGCCGGTTCTCCTGCTCGGCATCGGTCCTCATCCGCACGGGTGTCCACTTGCAGGGCAGCGGGTGGGGCACCGAGCTGCGCGCGGTGGGAGTGACCGGGGCGGGCCTGATCCGCAACGCCGACCCCAACGACCACGCGTTCTTGATCTCGGACCTGTACCTATACGGCAACTGGTCCAGCGGTGGGACGTGCTCGGGGATCGACATCGACTCGACCGGGTCCGTCAATGCTGGCGGGGTCGGGAACTATCCGTCGACCGCGCCAGACAACTACTACGCGCTCCAGCGCCTCTTCATCGACGGCTTCACTGGCGGCGCGAACAGCGCGAACCGCCACGGGGTCTACAGCCACGGCGGCGGATACCACCGCGGCCCTATGGCCATCGACCTGCAAATCCGCAACATCGGCGGCAACGGCATCTACTGGTCCTCGGCGAGTGACGGATTCATCGCGAATTGCCACATCGGCACCGTCGGCGGTTCCGGTCTGCGAATCGCGACCGGTAATACCAAAATCGCGAATTGTAAGACGTTCTATTGCGACACGTGGGGCTTGTATGTGACCTCGGGTCGCGGGACCCTCTCCGGATTCGAGTCCCAAGACGACGCGAGCGGGGTGTTCCTCGACGGAGCCCCGTGGACCCTCGCGGCGGTGACCATCGACACGTGGTCGGCCACTGCGCTGCGCATGTCGAGCGACGGCATCCAGGTGTCCGGGGTGTCCGTCTTCAACCGCGCAGGCGGGCGTTACGCGACCTCCGGGACCGCGATCCTGTGGGACGCGGGGTCGGACGCGTGCATCCTGTCGGGCGTGGTCGACCCGACGAACGTCACCACGGTCATCTCGGGGACCCCGGGCCTCTACTGCCGGGGCGAGGTCATCACCCAGGGCGTCGGGGTGACCACCATCTCCACCTGACCCAACCCGCAAAGCCAGCAACAGATGTCCGCTGCGCCCTACGCGCCGGCCCACCCGAGAGTACATCCTGGAGGGCCCAAGGAGACATCTTCGGCGCGTTGCGCCGGGTGCGGACGCCGATGCGGTAGCATCGTGCCCGTACAGCGTGGGCCAGGCGGCAGGCCGCCAGACCATCGCACACGACGGGCGTCGGGTGCAGCCCCCCTCGCTTCGGCGAGGGGGGCTCTGTCAGTTACGCTCTGCTGTGAAAGCGGCTCCATTCCAGTTCCGACGCAGGGGCTCTCGCCCTCTTCCTCCGCTTGACGGGACCGTAGGCCCATAGCACACGTGCTATGGGCCTACGGCTTAGCACCCGCCGCTTCCCGACCGTCGAGCCACTGCGGCCGCCGGACCCCGCCCGGCCAGTTGATCAGCCCGCGCTCAGCGAGGACTCGCCGGACCGGCATCGTCGACGACCCGACCTGGCGGGCGATCTCGCCCTGGGAGAGTCCCTGCCGCCATAGTCGCTCGACCTCGTCGGGGTCGACCCGCCGGCGGGGGCCTGTCCGCCCGCCCGGGCCGAGTACACGCCGGACGGTCGACTCGTCCACGCCGAGCTCGGCGCCGATCTCCCGCAGGGTCGCGCCCTCGTCGCGGAGCCCGCGCGCCATCTCGACCTGCTCGGCGGTGAGCGTGGTCGCCCGCGCGGACCGCCCGTCGACCGGCAGCGCCGGCCCCTCGGCCGTCACCTCACAGTCCAGGACCTCGACCGCCCGGCCAGCCGCAGCCCACCAGATCGCCGCCGGTATGCCGCCGGCGTCGGCCGGGATCACGACCGGACCGCCGGCCACCACCCACGCCCGGGCGATCTCGTCGCGCCGCTCCAACAACGCCACCAGCTGCTCGTGCAGCTCCCCGGGAGGCTCCGCCCCGCCGGCCTCCCACCGGCGGACCGTCCGGTCCTCCACGTCCATCAGCCGCGCAACATCGCCCTGGGTGAGCCCCAGGGCGATGCGCCGCGCTCGCAGGGTCGCGGGGGTCACCTCGCTTCCGTCCGGGCCCGGCCCCGGGCGATGCGCATCCCTTGCTCGGCCAGGGCGCCCACAATGCTGGGGTCGCTCCCTGCGCGCCAGTAGGCGCGTCCCCAGTGGTCCTCCTCCAGGACGGCGGAGCCATCGGCGCCAGCGAACGTGTGCTCCGCCCACGCGAACTCGGGCGCGTGACCACCGTCGGTGACGATCCATGCGGCGGGCGCCCAAAGGCTGCCCACACCCCACTTCCGGGCGCCGAGGACCGCGAAGGCGTCCCGGACCCGGGCTCCGATGAGCACATCGAGTGCGTCTGCCCAGGGCCAGTCGCCCGTGAATGTGGTCGAGTCGTCGGACTCTGGGTCTGCTGACCAGACAGTCAGGCTGAGTATCTGCCACTGCTGGCCGACTGCAACTCGCCAGCGCCGCCGGCCAAAAATCGACCCGGGCGAGTCCCACGCGACCTGCGCCAGCGGGGGGTCGTAGGGGCCGTCGTACGTGGAGACGTATCCGCGCAGGTCGCGGCAGGCCCGCGCCCCGCTGGAGGGGCCAAAGTCATCCGAGCACACCGCCCGCCCGTGAATCGAGGCGATCGCAGCAGCGAGCCGCTTGTAGATCCCGGCCGGCCTTGGTCCGGTCAGGACGTATCCGTCCGGGCCGCACGTTCCGCCGTCGGCGGTGCGGTAGGGGGAGTCGTCCCCCAGCGCCCGCCACAGGGCGGCGTTAGCGGGGTGCTCATACGGCTCTCCTCTCAGCCCGCCGCGCAGCTGAAGCTCGCGCTGGATGTCCTCCTCGGTGAGGCTGGGGAGGGTGATGGTCGCCGCAGTCTTGATGCTCATGATGCTCCTTCCGCCCCCGCGCTTCCGGCGCGGGGGCCTCTCGTCGATTGGGGGGGTCAGGCGTTCTCGGACACCCGGGCGCCGGTGAGGGTGGCGGCGGTGTACTGAGCGGAGCCGACGCGGATGGTGACGGTGTCGGCGGGGTCGCCGGTGACGATGACGGTGATGTCGTCGCGGTAGGAGCCGGTGCGGGTGGCGTGGCGGACCTTGGTGGCCGCGGCGAGGGTAAGGGTGTCGCCGGGAAGTGCGGTGATCTCGGCGCCAGCGGTGGTGGCGAAGGTGTAGCGGTCGGCGCCGGTGCGGCGGACACCGGCCCAGCACGGACCGGCAGCCTTGGAGCGGCTTGGGGTTTCGGTGAGGGTGAGGGTGAGGGTGGCGGCGGTGGCGTTCATGGCCTGCTCCTTCGGTCTTCGGCGGGCCCTTCGCCCTTCCGATAGTCCTATACTAGGTGCCGCAAGAGATCAGGTCAAGCGTGGGGCGTGTGACCTAGCTCACATCATCAGGGTGGGGGGTCGAAGAGGGTGGACCACCTATCACCCCGGCAGCTTGTCCCGATGCCGCGGACACATCGTCGCCACAGCCGCAGCGATCACCTGACCATCCTCCGCGGCTGACAAGGACCCCAGCGCCTCTCGCATCGCCGCCACCATCTGCACCCAACCCAACCCATCGTCGAAGCCCTGGCAGACAACCCCCGCAACCCGCACCAGCGACTCGTCCGTCGCCGGCGACCGCTCCAACCGCACACCCGAATACACGGTGTCCAGATAGATCGATCGAGCCACCGAAGGCGGCGGGGCAACCGGCGCCACCGGAGCACTCGAACACCCCGCCAACAACACGACAGCCACCAGAGCCAACACGCGCATGACCCAAGGATGCGCCGCCCCGCCCACAGATGCACCCTGAACGATGTGACCTCAGCCACTCACGCCCGGGCCGCCATCACCGCAGCCCGCAACGACTCATCGGGCACATGCACATACCGGCGGGTCGTCTCCGGCGACGAATGACCGGCCGGGGGGCATGCCGTGCCGGACGGATCGGGGGTAGCAGCCCAGCAGGGTTGTGATCGAGACGACCGGACGCGTGAGCCCAGCCGTAGAAGGTGCGCAGCGCTGCCCGGAGAACCGGGCGATCGCCAGGCGCAACTCGAACGTGTCCACGGGGTACGGCGGGCCAAAGCTCTTGCCAAAGAAACAGCCATGAGATTTGCCAAAGCTCTTGCCAAAGGATCTTGGGGATGCCAAGATCCTTGCTATGCGCAAGACACCCACCTACCGGCTCATCGAGGACCGGCTCGGCAAGGATCTGCGGCGTCACGTCTCCACTGCGTGGCACCGCGGCGACTCGTGGGCGACCATCGCGCGGGACCTGCACGCCTCGACGGGCCTCCCCGTGAGCCCCGAGACCGTTCGGCTGTGGTTCCCGCACCTCAAGCCACACATGCGGCGAGTCGCATCATGACCGCCATCCCCGTGCGCACCCGGCAGTTCTTCGCCGCTGGCGAGCCCTGCTGCGGCAACGAAGAACCCTGCCCCGAGCACCGGCACCTTATGCCCCAGTCGCACGACGACGACGACGTGCTCAACCGGCCGATCACCGACGAGTGGCTAGCCACCCTCGGCGACCCGCCCTTCTAACCCCCTCGCCCGGGCTGGACCTTCGGGGGACCCCCGGGCGAGGTGACCACACATAGCAAGGGGCGCCGCCCACGACCAAGCGAACGGCGCCCCAAGAAACAACAGGAGAAGGATATGGCACCCACGACCACACCCTCGGCGACCGACCTAGTTCGCAGGCTCAGCGACGTCGCGGCGGTCTGCGACGAGCTAGGCGTCGTCGAGGTCGCGAGCCTCAGCGTCAGCGACTGGGGCGTATCGGTCCAGCTGCGCAACGAGGACGACACCGACACTCTCGCGGACCGCCTAGGACTTCCCCTGGACAACTCCCGCACGCGGAACTACACGCGCACAGGTTGCAACCCAGACCACCTCGGTTCGCTGACCGTCTACTGCGAGAGGTCGCGCCCCGTCTGCTCGTGCGGGAAGCGCTGCGACCACGGGGCGCCGTCATGACCGCGCCCACCGTCGCCGACATCTGGCACACCTGCGGCGTACCGACCAACCACCCGACCCAGCCGTCCATCCGCCGCGAAGTCGAGGACTACGGCGCATGGGTCGAGATGCAACTCGACCCCGCGGTCATCGTCGCCGCCGTCCTCGACGCCGTCGGCACCCCGACCAACCGGGCACACGCCGCGGCATACCGGCAGCGCTCCACCCCCGAAGCGCGAGCCGACCACCTCGCCGCCATCGCTGCCGACTCGCGGGTCATCACCGCATGCCGGCTGATGCTCAGCCTTCCCGTCGCCGAGCAACTCGCCGACGACCTCGCCGAGGCTGCCCTCGAACCCGAAGCCTGCTCGGTCTGCTCCTGCGAGCGGTATGCCGCGTGGGGCGGGACCTGCCACGCGCACGGAGGCTGACCATGCCCAGCATCTCCGACCAGTCCACGTTCCCGCCCGACGCGTGGTGGCCCGTGTTCGCCGTCGTCTTCGGCGTCGTGTTCCTGCGCCACGCACTGACCGCGCTCGCCCGACACCTCCGGCGCGGCGTGTCCACATGGTGCTCTGGCAGCCGACGCGTCTGCGACGCCCAGCGTGCCGCCGGGGCGCACCCCACCGACTGCATCCACTGTCGGCGCCTCGCGGAGGCATCCCGAGGGTGGTGGCGCTGGTGAGCACCCCACGCCACGCATACGAGGCCGATGAGAAGGGCCGCTACTACCGGCACCCCATCACCGGACAGGAACTCATCAGCGTCACCAATGCCCTGGCCGTCGGCTTCGCCAAGTTCGGACTGCCCCGCTGGTACGCGGCGAACGCCGCCGACTGGGCACTCGACAACCTCCCAAGCGTCGTCGTCCGATCCAGCACCGACCGGGCAGGAGTGCGAGAGGACATCGTCACCGCAGCAGACCGCGCCCGCGACTCGGCCGCCGACCTCGGCACCCGAGTGCACGACCTCGCCGAGGCACACCTGCTCGGTCGGATCCTGCCCGCCGACCCGGACCTCGACGCCGAGGCCGGCCTGTATGTCGCCCACTACCTACGGTTCCTCGACGACTTCGATGTCCGGTTGGACCGAGACGTCGTCGCCTCCGAGATGACCGTCGCCGACCCGTCCCGCGGGTACGCCGGAACCCTGGACCTGATCCTCGAGCTCGCCATCGACGGCTTCATCGAGGGAAAGGTGAAGCCCGTCGCCGACGGTGAGCCACGGCGCCGGTGGCTCATCGACATCAAGACCAGCCGCAAGCGGGCCAGCACCCAGTGCTACCCGAACCACGCCCTCCAACTCGCCGCGCTGCGGCACGCCCGAGAGTGCTGGGTCAGGACGCCCGACGGTTCCGACGTCGTCGAGCCGATGCCGCGAGGTATTGCGGGGTGCGCGGTCCTGAACCTGCGCACCAACACCTACAAGCTCATCCCCCTGCCGGCCGAGACACCCGAGTTCAAGGTGTTCCTCTCCGTCCTACACCTGGCCCGGTACGCCAAGGACGAGTGGCCCGGCGACTTCGACCACCGACCCGTCCGCCCCGACGGACGGTTCGAGCCCAAGCGCAACACCAAGACCTCCCAGAAGGGTGCAGCCTGATGCCCATCAACCCGATTGTGCTGCAGCGCCGGCACGCTGAACTGGGGCGAATCCGCCTCGGACAGAAGGGAGCCAAGGGTCAGCCGATGAAGCTAGACCGGTTCCGGTTCACGTCCCCGAACCTCGCGTTGATCGAGGCCGTCGCCGAGCTGTACGGGGGTCGCGCGAAGCCCTGGGACAACGGAGGCAAGGCCGAGTTCGAGGTCATCACCGATGCCACCACGGTGCCGGTGATTGTCGTCAAGGGTGGCCTCTCCCAGTGGATGGAGACATGGTCGGGCGGCGGGTGCACCCACCGCTGCGACGGGATCTACGACGCGGTCACCGGCATCGAATGCGACCCGGATAGCCCCGCTCACAAGGCCGCCAAGCCGACTACCCGACTGTCCGTGATGCTGCGGGATATCGAGTCGATGGGCGTCTGGCGGATGGAGTCGCACGGCTACAACGCCGCCGCCGAGATCCCGGCGATGGCCGACCTCGCCATGTTCGTCGGCGACCTCGTTCCGGCCGTGCTGCACCTGGTCGAGCGCCGGGCCGTCAAGGACGGCAAGACGTCACGGTTCGTCGTGCCCGTCCTGGACCTGCTCGTGAGCAAGGCCCGCCTCGTCGAGCTCGCCAGCAGGGGAGGGGCGCCAGTGGCGATCGCCGAGGCTCCGGCTCCGGCTGCGATCGCGGCGGGACCGGCGGTCAACTGGGCCGAGCTGCTCGAGGACGCTACCACCCCGGACGAGTGTCGGGCCATCTGGGCGCAAGCCGGGCAGGCCGGGGCGTTGACCCCTGATCTGCAGGAGGCGATCAAGGCCAAGGCCGCCGCCCTGACCCAACCCCAAGCCGCAGAGCCCGCGGGGCCCGCGGACGTCGACGACCTGTGGTTCCGCATCGTGGCCGCCGCTGGTGGCCGTGGCCTGACGGACTCCGCGATGCGCGAGGCGTTCGAGCGTGACTTCGGGCACCCGGTCGCCGAGGGCAACGTCGCCGAGCTCGAAGCCTTCCTGCACGACCTCACCCATGGAGCCGTCGCATGAACAGCCACTACACGCAAGCCGAGGAACTCCTCAACCTGGCAGCCACCCATCGCAGCCTGAGCCTCGCCCGAAGCTCGGGGTACGAGAGGGACCACGCACTGGCTGCCCAGTGCGCGGCCGAAGCGCAAGCGCACGCCACCCTCGCGTTGGCCGACCGGCTCGACGCGGACATCACCGTCCGTAGCGGAGAGCTGCACACCGTCCGTAGCGGAGAGCTGCACAGCGGGGACACCGCCTTCACCGTGGCGGTTGTCCAATGAGCTGGCACGACGGACCCCTAGTCATGTTCGACGTCGAGACCACCGGCGTCGACCCCCACCGCGACCGCATCGTCACCGCTGCCGTCATCTCTCACGAACCCGGCCGTGACGTCATCGTCCACGAGTGGCTCCTGGACCCCGGCATCGAGATCCCCGCATCCGCCGCCGCCATCCACGGCATCACCGGCGACATCGCCCGAGCCACCGGCCGACCCGCCCCCGAGGTCACCCAAGCGGCGAGCACTCTGATCTCCCTGTGCGAGAACGGATCACCCGTCGTCGGGCACAACGTCTCGTTCGACCTGACGATGCTGTGGGCCGAGTGCATCCGCCACGGCCGCCCCGACCTCGCCGACGAACTGCCCGAACTGCGGGTCATCGACACGATGGTCCTGGACAAATGGGCCGACCCGTGGCGCCCCAAGGCGGCCACAACCCGCCGGCCCGAACCCCCGACCGCGAAGGCACCGCGGACCCGCAAGCACGGATCCCGGAGACTGGTCGACACCTGCGCCGTCTACGGCATACCACTGTCCGTCGCCGACGCCCACGGCGCCGTCGCCGACGCCCTCGCGGCCGGTCGGCTCGCATGGCGCTTGGCCCGCGAGTTCCCCGGCCTGACCGGCACCGCCCGCGAGCTGCACGAGTTCCAGATCGGCGAGAAACGCGCCCAAGCCGAGAGCTTCGCCGAGTGGCTGCTCAAGCAGGGAAAGCCCTCCGAGGCCGCCGGCGTGTCCCGCGACTGGCCCATCGTCCCGATGCCCCACGGGTGGACCCCTGATCAACTCCCTACGCACACAGAGGCGGTGCCAGCATGACGACCCACCCACCAGCGTTTCCGCTCATCGACGAGACGTGCCTCACGCGCCTGGGCGTCATGGTCGTCCAGGGCCCCCACCAGGCGCACCTCACCCCGGGTGACCTGTCCCGCGCGCTCGCCGACCTGGACGATCTCGGCGGCGAGGTCGCGCACGTCAAGGGCGTCTGGCTCACCCGCGATCAGGTCGCGGCGCTGGAAACGGCGTGGCTCATGGCGGACCTCGTCGCCGAGGCCGATCGGCTGCGTGGTCAACTCGACCGCGCCCGTGACTTCGCCGCGCGCCTGGAGGCCGAGAACGCGCGGCTGACCGAGGCGCTCTACCTCACGAGGATCACGCTCGAAGCAACCTTCCGCGTCCTGCAAGAGGCGTCCGGTCTTCCCGACGACATCGACGACCCGGACTGCCGCGACGAGATGGTGTTGGCGTTGCGCCCCCGCGCCGAGAAGGCGGAGGCCGAGAACGCGCGGCTCGTCGATCGGATTGAGCGGTTGAGCGCGGAGTACGAGGCCGACCTGCCGGAGTCCATGGCGGGTGATGAGCGGTTGCGGCGGGTGTTCGATGACCACGCGAACGACGTGCTCGGCCTCCTGTCCGACGAGGACGAGGGGGGCGAGTGATGGCCCACTCTCTCATCCCCGTTCCGCAGGACATCGCCAACGCGGTCGAAGATTACGTGCGAAGCGAACTGCGCGACTGCGCTCGCTACTCCAACCGTGCCCCGCTCGACGATTCCGGGGTTTGGTCGCTGCGGCGTCTTGTTGAGCGGGCTTACGCGTCAGGCTACGACGCGGGTCACTCTGCCGGGGCGCGCGAGGTTCGCGCGATGCGCGACTTCGACCAGATGCGCAATGGTGAGGGGGGCGAGTGATGGCGACCTTCCGGGAGTCCGAGACCGAGACCATAGCGCTCATCGAATGGCACCGCTCCTGTGGTCGCACGGTCACCCGCCGGACCGAACAGGCGATGACCGAGGCGGGTGAGCGGTGATGGGCGACAAGACCGGCATCGAATGGTGCGACGCCTCGTGGAATCCCGTGACCGGCTGCACCAAAGTCAGCTCGGGGTGCGACAACTGCTACGCCGAGACCATCGCTCACCGGTTCGCCGGCACCAAGGCATACCCGCACGGCTTCGCGGTCACCCTCCGACCTGAGCGGCTCGACCAGCCCCTGCGGTGGAAGCGGCCGCGGCGGATCTTCGTCAACTCCATGAGCGACCTGTTCCACAAGGACGTGCCGGACGAGTACATCGCCCGCGTGTGGGCGGTCATGGCCCTGGCCCCGCAGCACGAGTTCCAGGTGCTCACCAAGCGGCACGGGAGGATGCAGTCCCTGCTGTCGTCGCCCGATTTCCACTGGCGCGTCTGGC
>OFRO01000548.1_pt1 | contig 12891 bp, 8 predicted proteins | sample 1543091 | NCBI WGS metagenome assembly OFRO01 (sample SAMN07774217, study PRJEB24372) | wastewater metagenome | isolation source: Exp Tend NO 10WW | collected 2016-02
AACTCCAAGCCAAGCACAAGGCCGAACTTGCCCAACTCGAAGCCACTCGTTCTAAAATCCGCTCGTGGTTGTCTGAGTGCGGTCAGGAAGGCGAGACTCACGAATGGCTTGTTGAATGCGACCCCGCGCTGGCTTGGGTTGTCAGCGAGAAGAGTGATGGACTTGCGATGCGCTTGCATATGCTGATGGATGATGTTAAAATTCCTGAAGTCGAACTCGGGACTAAGAATTTGATTAAGCCAATGAAAGACGCTGTTGAGTCAATTGAGAACTGGGCGCTGAAGCAACTGTTGGATCGCGGTGCCAAGAACTTTAGTGCTGATGGTGGTACGGCGAGTTTGAGGACTGATGTGAAGTACCAGATCGCTGACAAGAAACTCTTAGTGGAAGATTCGATCAAGAACGGTTATGCAAGTGAACTTACAATCACACTACGCCCAAATTCAAAATTCGCACAACAATTCGTCGAAAATTCAGGTTACCTGATGCCCGGCGTCAGTTCATTTAAGGAACAAAAGTGCATTTTTACTAAAAGGTAATAATGAAGATAAGAGTTTGCTGTTCGCAACAATAGAATCGTTGTGTAAAACTAGTTTTTCAGGTAAACTAGAAGTGCGTTTTCACTAAAGGTAAGTAATTTCACAAAGGAGAAGTAAATGAGTAACGAAGTAGCAACACAACCCAACACCAAAGTAGCCCTGCCGCAACATCTCGCAGCACTGTTCGCCGGTAAGAGCAACCTTGTCCCGACCGACACCACACCTGGCCTGAGCTTCAAGGGCAAAGTGTTCTCAGTCAATATCAACGGCGCTCACAAGCAACTGTTGGATGCCGACGGGAACCCGTTGCCGATGGTCGAGGTCATCATTCTTAACGCTAATCCACGTCGTAGCCGCACGTTCTTTGCAGGTAAGTTTGTGGAATCAGAAGGTGGTAAGTCACCCGACTGTCATAGCTACGACGGTAAGCGTCCGGCCAACGAGATCGAAGAACCTCAATCATCTAGCTGTGAAACTTGCGCTCAGGCTGTTAAGGGTTCTAAGATCAACGACAAGGGTCAGCCTGTTACAGCCTGTCAACTGCGTCAGCGGATCGTAGTAGTCCCTTCGGACAAGCCAGACTTTGATGCACTGTTGGTCAATATGGCTTCGACCAGTGCGTTCGATAAAGATGGTGCAGACCAGAGTCATGGTTGGTTTGCTCTGGATCAATATAAGAAGGAACTCGCAGCCCGTGGAATCCCGCACACAGCCGCCGTCAAGACCAAAATCCGCTTTGCGCCTAGCGATGCCTTCCCGCGCTTGCAGTTCAAATTCGGTGGGCTACTTGACGAGGCCGCTATGGTAGTTGCGGCAGGCCGCATCGAGTCGGAAGAAGTCATGACTCTGTTGAACAAGGACTACAACAAGCCGCCTGTGGAACACAAGGCCATTGCAGCCCCCGTAGCCCAACCAGAAGTGCCTGTAGCAGCGTTCGGTGCCGTAAGTGACCCTGAGCCTGAACCGGCAGTTCAAGAGGCTCCAAAGGCCGTAAAGCCCGCAGCAGCGCCTAAGCCTGAACCGGCAGCACAACCGGCAAAGCCAGCCGCAGTCAAGCCGGTGGTTGTAGATTCCGAAACCGACCTGAACTCGATTCTGAGTGCTTGGGATTGATGTAAATTGATCTGAGACTCTAGGGGCTTCGGCTCCTAGAGTTGTTTTTGAGGATAAAGATGCAAATAGAACGCTTAGGTAACGCCAAACTGATTACATCAGACAACGTAACTGCGCTGAAGCAGTTTCCTGACGACTTCGTTGATCTTACTGTGACCAGCCCTCCTTACGATAATCTACGTACTTACAACGGCTTCACTTGGGACTTTGAATCTTTGGCTAAAGAACTGTATCGTGTTACTAAGCCGGGCGGTGTGGTAGTGTGGAACGTTAACGACGCTACAGTAAATGGTTCTGAGACACTAACATCTTTTCGTCAAGCGTTGTTCTTCAAGGATGTCTGTGGGTTTAACGTTGAAACTATGATTTGGGAGAAAACTGGTAGTGGCGCTTTAGGATCACAGAACTTCTATGCCCAAAACTTTGAATATATGTTTGTTTTAGTTAAGGGGAAACCTAAGACCGCCAATCTAATTAAGGATCGTGAGAATGTGGTTAAGTCCGGTTCAGTGACCACAAACGGTGCTTTAGGTAAGGACGGAAAAGGTAAATCAAGGGTTGTAGATCGTAAACCGTTTGGAAAACGTAATAACATTTGGACTTATGATACGCAGAAGAACTCAGATCACCCAGCACCATTCCCCGAAGCCTTAGCCAATGACCACATTCTATCATGGTCTAACGAAGGTGACGTAGTCCTAGACCCATTTATGGGTTCAGGCACAACAGGTAAGATGGCTTTACTTAACAACCGTAAGTTCGTAGGTATCGAGTTGTCTCCAGAATATGTAGAAATAGCCAAAACCAGAATTCAACAAGCAGAACAATCGCTTAGTCAACCTTGACTTTTACCACAAACAAGCGTAGAGTCTCACGCTTGCCCAAAATTACAATAAGAGACTTCTAATGACAGAAGCTACTGCACAATTTTTTGCCGACGTTTTGGCCGATGAGGGCTATTACTGTGCTGCGTTCAAGGGTCAATTTGCCAACAAAGAAGGCAAGGTTATTGATTTCTGGAAGCATCGAGTCGGAAACAGTCAGTCCGATCTGATCAAGTTTGGTGAAGAACTTGTTGCAGCCAAACGAGACGCATATTTTGCATTGGGTACCCTTAAAGAAGATAAGGTATGGAACCCAGACAAGAAGAAGGGTAAAGGGGCTTATGAGTATCGTGTAGGACATAACATGAACATGTTCAAATGCTTGTTCATGGATTTGGACTGTGGGCCGACTAAAGACTATCCAGATCAGAAGGCAGGACTTGAAGCTCTTACAGACTTCCTACAAAAATCGACCTTTCCAAAGCCAACCTATGTTGTGTTGAGTGGTAACGGTCTGCACTGCTATTGGTGCTTTGACCAAGCAGTCAGTGCCGTATATTGGGGGCAGATGGCAACTAAATTTAAGGCCCTCCATAAACCTTTTGGACTCGCAGCAGACAAGACTGTTTCAGCCGACTATGCGCGTATCCTGCGTATCCCTGGAACCAAGAATTTCAAGAACCCCGACGAACCTAAAGATGTCAAGATTTTGAGACGCACCAACATTTATCCGCTACAGTTCCTTGATAATTTGTTAGATAGTATTATTGATGAACATAAGATCGGCTATAACGAACCGTTCAGGCCGATGTCACCGGAAGTTCAATCTTTGTTCGCCAATATCAAATCCAATACTATCGGAAACGAAGCCGACAAAGATATCTCAATCATCTACAAAGAATGTCAGCAGATGAAGCAGAATCTTGAGGAAGGTCGTGCCGATTACGCAATGAGGGAAAGTTGGGTCTCTATCATTAAGCATTGCAAAGACCCGGATTACTCAGTGATGTTAGTCAATGATACTGACCCGGATACTGTTGAGTATCAAACAGAGCAGATGCTTTGTACAAGCATCTCGAACAACCCACATCAATGTACGACGTTCGAAGATGCCCGTCCGGGTGGGTGTGATGGTTGTCAGTTCAAGGGCTTGTTGAAGTCCCCGATCACTCTTGCTGCACGCAAGTTGGACATCCATAATCCAGCCGACCAAGAGAAACTTGCAGAAGTTCAGGTAGCCCTAGAAGCGCATGCAGAAGAACTGATAAATGAAAGCGAAACACGTACAGTGGGCGGCAAAGTTTATAAAATTCCACCGCCACCACCAAAGTTTTCCGTAAGTGAGCAACAAGTAACTTACACAGATATCGTTGAAGGCGAGCTGATCACACAAATTGTTTGCGATTTCATGATAGTCCCCGTTGAGATTTGTACAAACAAGGTAAAATTATCGTCAGATAGCTTCAAGGTTTACATTAAGACGGGTATCAGCGAACCGAGGGTACTTGAGTTCCCGATGTCAGTTATGGCTGGTAACGAGGGGCTTAGAAAGATTCTTGCAGCAAACTCCGCAATGCCGAGCGCTAATGAAAAATCTGGATTACTTTATACATATATGAACGCTTACATCAAACACCTACAAAACATGATGAAGCCCTCAGAACTTCATGGTTCTCTGGGGTGGGATTCAGATGATATGAATTTCTTTGTGACGCCTAACGGTCGTTACATGCGTAATGGTGACTTCTTGCCGAGCAACACTTCTGGTGAGATCGCACAAGCAATGGCCCCCTTGAAGGCTAAAGGATCGCTTGAAGAGTGGAAGTCTGTTATTGATTTCTACAATAAGGATGGTTACGAAGACTATCAGTTTGGACATCTTGTGGGTTATGGTAGTCTCCTATTTGGTTTCAGTGGTCACTCTGGTGCGGTTGTGTCTCTAGTCAGTGCAGACTCAGGATCAGGTAAGACTACTGTTCTACACACAATCAACTCAATCTTTGGACAACCTAAAAACTACCTGACACAAGCTGACACGATTAATGCTAAGATGAATCGTTTGGGGATATACAAGAACTACCCAGTCACTTATGACGAGATCACTAACATGGATAACGACGAACTGTCACAGTTTGTTTATTCTGTGTCCCAGGGTCGGTCAAAACTACGCTTAGAACAGACAGGGAATGAGAAATCTTCAACCAATAATCATTGGCAGATGATTATGGTCTGCACGGGAAACGCAAATCTTGTTGATAAGCTAATGTCGCATAAGCAGAATGCCACACCTGAAGTATTGCGGGTATTCGAATACCATGTGAAACGCAGAGACGAGGTTAAGCATAGCGTAGCTCGTGCAAACTTCGACAAGCTTACACAGAACTATGGTCACGCAGGAGACATCTTCATCAAATACATGGTGAATAACGTTGACGAGATCCATGCACTCTATGACAAAGTGTTGGGTAAGTTAGAAGAAGAGACACAAACTATGCAGAAGGAACGCTTTTGGCTCGCTATCACAGCATCAACAATTGTTGGTGGTATTATCGCTCGCAAGCTAGAACTGCACAACTTTGACATGAACAAGATTTTTGCTTGGTCTGTTAAGCGTATCAAGGATATGTGTAGTTTGGTTAGCGATTCCAATAACAGCCCGACTCAGATTCTATCTGGGTTTCTCAATGCTGCGTACAACCGCACTATTACCGTGGCAGGAGGTATTGCTGATAAGAGTGGCAAGATGACACCGCTCTACGTTACCTTTGAGCCTACTGGTGGTGAGATTTGGGTTCGTCAGGAGCGCGACCGTAACCTGATCTTCATCGATGCTGCCAAGTTCAGGGAATATGCTACACGTAGTCAAGCCGGATACAGTGAAGTTAAGAAAGCGCTAACAACTTCAGGCGTCTTGATCAACTCGAATGCCAACAAAACGCTCTCGGCTAACTCGCAGAAACATCAATCAGGGAGCGTTAAGTGTTGGACTATTGATATGAGTCACAAGGAAATGGTTGGACTACTTGCTCCGTTGGAACATAAGATGACCAGTACGCCTGTATTAGACAACTTCAATACGTCCGATTCTGCCGAGGACTAATCCGTGAAGAAGATACGAACGCGCTTGGTGTAGCATCAACACCGGCAACAACAGTAGCTGCGACTGTAGGGCACCTGACATCTAAAATGAATAAATCTGACAACATTTTCTGCACATGTTCTGACGGTGGGTTGATGGAAGCATCATTAGAACAAGACCCCGCCATCAAAAACACGACACTCAGAAGTTTATATCTGGTAGGATTCTCGTCACGCAGTAATACATAGCCCCGAAAAGAAGTACTGAAATTACCCCGAGACAAAATATGCCGAGCATGATTACTTTAAAATAGCTCAAAATGAATACCCAACAGAAAGATTTGTCGTTATGCGGGTATAGAGGCTGCACCATTCGTCGCCCCTTGTCATCGTATGCCAGAAACTCAAATTGATTGAGATCGGATTATCTTTTTCCTGATATCTAATACCAAAATACGGTCCCGGTTCGAGTTTCGCCTTATGAGTGACTGTAATTGACTTAGGAGAGCAGTCGCGACATTCAAGCCAATCTGGAACGTGCATCTGCCAAGTTGGACGATAGACGTATAGACCTCCTTCAATCATTATTTCTTGTGTGATTGGCTTGGTTAGACCAAAAAACAGACCTTGAACGTCGCCCTTCCCATACCACGTTGATAGAGGCCAACACTTCCCGTTACAAGATTTTGTAGCGGAGTTGTAACCGCCGTCACCCGGATATCTCCCGTCCAGTGCAACGGCCTTAGCATAACTCGTAACCTTACCGAGATTCATATAACCAACTGTCCAACCATCACCGTCATAGCGAAACCCAACAGAAGGTGGAGTTAGTTTAAACTTGTAAGGGAAAGCCTCTTGGTACCATACACCATCGTCATGTGTTTGGAATTTTGAGACTCCTCCGAGGACTGTCCACTGATCGGCTTTAGTTTTACCAACGTAGCCAAAAAACAATAACGCAAAGCACACCAATAGTGCAAGGATACGCGCGATGCCGAGGACGGTGAGGGTGACGAGGTTGGCGATCATCTTGTGATCCTGGTCATATCCCAAGCTCCGCCCGCAACTCAGGCATGCTGTGCGGCATCGGGCCGTGGCTGCTGAAGTCGAGATCATCGACGCTGGATACGGTGACAAGGGCCTTGCGAGCGTAGTAATCATCCCACACCGCACTCGACCAGGCCGACACGGCCAAAGCCTTGGGCAGCGATTGCAGCACGCCGATGGTCAGCAACCCCACCGCCACCCCGCTGATGTAGCTGGATGTGTAGGCATCGGCAGCAGCCCAAAGGCTCTCGATCTTGGCGGTTACCTTGGCGTCATCTTGTGCGGCTTGGTCAGCAGTTACTTGCTCCTGCCACCATGGCTCGATAACAAAAGTATCCACCACATATCGCCACCCGCCACCGCGCCAAGGCTGAGGCGCGGGTGCGTCGATCAGATCACACGTCTCAGGGGTCATCCTGGAGTCCATGAAATCGTCGCCGCGCAGAACACAGTGCTCAAAGCGCAGCGCTCCAGAATACACGGCAACAAGTGTGGTCTTGTCAATAGCAATCATATTCACCCCTCAAAGATTTGACAACACGGAGGCTACGCCGTAGGACGACAGACCAGCGTCCTGATACGTCACCACCACCTTGCCGCTGTCCATAGCCGTGATACCTAGATATGCGACTGCCGCGTTACGGAAAACAGTCAACGCACCCGGAACAACCGTCGTGCCTGAGATGTTAAGCATTTGTGCCACACCGTAACCTACCCCTACTTCAGAGTATGAGTAAGCCAACACTGCCCGATCAGATGCCATCGCGGCGATGCTGAAGTAAGACCCCGCGTTGCTGCCGCTGTTAAGGGTCACCGAAGCACCGGGCGAAACGCTCGTGCCCGACACATCCAACACGCATGTCTTGTTATACGACACCCCCCCGCCAACCTTGTACGCAACTACAGCCTTGCTCGCACTCAATGTAGCTACATGTGGCTCACTAGATGATGCTGCTTCGAACGTCGCAGGCGCACCTGGTGAAATGCTCGTGCCCGATACCGACAAAACGCAGGCTTTGCCATAGGAACCACTGTCATCCCTATACGCCACGATAGCGTGGGTCGAGTCGAGCAAAGCAACTTTTCCGTAGGTTGTCTGCGCGCTGTTGAACGTCGCGGCGGTGTTTGTCGAAATCGAGTTCCCCGAGACTGTCAGCACCATAGCCTTGCCATAGCCTGAAATGGCATAAGTCACCAGCGCATGTGTTGAGTCAATCGCCACCACGGAAACATGCGATGTTGACGCAGAGCTGAACACCGTTTCGTAGCTCTGCGCCGCGATGATCGTGCCGCCATCAATGCGAAGGATTTGCGCCGTGCCGTAGTATGAATTGCTGACATCTGTGTAACAAACAATCGCCGTCGACGAATCCAGCATGGCGATGCTGGTGTATGAAGTCGAGCCGCTATTGAACACCGCGCCAAGATTCACTACCATTTCATTGGCGAACTGGTAGCAGGCCCAAGCGTTTGTCGCAGCGTCCGTGATCGCACACAAGGACACAACCCCACCGCCGACTACCCGTACCACCGTCCCAGAGCTATTCTTGAGCGCTACAGAATGTCCGGTTTTATTGATGATGATGAACGGGAATCCCCCTTCAGTCATGCTGGTGGAGTCGGGAAGGTTAATCGCCCTGCCCGACACAGCCGCCGTGATGGTCTGCACCTGATCCGATGCGCTTGTCAGCGTCGCGTCGCCGGATGTGAGGTCAAGCGTCCCTGCGCCGGAGAGGGATGCACCTGCTTGACCTGATGGCCCTGTAGCTCCACGACTACCAGAAACAGACACGTCCCACGAAGCAATCGTCCCGCTACCACCAGTAGTAGTCACGTTAACAATCAGGGCACCTGTACCGCTAGTGTAACCTGTGACTTGACCCCACATGTAGTTAGCTGGATCGGCTACGCTTGCAATAGTGCAAAACTGACCAGAAGCGAACTGTTTGCCTGTTTGGACAGTAAGTGACTTACTGCCAGTTCCGACAGTAAGTGAAGTTGTGCTAGTAGCCAGAACACCGGCAGCGATGGAAGATGCTGCATTCTCACTAGCCAAAGCATTGGATGCCGAAGTCGCTGCTGCGGAAGCAGAACCAGAAGCAGCAGTTGCATCTACGCTGACATCGCCTGCTGTGGTTACGACATAATTAGCCACAGCAACAACTTGACCCATAGCAGGTACAAATCGTGTGCGATGCCCTCCGTTAGCTAGACCAGTGGAGGCGTTTGAGTCATCGGTAACAGTAGACCCATCACCACCTACACCAACCGAAAAAGTTACTGACGCCATAGTTTCTCCTAGATTTAAATACCTAGTATCATAATGTTAAAATATTGTCAAGTGATTTCCTTAACTTCATAAGCTGCTCGGTTTGTATCAAAATACGGATACTGTATGGGACTGAGCGTATTCAGTCGGCCTAAAAATGCCCTATATGTCATAAGTATTGTGTCATCCGGGTCAGGCACAACGAATACTTCTTTATCTAAACCAACTTGTCTTGAGATGTCCAACAGTTTTGTATGCCCTTCGTCATAGGTATATGACTCAAGTTCAAATTTGAAAATTCTGTAGCTCTTTCTGGCATCGAAATATTCGGTATTGTCTAACGAACTATCAACAGAAGTCTCACTCTCGTAGCCAAGGGAAGCACCATACAAAATGTTGTTTGTAACCTGCCACTGCCCAGCGATAAATACTCTACCTATCTCAACATAACCGTCTGGATTAGTCGTGTCATAGATCTCAACTCTCCAATATCTTGCACTGGTGATTGTAGGTAATATATGTATCAGATTGAGTGATGAATTCTCAGCAAGATCGTCCAAATATTCAACAGTCGGCTTACCATCCCAAAAGTTATCATCTTCCCACTCCAAATCTATCGTGGCATATACAGCTTCCCACACGTCCAAAACACCAGAGTCGTAAACAGTTGTAGCGAAATTGCTAACAGTGCTTCCGTATATCCTGTAAGTCGCGTCGATACTGAAATTGTTTTTTACTAAGCATATCAATTTAACATACCTGTCTTTCGCTAAAGCAATATCGAATTTTGTACTAGCGTTAGCGTCATCTGTACTTCTAGCAACTTTAGACAGTCTGCGATCTTTTAGATTGGTTAGAGGTAAAGTGGAAACCCACGAACCTCCAGATAACGTGCTCTCGTCAATCCTGTTCGGAAAACCTAAAATCATATTAGCCATTAGACGGCCCTCCACAGTCTTAACTTGTACTCGTTTCGCTTCAGGTCGGACTCAATACCCACAACTCTGAACAACTCCCCACTAGACAACCCGAATCTGGAAACAGTAACATCAACAACATCGCCTAATTCAATGTCATATTGAATTGTTACATCCCGTGACCTGATCTCAAAATAATCTTGTCTAAGGCCGTAAATATCAAGCAGCCTATCGGCTTCTGTCTGAGCCGCTGTAGCATCGACCAACAATGTCACAAATTCTCTTTCCGATGCCAACAAATGTTTAGTTAATACAGCAGAGTCTGTTGCTATAACTTCTCTGAACTCGTTCTTGAGTTCGCTTCTACGAACAACGGTCACTGAACCTGCCAAGTCAGAATCCTGTACGGTATAAAATTTCTTGTACTTCAATTTGATACTGTAGGATGGAATTTCTCCACTTCTATCTATATCAATAATCTCAGATTCGGTGAACGACTCAACAGCGGTGCCTGACGGGATAGCAAGCCTAGCCATCCTGAACTTGCCAAGGGAGTCAAAACCCCACCACGCACCGACGCTGCTTGACAACTCATCAAGCACGCTGCTTATATCAGTCTCCCAATCAACATAGACACCTACCACGGAACTATTGGCCGTGTCAAGTGCCGTAACATCTCCAGAATCTACATCCCCTGACGAAACTCCACCGAGGTCAATGACAATACTTTTCATTATCTGTGCAACAGTTCTATTGCTTGCCGCCGCCCCTTGAGTTACGTCTGCCGTAATGACACCGGCCAGACTCGACCCCAATCGAAAATATCCCCCGGAAGGCCAAGCTCTAAAATATCCCGCAGACGGCGCATTTGTCTCCATGTCTGTCTGATCTGTATAATCGACACCCTTCGTTAGCGAAACACCACGATCATAAACGGCATCGACACTATTAACAGCACCGTCATTTACTTGGAATATCAGTCTCGATGTATTCACAAAGGTGGGTGTTATGTTGAAAACTTGACCATATAGGATAGGCTTTGGGCGACCTTTGATGTCTCCGGCAACACCCTCAAGTCCGTTCGGTAACGAGTTGGTTCCTGCGTACTTGGTTGTCTGCAATTGCTTGCTAGCCAACTCATCTTGGCGATCTCTTATCTTGATAGATACTTCATCCCATCTAAACTCAGGCTGTTCCATCGTACCCACAAGGACAGTTGTAAAGTTCGAGGGATACGCCCCTGAGCCGTGCCGAATGGTCACCGAACGTCCATCGAATCCGTAATCGATCAGGTAGTCAAGTGCCCCGTCTATGTTGGTGAGAACTATCTCGCCGTAACCTACATTACTTTGCCCCGTTGCAGAAATCTCACGATTCATTAACGCTGGTTGTTTTACGTAGGGTTCAAAATACTTGTTGGTAGGAGTGTCTGACGATGAGGTGACAAACCCCTCTGTAGAAAAGTACAGGGTCGTGGTAGTCCCTGCTGAATCCGTAGCAGCAACAATTTCAATAAGATAAACCGATCTAGCCATTTGTGCCGTCCCTCAGTCTTGTGCGTGACCTCAAGTCTTCAAGTTCCGCTTTCACTTGTTGAAGTTCTGCGATCATAGCCTGTGAAGCTGCTCCGTTTTGCCTAATCAATGCCTGTAGTTCGGCGATAACTTGCTGTAGATAGACTTCGTTATCACCAGAACCGGAGATCATCCGAGAAGTTTGATCAGCCGTATAAACTCTAGCTTGAGTAGCGAAATTAACAAGCTCCGGCCCACGCTCGCCAACCATAGCCCAACCAGGTTTAACGAATCCCCCGTTGGCAAATGTTGGCAGGTTGTTAGCCTTAGCCCAATCTTCGGCAGTACCGGCTTTCCATCCCGCGATAACATTGACCGAACTCATTGACAGCCCAACACTCTTGGTCGCCTCATAAAGTGCCATTGGACCCTGTTCGTTAAGTATCTTGGCACCCCACTCTCTGATTTGGCTTGTGGTGGCACTCTGCCCCTTATTGCTCCATGTGTCAGTCAGAGGATTGTAAAGTTCGCTCGCACCACCTTTGATTAGCCCTGAAGCCGTCTTGGCTTGTTCGCCCGCACCGCCAATGTTACCAGCACGTACAGCCTCAAGCAAGGCTGTCTGAAGACGAGTTATAGCACTTTCTACAGACTTCGTAGACTCGTTGATCTGAGTTAGCGATGACAACTGTCGGCGCATCGTAATTAGTTGGGCATCCATCGAATCGACTTGCTGTTCGGCTACAGAAACGGTTTTATTTATAGCCGATTGAACCTTGTTATAGTCGTCAGCATATTGTACGTTACTAGCATAATATTCACGGGAGGCTTGTAGGTATGCTTCAGACACACCCTGTAGTTGCCCAATAGCAGCAGAATCACCGCTCATTGCTCGCTGCGACACAGCATCAAACGCGGATTTGGCGGCCTGATATTTACCGAGGGGGTCTAGGGTAGACAGTTCTCCAAGGGCTAAGGATTGTGAAAAGTCTTTAAGTTGTCTAATGTAATCCTTTGTTTTATCTATCAAAGACTCTTTTACACTGATCTCAGACTCATAGACACTAACAAGTTCTCCGAAGGCATTATCGACACCTTCCATAGCAACGGCTTGCATCTCCTTCAGGGATTCCGTTGCTGCATCCGTGGCAACCTTTTGGTCTTCCAATGCCCAAACTTGAGAAATAATCGCTCGCGTAGAGTCGTTCGCAGCAGCATGCCATATGAAGAACCGTTCGGCTTGCTGCTCGGTATATTTTCCTTGAACTATGTCTAACTTTATTTGCCAACCATACTGTTCTTGTTGAGCAGCCTTGGCGGCGTTGGCGAAGAACAGGAAGGCATCGCCCATCGCCCCAAGCTGCTGCAACAAGGTCTGTCCGGCCACCGTGGTCAAGTCCACGCCGTCGATCAGATTGCGGAATCCCTCAGTCGTCGTCGGTACGGCCATATTAATGTCAGCGAACGCCTTGTTCAGGTATTCCGTGACTTCAGCCAGGTGGCGTTTCTGTTTTTCGTCGTCCGTCATCATCGCGCCCAGCAGGCTCTTCTGCGTGGCCTGCGCGGTCTGATACTTCGCCATGCCTTCCG
>OFRO01000550.1_pt1 | contig 12870 bp, 8 predicted proteins | sample 1543091 | NCBI WGS metagenome assembly OFRO01 (sample SAMN07774217, study PRJEB24372) | wastewater metagenome | isolation source: Exp Tend NO 10WW | collected 2016-02
ACGGCTACACATACGAACAAGATATTCAGTTCAACACTCTTGGCACTGATTACGAATACGAAGCATTTAAGATGATTAATTACAACGGTTCCATGTATGTTGGCATGGGCGGTGACGGACTATATTCAGCTAACTTATGGCGAAAGACAGATTCTATTGGTCAGTTGTTTGACATTGACCATAAGATTGTCAATAAATTCAATTTCACAAGAAGTGGAACGAATTGGAGCGACCAATCACTTTTAGAGGCTAATATACCAATGGCTTTTAATGAAAATGTTTCGATTGGAACTAGTAGCATTAGTAATTCTAAACTAAACGTCGTTGGGACAATTACAGCTACGTCTTTTGTTGGTGACGGCTCTGGTCTTACTGGTATTTCTGGAGGTTCAGGTTCCGGTATAAATTGGTCATCTTACGCAGATATTGCTACTCTAGATCAATCGGATGAATTCCTTGTTAATAATGGTGGGACTAATAAGTCAATTAACTGGCAAAATATTCAGAATATTGTTCCTATTCCTAACGGCTACGATGGTGCTGTAGATTTCAATCCTGCCAACAGGGAAGCAATATATTTTGCATCTACTTCAGAGACTTCTGTTTATGACCCGACAACCACTAATGCACCGTTTACTTTCGGTTGTACGTTTTTTGCTCGGTCTAACGGAAGGTCAACTCTTGGGGCGCAGATGGATAAAGGATTGGGTGAAAATACAGGTAAAGGATATCACATGCACCTTTATGCTGGAAACTCAACGACTGCCAAGATTGGAACAAATGTAGGACATAACGACAACGACGCTGACAAAGCCACGGCAGCAGACGGAGCCACAAATGGTTCAGTAACCCTGAATAAGTGGACTCGTGCGATTGCTACCTACAACGAAGACAATGATAAAAAGATGAAAACTTATGTTGACGGTGCGGAAATATCCTACTCTTCTAATACTGCTGGAACTGGTAATGTTAGTGATGATACTGCCCTTAATCTTTACATTGGCAATAAGAAGGATGGAAGCGTAACATTTGACGGTTCAATTAAAGACTGCTTTGTTATGCACGGGAAGGCCATGACTGCCGCTGAGGTTCTTGAAGATTATCGTGGGACTCTTGCAAATGGCATAACTGCTCGATGGGATTTTTCTGAAGGTAGCGGGAGGTATATCAAAGAGTTTTATAGCGGAGCATTCGCTTTAACCGGAACGATCACAAGCAGCGTATTTTCAGCAGGAGACTTACCTTGGGTTTCTCCGGCAATGACTCTTTACGGCGGGAACTTTTCAATGGGGACAACAGTTCCTTCGGCTAAAGCACATTTCGTAAATATCACGACTGATTCAAGTTTTAGGGTTGATGATTCTTTAGGTGATTCAAGTCCATTTCTCATAACATCAAGTGGAAATGTCGGAATTGGCACTACAACAATAGCATCAAAACTTCAGGTTGTTGGCACGGTCACTGCAACGGCCTTCGTTGGTGATGGTTCAGGTCTAACTGGATTATCCGGCGGTGGCGAAGCAACAACCGTTTCGGATACAACAACCGTAAATTTGACCTTGACCGGAAATAACGTAACAGCAGATGGATTATACACAGCTGGGGATGCCTTAACTTTAACAGGAGCAGACATTGATTTTGACGGTGGCACGGCTCCGGGCGGTGAGTTAGGCGGTACTTGGGCATCACCGACTATTGATGATTCCGTTACGGTAACTGGGTGGGCCTTAGGAGACTCCACAGCCACAACGCCATCAGGCGGTGATAATGATACTTCGATTGCCACGACTGCCTATGTTCAAACGGAGATATCTGGTCTTAGTGGCGGCGGATCAGTTGGCATAGGTACTGCAAACACAATTACCTTCTGGCCTACTACAACAACAATCGGTTCTCTACCGACAGCAACATATCCTTCCCTGACAGAATTATCCTATGTCAAAGGTACAACATCAGCCATCCAGACACAGCTAAACGCTAAAGACGCCGTAACAACCGCAGGTGACTTCATCACAAGAACAGCGAACGACTTCGATGTCGATGCTCTTGATGAAGATGACATGACGAGCAATAGTGCCGTTCACTTGGCGACACAGCAGAGCATCAAGGCGTACGTTGATACGGCTATTTCGGGCGTTAGCGGTGGGGCAGGTGGATGGACAGACGGTGGGACGAATGTCTATCTAACAGCAACCACGGACTCGGTTGGCATAGGAACTACCGAGGCGAGCGGAAGCCTAGAGATCGTTAAGCAAGGTTCCACGATCCCATTTATGGTGTCAGCCACCGCAACCGGAGATGGGAATTATTTGATAGTTGATTCCGGTGGTTTAGTGGGGATTGGAACAACTAAACCTCTTGTCTTAATTGAATCCGCTAAATCAGATACTGCAACTTATACAGCTACAACAAGTTCAACTTCTGCAATAGCGGTAAGAAATCTTAATACGACAAACAATAATTTTGCTAATGTTGCCTACACTTCGGTGAATTCGAGCGCAGCTCCATTTACTGGTGTAAGGACAATGGGAATATTTACAAGCCATACAGCAGGTTCTGAATCTGCTGATTTTGCGGTGACGACAAATAATGGAGGCACTTTCAGAGAAGGTCTTAGATTATTGTCGTCTGGTAATTTTGGTATTAGCACAACGAATCCAACGGCATTATTGCAAGTCGCTGGCGACACCAAAATCGGTAACGGAACATTCTCGAACACTTCAGCAAATGAGGATTTGTATGTTGAAGGGAACTTAGAGGTAGACGGAACAATCTACGGAAGCCTGTCCGGTAACGCAAGCACGGTAACAACCAATGCGAACTTAACAGGTGAAGTTACATCATCTGGCAATGCCGCAACGATATCCGATTCAGTAACCGTTACAGGATGGTCGCTAGGAGCTTCAACAGCCACAACTCCTTCATCTGGTGACAATGACACATCGTTGGCTACGACCGCTTACGTCCAGACCGAAATTTCAGGACTGGGTGGCGGGTCAAGTGGCTGGACAGACGGCACAGCAGTCATCTATACGACAACCTCAACGGATAATGTCGGTATCGGTACGTTTAATCCGCTCCAGAGACTCCAAGTTGTTGGGACGGTTCAGGCGACGGCCTTCGTTACAAATTCAACTGTAGCTGGCTCACTGGTCTTAAACGAGGATAACGCTAACGGCGTAAACACGATCACCATATCCGCGCCGTCATCGATATCTTCAAACAGGTCATGCGCTCTGGAAGATGACTCAACGCCGTTTGATAACTGCGTGACTCCGGCCTCTGGTGGATGGACGGATGGTGGAGCGAACGTATACACAACTACGACTACGGATAACGTGGGGATTGGGACGCTATCTCCAACAGCCAATCTTCAAGTTTACAAAAGCGTTGCAGGATTTAACGGTATTAACATACGGAATACAAATGCCTCTGGGTATTCATCGATTGTTTATGGTGACAACTCTGTAAACTCAATCGCTGAATTTGGTTTCAATAATAGTGCTAAAGATTTATTCTTTTATAACGCATCGGCCACTGGCGGGATGGATTTTGGTACTAACGATACAAGCCGTGTGTTTATTAATGTGGATGGAAACGTCGGCATTGGTTCGACCGCTCCGGGAAGTCAATTAACAATCAGCAATGGCGCGGCTCACGCAGGTCAAGCCTTATGTGTTACAACAGCAGGACGCGTCGGCTATTGTTCGTCTGCCGCTGCAATCGTAGCCGCAGGAACCTGTTCATGCACCGCTTTATGATGAAAAAACTCATCCTGATAGTATTGCTCTGTCTTGTTTCAGGGGCCGCTTCGGCGACGACGTGGTACGTCCGTTCTGACGGTGGCTCGTATGGGACAAGCTCAACGACATGCAATGGTTTATACGATGATGCCTACACAGGTGGTGATGGGCCGAACTGCGCGGTCAAATCCATCTACGAAATCCACCAATGGTATTCAGACCCGGCTCTTACCCTGAGAGGTACGGCAAGAGTATCGGGCGGTGACGAAGTTATATTCTCTAAACCGTCTGACTCTTTTCCGATAGGGGCAAACAGAACAACAACCCCTGCCAGTTGCTCGTCCAGCAGTCCCTATGATTGCAACTTAGCACCGTTCCCGGATGGGTCGTCAGGAGACCCGACCAGGATTCTTGGCTACGGATACGATAATCTCGGTGGGTGCCCTGCCGCAACAATGGTTGAGTTGTACGGTGATCAGGGAGCAAGCTCGATTTTCAGAACGCACGGGCATGACTGGGTAGAATTTAATTGCCTCGACATCACTGACCATTCAAATTGCGGCTTTAGAACAGGTGCAAATGACTGCGCGGAGAACTATCCAGCGGATGTCGGTGCTTATGCCAGAGACGGTTTCTCTGGTCATGGCGGGTCGAATCAGACATATAAATATGTAAAAGTCCACGGGATGGCTCTGCGTGCATTTAATGTTGGGGATGTGACAAACCTTACGTTAGACCACGTCGATATGGACGGGAACCATTACGGCGGGTGGGATGGGGATGTGTCTCCGATAGGGGCCTCGACATCGCTTGTTGACGGTACGATCACCTTGACACACGTCAATGTCAGGTTTAATGGTTGTGCAGAGGCTTATCCTCCGAGCGCATCTTTCGACCACGATGATTACGATGACTGCACCGATCAGAACGATTCTGGTTATGGTGACGGATTCGGTTTCCTTGAGGTGGATGGTACATTCTTGATGGATAATTCTAACGTAAGCTGGAACTCTTCCGACGGCTTAGACCTGCTTTATGAAGCATTTGACACTGTTAAAATTGACAAATCCCGTTTTGAGGGGAACATTGGGAACCAAGTTAAAGTTCTAACAACTAATCTGGATTTCACAAACAACGTTTCAATCGCAAATTGTGAATACCATGACATCACAAATAAGATCCATAACACAGGAACTTTCGTAACGTGTCGCGCAAACGGCAGTTTTGTTGTCGTCCCAATGGCTGGAGGGGTATATCGTTTTTATAACAATACGATCGTTTCTGCGACGCATACTGGCGGGTCTGCGGCCATCGAAGGGGCAGACACAAACTCAACTGCTAACGGAACAGAGACATATCTGGCCAGCAACAACATTTATTACAGTCCGAATGCAACATGGACGCTTTATTACAACGGCGTTCCAGCAGGAGGGGCGGCTACTGATTGGAATGCTTTTTCAACCGATCATTCAATCATTTATAATTTCCAATCAAATCCTTGCCCATCGGGAACAGGGAACCAGTGCAACACTAACCCGAATTTCTCTGGAACTATATCCGGCGGGTCAGAAGATAACTTAAGCGCTGTGTATTTACAATCCGGCGGCAACGCGGTTGGCGCGGGCGTTTCTGGCAATACCTTCTGGAATGACTCAAACGATTTCAACAACTTTCCTCAGAACTCACCCATTGACGTTGGTGCCTTGCAATTCGGATCAGTGCCTAGTGAAGGCGGCGGTGGCGGAGGTTCATCCACAGGCATCAACGCCTACATCACCGGAAAAGCAAGCCTCACCGGAGGACGGATTCAATGAGACAAATACTCTCCCTCTTAATGATTTATTTCTTGTTGGTTGGGCAATGCTTCGCCGTAACCGGAGTACCTGATTCAGGCACATGGGTACAAGCAGGATTTGCGGCTTCCGGTTCATTTACAACTGTTGTCCCTGACCACTTCACTCCCGACTTAATTTACACAAGCCCCGACGTAAACGCTCCGTATGTCTCTACTGATAGAGGTGAGAATTGGAATTTTCTTCATAAGATTCCTGGCGTATCGAGTGGATACGGTATTGCACAGACTGGAAATTTCATCCAGTCCAAAATCAATGCAAATTTGATGTATGCGATGGAGGCTCAGGTTAATACCGGAGGACTTTATAAAAGCATTGATAAAGGTCAGACATGGACAAAGATGGAAGATTTCAAGACGCCGAAACCTGCCAAATATATTGCGCTTTCGCAGGTAGACGAAGATGTTGTTTATGCGGCAAGTCAGGGCGTCAGAAACTTAACCGAAGGCGGTCGAGTCTGGGCATCATCTGACGGCGGTACTACGTGGGCGGAATTGTTCCGTCCTTTTGATATTTCTATTACTGCGGAATCTGCTGAGATAGACGGTTCGACAGCAACTCGTACAGGTGCGCTTAACAACTTAAACAATATCCTTAAAGGTTCGGTAGTCTTTACCAGTGCCAGCGGTGAGACATTCACCGACGATGGGAACGGTGTTCTCGTTAGCAACATGGGTGGCTCTGGAACGATTAAATATGCGAATATCTCTACAACATCTGGCGCAAATAAATATGGAAATTACACTTTAGTCTTTGGGTCAACACCTTCTACAACTACAGTCTCATACACTGTTTCGTATAGTCCTCAATTCATTGCGTTAAATAGGGCTGGTACACATATCTTTGTTGGAAGGAATGCTTCATCAGGAACGACATTTGTTAGATACACAATCGCTACGAACACCCTTACTCCTATCACTTTGACAGGCACAAACGCAACTTATATGATTGACTTTGATACATACATTGACGGCTCAGACGTCGAGCATTTTTGTTTTGGTGCGGGTTTAAAAATTGCCTGTACCGATGATGACGGGAATACGTTTACCTATACTACAGCTTTAACAGGAGGTTCGACATATAAAATTGACCGCTTAGGGGTAAGATACAAAGACGATGGTTCTCTTGCTATTGTTGTTAATCGGTCATTAATTTCTAATTCTCAGATAAGCGCATTGCATCGAAGTTCTGACGCTGGCGTTACGTGGTCTAGTGTTGGAAGAAGTGTAAATGCAACAATGAACCCGACTGCCGCTTTTACTGCTGGAACACCTCCCATATATTCAATAAATGCAGACCCGTTTGATGATGATATTTGGTATATGTCCGACAATTGGAGAACGTATAGGTCTGACAACGGAGGGGCTAATTTCCTAGAAAAAGACCACGGCGCACAGAATACCGTAAACACAGATATTGCTGTTGCTCCTAATGGTCGATGGTTTCAGACGGCAATGGACACTGGTATTCAATACTCTGATGACAAGGGTGAGACATGGATTCAAGGAACGCCTTCTATAGCCAAAGGGCAACCCTACGTTTCAAGCAGCCCTAGCGACTACGGCGGTCACTATTGGCGCGTTATCACGCTAGGGACTAAAGAAGAATGGGATGCTGGTAATGGAATCGTTCTAGCAACTGTGACAATGTATAGCAATTATCCTGCCCTTTATTTTCGTCAATACGTTGTAAAAAGTGTCAACGGCGGCATTACATGGACACGTTCAAACGAAGGTATTCCAGACGATTATCTCGCCGGTGATACAGTTTGGGATAAAGGCTACATGAGAGCGATGGATAAGTCCATCAACGAAGATGTTATTTATGTTGGAACGGACGGCCAGAGCGCGTCAGGCAGAGGCGGATGCTTTAAGTCAACAGACGTAGCAGAAACATTTGAGAGATGCTGGCCGGGAACTCCCGACAAAGTTTTTAGGGGGTTAAAAGTAGATCCTACAGATTCAACCGGAAGCACGTTATTGTTTGGGACATTTAACGGGAGACCAGTTGGATATAATTCTTACCGATTGACTAGCCTAACCGAAAGCGCGGAGTTGACAGGAATAGGGATAACCAGAACGGGTAACTTAAACAAGAACAACTATGTTGTTCAGGGTTCGGTAGTTTTTACCAGTTCAGGCGAAACATTCACGGATACAGAAACAACAGCATCAACAGGAACTCTAACAGGTAGTGCGGGTGGTTTTGGAACAATCAATTATAGCACAGGTGCTTACTCCTTAACTTTCGCATCTACACCGACGACAACGACTGTTTCTTACAAGTGGAAAGCTTATGTCAACATCGCCCCAGACGTTTATGACTTTGCTTATGACTCAAAAGGCACTCCTTACGCAGGGTCATCAAACGGTGGCGCTACTCTTTGGAAATCTGTTTTCACCACTTATGGCGACGGCTCTGGGCAATGGGGCACATGGATAGCAATGAAGAACTTTTCCAGCACTGGTATCGTAAAAGGGATTCTTGTCGACCCTCAAAACGACAACAGAATATTTGTAGCTGTCGCGGAAGGTGTTTTAAGCGTTAGAAGAATTTATGTCACGACACAGGCAAACTTAGGAACGAGCGCGAAATGGCACGATATAACAGGAAGTTTCCCCGTTGTCGGTGGATGCACAGCTTTAGCCATTGACTACGAACACGGAGAAAAAGGACATTTACTATGCGCTACAAATGGAGCAGGACTTTGGAAGTTGCCTTTAAACGACTCGCCACAGGCACTACCGCCGGGAAGGACTTGTATCGGTGCGTGTATTTAAACTTTTAATATTTTTATTGCTTGTCTGCACAAACGCTTATGCCGTTCCGAATATCCCTGTTTCTAGGGCTTGGGAAGCGGCAGGCTATGGTGGTGGAGGAACATATCCGCAAGTGTTACCAGACAACGAAATTGCCAACAATCTGTATCTAGTCTCTGACGTTGCCGGAAACTTCTTCTCAAATAACGCTGGAAATCAATGGCGTTTTATGAACAACGGAACGACCACGATCATAAACACCGCTATTGCTCAATCCCAATCAAATCCTGACATTCTCTATTCAATCGGTAAGGCTCTGATTAAAAGCGTTGACCGTGGGAAGTCGTGGAATACTTTGGCGGTTTATGAAGCAAAAAGACCGTTCAACCATAAATGTATTGCCATTAAACGTGACGACCCGTCAGTTGTTTATGTCGGTTTAACAAACGGCAAGATAATGAAGTCGTCTAACGGCGGTAAGTCATTCTCTGAATTTGGTACGCCGTTCGGGGCTGGAAGGCACGTTGCTTTTCTTTATATCAACGAAGCAGGGACTTTACTTGTAGCTGGCTCTTGGGGATTTGGTATGGTCAGTTATGACTTGACCGAGCCGACACCGACGGCAACGACTATCAGTTTTAGCGGAACAAACAATCTTTATAACGTAGATTACGACACTTACGATAACAGCGGTACAGAAGTATTCTGCGTAACTGCTGGATATTATGTTTCCTGCACGGATGATTTCGTAACTTGGGATGATAAGCCGGATGTCCACGCCGACACGAATTACTTCATTGCTCGTTTAGCTGTTAAAAAACCAACTGTCGGTGGCGTTAGATTCATTACATACATGCGCCGTACAACATCCGCTGGTGGTGCTAATTATTGGGATTTGAGTACCGACGGTGGCCAGACGTATACAGACATTAAAAATAATATCACCTTAAATGTCGTCGATAATCCAACTGAAGAGTGGGCAAGTTTTGGAGATATTGGAAATGGCGCAACGGTTGTATTTGACCCTCATTCAGATACAAAAGCGTGGATAGCGACTGACTGGCGTATCTGGCGGTCGGATGACGGTGGTTTAAATTGGGTCGAGCATGTGAAAGGCGCACAAAATATCGTTAATTCCGATTTGGCTTGCAGTCCGAGGATGTCTAACGGTGTTACAAGATGCTTCGTGACATCAATGGACGTTGGCATTATGTATTCCGACGACGTTGGAACTACGTGGAATCCAGCATTTCCGAACGGTTCAAACGGTGGCCCACAGGGATTTGCGGTTGCAGGCCATATCTGGCGCGTTATTACCTCTGGAAGTCAAGCCGATTGGGACGCTGGCAATGGACACGTTGTTGCGACAAGTACGATGTGGGCAGACTTTATAGTACGGGTTATTGTCAGTGATGATAACGGTGAAAGCTATACTGTTGTGGCTTCTGGACTACCTGCGAATACAATAACTTTCCCGGTATGGCGTAGCACAACAGCTTATGTCGATGGAAATAGCGTCCTTGCTACAAACGGAAAAATTTATACAGCCTTACAGGCTAGTACAGGGCTTGCACCAGCGTCAAACCCATTGCACTGGGGATTACATGGAAATACAGAAAACGCAGCGTCATGGGGAGTTGGTTATCCTAGAGGATTAGCTAAATGCGGAGCAAATGAAGATATTCTTGCCTTGTCGATTGACGGTTTCTCACCGACGGAGAACGGCGGTATTTTTGTTTCTGTCGATGGTGGGTATAGTTGGGGAAGAACAGAACAGCCGGAACAGTGGAAAGTTTACAACGCTATTGCTTTTGACCCGACGGACGCCACCTGTAACACAATCGAGTTTGCTGAGTATTATTATGCCGCTACTCCAGAGTGGAACCCAAGTACAGAATACCTTGAAGGAAATGAGGTGAGATACAAGGGTATCTATTACATCGCACTACAGGATAATACAAATCAAGAACCGTTAGACAATCCCGATGTTTGGGCGGTAGACACGTTAAACGCTCCGAAAACATGGAGGACTTCCGACCGTGGCGAAACGTGGGCGAGTGTAGATACGGATATTGGTATCGCTGACATGGCTTTTGCCAGTAATGGAAAAGCGTATAAAGTCGGTGTTAACAGCGGGCCATCTATATCATTTTCCAATGACGGAATTACGTGGAACATTATGGCTAGGTTAAACACTAGCAAACAATTAGCCGACGGGTTATTTATCGACCCTGACAACCCTAATTTTATCTGCGTTGGTATAAACGACGGAGCAAATACAGGCACAAGTCAAGGCTCTGGAAGTGACGCATCTGGCGAAGGTGGCGGTTCTATTTACTGCACGGCAGACGCTCAGAATGGAACAACTGCTACGTGGTATCACTTGACTGGAGATTTACCTTCCCCCGGAGGGGTTACAGCTATCACAAAAGTAAATGACTACCTTGGAACCGACTGGCTTTTAATCGCAACGGACGGGGCTGGAACATTCAGGCTTGACTTAAAAGACTCTGCCCTTACGGAAGTCTCGAATATAACATTTGAATAATGGGGGATTCGGAATAATGACACCAGAAAAAGCACTAGAGTTGGCTTCGCAGTATGGAATTCTGAATGTTGTTTTAATCCTAGTTTTGTTTTTTCTGGCGTGGTTAGTTTACTACGTTATTACGAATGAGCGTGAGCGGGAGAAGGAAAAGAATGCTGAGAGCGAAAGACGGGATGAGCGGTGGTCACTGTTAGTTGAAAAGTTAGATAACCGAACCAACGAACGCCATGAAAACAATCAAAAGGCAATGGTTAAACTCGAAGAAGCTGACCGCAAGCAGAGAGAAGAACACGAACAGATTTTAAGAAACCAGTCCGAGAAGATGAGACAGCTTGAGAAAATATCTGGTATTTTGGATTCGATATCGGCTAGGATGAAAACTAATTGATGAGTGAATACACCCTACAGATTATCGCAAGCCTTAAAATCGTGTGGGTGGCTGTCGGGAGCTTGTTTTACGGACTCGGAGGGATAAGCAATAAATGGATTCGTCGCTTCATTCTCCCGCTATGGATGGGGATAGGGATATGGGTCTTTGGGCATTGGCAAGGGTCGTTTCAATACTGGCATCTTTGCTATTCTGGGTTGCTGTGTGGGTCTTTACATTTGGGGTACGGTAGCGATGAGGTGGCTATTAAAATTCGCAAGCGGGCTATTTACGGGCTTTGTCTCGGGGTGTCTGCGCTTCCTCTTGCTCTTAGTAGTCACCTTTGGATATTGTTTGGTTTTCATGTTGCTCTGTGTGTTGCATCCTCGGTTCTTTTGGGGGTTGTTAACCCCACGAAAGATGCTCGAAGTGAGGAAAGTTTAATTTTTTCTTTAGCAACGATTCTGGTTCTTTTCTTAATCTAACAAGGAGGGTTTATGGAAAGTAAGGCATGGTACAAAAGTAAGGCAGTATGGACGGGGATTGCATCGGTTGTTCTTGCGGCTTACGCTACGGCGGCGGCAAGTTTCGGTTTACCGCCTATCCCTGAGTGGGTATTTGGCGTTCTCGCATCTTTAGGTATTTATTCCAGAGTAACCGCCAATACAACGATTAAATGAGATGGACAAATTTCTAAGACTACTGCCGTGGATACTTGGATGTATCGAAGGACTTCAGAAATGGTGGAAGCAAAGGAAACGTGTCAATGAAGTGGACAAGAACGCTAAGGCTGTTGACAGTGGCGATGATAAGCGTCTCGCTGACGAACTGCGGACTATTGCCGATAAAGTCGAAGAACGAAACAAAACCAATTAGAGTCCAGAGCGTAAAAGAGGGTCAACCAGTTAGCTTTAACGCTGTCTGTGTTGACCCAGATACTTACAAAATGCTTTATCGTGAAGCGACTAGGTGCAATCCTTGATGGCGTAGCCGGTCATGTATTTGATTATTCGTAATTTCATGCCCTTTTCCTAACCTCAACATATTTAAGCCCATACTTCTTAGCAACAATCCTAGCGTAAACCGGATGAATTTTCATCGGCTTTGAGTTATCTAGTATGGTTTTATTCTCGTCCCAACTTTCGATGATTTTGTATATTCTTCTTACGGATGGATTATAGCTAACGATTTTTGATAATACCTCAGCGTTCATAAAGTCCTTTTCTGTTAGGGCGGCTATTTCTGGTGTTATTCTCCGAGCCTTTCTTGTTTTTGGGTAGGTTTTGTACTTCTGGTTTCGCTTTCCGGCATCGTAGTCTTTTACTGTTTGATTGGCGTGGGCGTGGCAGTATTTGCCTGTGTTGTAGGCGTTTAATACTGTTAGACAATTTTTGTATCCACATTTCTTTCCGATGTCTCGACGGGTTATTGGTTTGCCGTACATATCACCGAGTTCAGCTTGAGCGTTTGACATCTAAAAATCCCTCCTAGCTAAAAGCCCACCAAAAGATAAAAGTAAAATTACGGCCATCATGGTTATGACATTGCCGATATTGCCCGTAATATTATTGATCGTTGCGAATTGGATAAATACGAAGAT
>OFRO01000551.1_pt1 | contig 12840 bp, 6 predicted proteins | sample 1543091 | NCBI WGS metagenome assembly OFRO01 (sample SAMN07774217, study PRJEB24372) | wastewater metagenome | isolation source: Exp Tend NO 10WW | collected 2016-02
CTTTTAAAGTTTTAAATTAGTTGTACTGCGTTTCCTCTTTCTTGTTTCTTAACGCATTTAAAACTGATGCACCTACGCTTTGTTCGCTACTGTTTGAAGCACTTGACATTGGTGCTTCTTTGTTTGGAATATTGCTTAGGTTATTGAAAACTTCTTTTTTACCACTTGTTTCCGCATGGCTAATTTTGGTTTTCAATGTTGATGCTAATCGTGGACTTCCTAATAATCTTTGTGCATTTTCTACCCACTCTTTAGTTGGTAGTCCATTTTTGTCTAAAGGAAAATGTTTCCTTAAAAAATCATTAGGATTAGCGAGGTTTGCAGAAAGCGTTTTTTTATCGGCATCACTCACCTGAATACTGTCAACCGCTTTTAGTTCGCCTACATACGACTGTATCAACTGTTTGAATTGATTATTCTTTGCTTCCACGCTTTTTACCATTTCAACCTCCTGTTGTAACGAATGTTGTAACGTTTCATTAAGTTCACCAATCCAAGTATTTTTAATTTTGTTTCCTTCTATTTTTAATTCAACTTGGCTTTTGCCTGCCATAAAGTCCTCGATTTCTTCATCACTCAAATCATGAGTGGCTTTTAAATCGTATTTCACCGCTTCAATAGGGTCAAATGTTTTTAGACTTTCTATATTTTTTTGAATTATTTGTTGTTGATTTTTGGTGTCTAAGAAGTCTTTTTCGTTTCCACCACCATTTTTGATATAGTTGTTTAATGCTTTTACAGTATCGTTGGCAAATACATCTTCCGATGCTTGTTTAATTGTTTCAATGTACTTTTTAGCATCTTCTTTAGTTTTCACTTCATCACCAAATATTTCAGAATAATCCAACGTTGGTGTATCTTGTATTGGCGCATCATCTATAAAAACGATTTCATCTTCCTTTGTAGGTTCTTCTAACACAATTTCTTTTTCAGGTTCAGTCACAGGCGTTTCAATAACCTCTTTTTCAGGTTCAACTACTGTTTCAACCACAGGTTGTACTAAATCTTGTGCTGGAAATTCTACTCCTTCGTTTTCTATAAATGATTCGTTTGTCATAAACTATTTTTTTAATGCTTTATTTAATTTCTTTACTATTTGTGCTTGCCTTTTTTCTTCGGCTTTATATGCTTTTGATAATGTTTTGTCTGATTCTCTTATTTGTTCGACTGTTTTTGCAAATTGACGTAACTCAAATTTTACCTCGTCAATATGCAATCTACCATCATTGCCTCTGCGCCCTTCATTAAAAACAATAGGTGCATTTGAGTCTATTTTTTTTAATTCAATCGGTTCTCTTGATATTTGTTCCGTATCAAACGAAAGAATGCCATCTGACATTAACTCTATAAATAACTCTATGTCTTTATCATTCATCTATACAAACTTATTGTTTTCGCGTTATACCTAAAATTAGTTTAATATGAACCCCAATTTGCACTTAATGGCATTTCAGGCAAATATTGTGATGGCGCAACCTTTTGTCGTTGTCCTACTACGCTTGCTTGTTGCTCAATCGGTGCGTTTTCTAATTCATATTTAGCTGCTAATTTTGGGTAGTTTTGTGCAAATACTTTCTTTTCTGCAGGCGACATTGACGCATATCTTGCTTTGTAGCCACTCATTATATTATTGTAACCTTGTATAAGTGGTGCGTTTGCTGTGCCATTATTCAATGCGCCCATGAAATTTTCCATACCTTTATTGGTAAGGTCGGCTGCATATTTTCTTGCACCAACAAATTCAGGATAGTCAATTTCATTAAACTCATTCAACCTATCTTCATAACCCGCTCTATCCTCTTCCATCTTTGCACCAATCAAATTAGACAACAATGAACGATTTTTTAAAAGGTTGTTACTTTGGTCGGATGCTAATTTTCTTACTGCATCATTAGAACGCAAATAATTATTTTGTGCGCTTTGTGCATAAGAAGTAATATCACCACCACTTCCTACTCTTGCTATTTCGTTAGCCATTTCTCGGTTAGTCGTAATACCTCTTAATGCTTCTTCTTTTATTCTTGGGTCAATAACCTCGCTGTTAACCGCTGCTTTAGCAAGTAATGAAGCTAATTGTTGATTTGGTAAAAGTTGCGCTACTCTTTTTGGTGGTTTTAAACTTTTAGAAAGTTTAGCACCTTTTATCATTTCGCCTATTCCGTATGCGCCACCTGCAATAGTTGGTATCATATCTGTAATACCTCGAACTTTTAGCATTTTTGCATCTGCTAAATCCTTGCCTAATGTTTTAGCTTCGTATTCTGCGTTTAATTTATTTAATAAATCATCTTTAGAACTTGTAGTAGAATTTAATCTTTTATTTGCAGTTGATGCTCTAATATCGTTTACGTTAGGAATTGCTCTGCTAGATGGTATGAAGTTTGAACCAGATGTCAATACACTTGATGGTATTGTTGCTTGTGGCTGTCCGTAAAACTTGCCAAATTCATCCCATGCTTTTTTTGTTTTGGTGCCAAATGCGCCATCAATGCCATCTTTGTTTTTACCTGTAAATCCTATAAGTGCATCTGCGCCATAGGTATCGCGCATCCATTTCTGAAAGTCTTTTACGTTTATATCCGTTCCTGGTATTTTAGTTTCTTTCTGCATTTTGTTTGAAATTTGTAAGCACTTCACTTAAATCGCTTAATGCTTCTGTGAATTTGTGTACGAAAACCTCATCAGGCGATTCTAATGCTAAAAAGTCGCTACACATTTTTTTCGCTGTATCTTTTTTATCTTCCGAGTGCATGTACATTACCGCTGGTGCCCATGATCTTAAAGATTCACGTTCTTTACTGTATGCTTGCAATCCTTTTTCATCTTTCGGTATATCAACTTGACTTCTTTTAAAATCTTCACATGGCAAAAAGTATTTCATTTTTTCTAACTCTTTTCGGAGTTTCTCTTTCAATGTAAATGTCATTATGGCAAGTGATGCTATTTCCTCGCCTTGCATGGTAAATTTCCATTGGTTACCTTTTTTTAATACTTGTGATGTTGAAGTCTTTGTCATATTGATTGATTTTGATTTATCATTCCTTTGTAAAAGTCTGATGATTTTAGAAAATTATTATCTTGTATTTTTTTTAACTGATAATCTTTTAGTTTATTCATTTTATCTTGAATAGGGTCGTCAATAACTGCTTTTGGTTTTAGAAATGTTAAAAAAGGTGCCGTTAATAAACCAAGACCTGCAAGTGCTTTTTGCCCTTTAGAGTAATTTTTATTTTTAAACACTTCCATAGCTCGCCCTAATGGGTCAACAAAACTTTGTACTATATTTCCTCCTTTTTCACCGCCTATTTGTCCTCCTATTCCTTCTGCAGCATTTGCAATACCTTTAAACGCGCCTACAAATGGAACGCTATTTAGTGGTGCTTTAGCTTTGTCAATAGCAGCTTGCGTTTGGTCGTCAATAGAGTTATTCTCGCTAATATAGCCACCGCTTCCGCTTCCACCACCACCAAACATTGACATAAATCCACCTTTGCCACCGACGCTTTTACCATCTGAACCTGCGCTTGCTGTTTGCGTAGTGTTTGCTAATTGCATATTTTGGTTACTTAATGCTTGTGTGCTTGTTGGGTTGATACTTGGAGTGCTTATCGCGCTTGCGTAATTTGCATTACTTATTGGCATATTGGTTTTTGCATTACCAATAGTTCTTAATGTACCAAATCCAGCGTTATTATTTGACGCAGTCATTGGGTAATTACCTATTCCTTTAGGATTAAATTGATTCTTTCCGCTACGCGATAATAAGAATTGCAGTATCTCGTCATTATTTCCAAAATCAAATGCCATATTGTAAAAATATGTAATAGTGTTTGTACCTAAATTTTACCTAATGATGTCATTTATTAAATTGTGCCTATGATTTACACAGGTATAGGTGATAATTTAGCAGATATTAATTACAGGGAAGACCCTTTGGCAAAAGAAATCAAACCTGATTATAATAAGTTGTCAATGTCAGCGTGGGGTATGCCACAATTAGACGACCTCGACCAATTCAATCCAAAGATGGAAGATAAGGCAGATACTATACCTGATGCCTATGGTGAATATGTAAAGAATTTCAGCGATTTAAAATCAACTGCACAGCAATTTTTAAAACTTGGAAAGGATATTACAAAACCAAGTTTAGACCCTGATGTAAACGCAGCGCATTTAGAGTGGTTAAAAATGTACAATGATAATGTTAAACTTGGAAAAGAATTAGCACAATCAAAAACATATCGCGATAAATACGAAAACAATTACTTAGGCAAACAAGGAGTTTGGACTAATCCGATTGGCGATGAAGTAGTAAAAGGATTAGGTGAGTACGCCTATTCGCCTGATTTTGACACTTTTGAAAAAGGTATTTTAGCAAAAGCAAAAAAAAGAGAAGAATTATACACAAAAGGATATACTGACTTGGCTAATGCTGAAAACGATGAAATAAAAATGCAATTAGACTCATTTATTGAGCAAGTGCCACCTGCATTTAAAGAACAAGCACTTAAAAGAGCAGAAAACTTAAAATCTTTAATTCCTGATGCGGTAGAAGACAAATATAAGCAAGATAAGTTCACATTCCAAAAACAACAAGAAGCAAACAAAAACGCATGGAAAGCGAAAGACTTTGCTTTAAAATCAGATTACCAACAATGGCGAAAACAACAAAGTTTGCCAATTGAATTTGATACTAAGAGTTTAATTGAAGAAGCTGGAAATGGAAACATGCAAGCAATAGCACTTATTCAACATTATTACGGTGTTAATCAAAAAGGCGAACCAAATGGCGCTCAATTTAATACTGTAAAAGGGAATGAAATAATAAATGGTTATAGATACGGACAAGATGCCAAAGGAAATGACGTAGTAGTTAAAGCTGGGAAGCTAAAAGATATAAATGGCAATTACGAGCAGATAGATCCTAATGCAAAATACTTCTTTAGATTAGATCCTAATGGTAATAGGTACATCACTAAAGTTACACCAAAATCTATCAATGAATTTTCGCAAGGACTAATTGGTAAATCGGTAGAACAAGGAACATCAAAATCTAAAACAAGCAATTTATATCAAGATGATGAAACTGTAACAAGTGACGTTCCTATTGGCTCAAAAAACAATAGTGGCAGTAGTGGTACTATAAAAAATAAAGAAGTTAAAAAAGTTACAAAACAAGAAGATTTAAGAAAAAAATACGACTACTAATGGCAGATGATTTAATATTACAAGACGCAGACAGAACAAAACTTGATGGTATTGTACAAAAAATGACTGCCAATAATGAAAATGATGCAGATATTCAGTTTGTTGTTAATGACTTCAAGCAGAAGTATGGTGTAAAAAAAAAAGAAGTTTCAAAACCTACTGCACAAGTTTCAAGCAATGGTACTACAAAAACTTCCCAATCATCATACAATTTAGATTTATCGTTACCAAAGGTAAATCCGAATCCGAATAATAGTGCATTGCCAGGTTTAGGCAAACCATTTAAACCAGAGATAGCATTAAAATCTATAAACGATGAAAGAAAGTTTATCAATGCAAAAACTCCAACACAAACTAATTTCCAAGATTATAATACAGTAATCAACGATGGTATTAAAGGACAAAACAAGTTCGATAACACCACGCAAATATTAACTTCTCAAAATGTCATTCCACAGCAAGCAAAGAAAGAAGTTCAACAATTACAACAAAAACAACAAGTAGTTAAGGATGCGAAAAAAGACACACGCCAAAATATACTTGCTGTAATTCCTGAATTAGCCGATGCTAAAAATACAGACGAAGCTATAACCACGATACTTAAATCGGACATGAAAAATAATCTTGATTATTGGCAACAGTTCGATGATGAAGCATTGTTGGGTAATGACGAGAATACTTTAAATGATTTTTTAGTTTCTAACGGACTTAAAAACCAAGACCGTGAATTGTATTTGAAAGAACAAGCAAGTTCTAATCCGAAATATGGATATGAATACGAATACAATAAAATCGGTTCACTATTCAAAGCTGTAAAGCAACGCGCGGATGATTATGATACAGTATTGAAACAAAAGTTTGGTGACAATTATATGGAAATTGCCAAACAAGGCAATTCCGACATTTTAAACGACCAAGATTTTAATAAATTCAGACAGCTTCGTGAAAAACAAAACGAATTATCTACAAAAGCAAATGGTTTAATAAACGATAGCAGATATTCCGAAGTAAAAAGTAGTCGTGAGAAAGTAGAAAAAGCGCAACAAGGAGTAGATGAAAGAGCAAAGAATGATAAAGCATATAAAATAGGTGATGAATTAAACTACATAGGCAATAAACTCGCTTATGGTGCAGGGCATGTAGTAAAAATGATTGCAGAATTACCATCACTTGCAACAAGCCTTGATAAAGGATATGATTGGACAGACAAAGTTGCTGATTGGGGAAATAGATTTTCTGATAACCTTATCGAATCAATACCAGTTTCTACCGATAAAAAAACAGGTGTTTTTAATAAAGTTGCTGATGTAGATGGCTATAAAGTATTTGTAGATGAAAGTGGCGAACCAATAGATGTTCGTGATAAAAACAACTTCAAAGTTCCATTAAGCGTGTCACAATCGGTAGTAGAAAAATTCAGTTCAAACCCACAAAGCTATAAAACAAGGAATGAAATGAATAGTGGTGCGTTAGTCGACAACGGACTAAACACTATGATTGATATGGGTATTATGATACTCGGTACTAAAGGTGCAGGAATGGTTGGCGCAGGTGAAAAGTTGCAGAAATTGACATCTATGGGTATTGCATATCAGCAAACCAAACGTGATGTATTTAACGATGCAATTAAAAAAGGTTTAGATCCACGCAACGCAGATTTATTGTCAAATATCATAGGTGTTGCAGCAGGCACTTCATCTATGTTGAATCCAATGGAGTTTAATATCGCCAAAGGTGCAGGATTATTTAATCTTTTAAAAACCGATGGATTAAACGCAGCGAAACTCGCTTTAATAAAAGATGGCAAGTTATCGGTAAAAGATTATGCCAAAGAGTTTGTTTCTGGTGCAATCAAAAATACGATTGGTGAGAATATTGAAGAATTAGGAATTGAGAATACTACACAAGCAATAGCAAACAATCATTTTAACAACCAAATTTCTGAAACGGATATGGTAGATGGTGGATTGGATGATAGATTGCATATTTTAGATAAACAAGGTTTAGAAACGTTTTTAATTACAGCAGGTTCATCATTTTTAATGACACCTATTGAGATAAATAGCCAAACTCAATTCAATCAGCAAGAAGCTATGAAAATGGCTATTGAAAACCCAGAAGATTTTGCTAAAATCAAAGAATTACAGTTAAAGCAAGGACAAATCAGCCAACAACAGTTCGACAATGAAACAAAAATATACAATGATGTTTCAAAAACTTACAACGCTGTCAAGGATGATGTAAAAGAGGAATTACAACCACAGTTACTTGCCTTATTAACTAAAAAATCAAATCTTTCTAATAAGATAAGTGAAATAAAAGATGAAGTCTTATCTAAACCTTATAAAGACCAATTAGAACAGGTTAATAAAGGAATTGAAAGTATTTCTATTGGCAAAAATGCTGATAAAAGTTTAGTGGCACCAATTGAGCAGACAGAAATATTAGAAACTCCATCTGAATCTATTGAAGAATTACAAAAAAACAGAGATTTAGACAATAAAGAAATTGATGATAAAATTTTAGCAATAGATAAAAGTCAACTTCAATTTATACAAGACCAACAAAAAGAAAAGTTAGAAAAACAACGCGCAGAACAGAATGATTATTACGACAGTAAAATCAAGACTTTGGCAGAATCCACAGCAAAAGATGGAAGTTCTACTATCACTAAGGTAGAAACTGAAATTGCCAATAAAATAAATAAAGGACAAGAGTTAACAGCCGAAGAAACGGATTATTACAACGCACAAAAAGATAGTATTGATAAATTAGTTACTGTAAATAAATCACCAATAGTTCCAACAAACGAAACGGTTGAAGTTGAAAAGAAAGAAATAGTATTACCACCACCTACTCCACAAGTTGTTGCACCAGCGGAACTTGATGAACAGCAAATAACCGAACAGTTAAATGAAGTATTAAATGATAAAACTACACCAACTCCACTTGTTGACACAGAACAAGAGCAAAATATCAGCGAAAGACTACCAAGCGAATATCAAAACAATCAAGGAGTTCAACAAATCGATGGAATCGGACAAGATGTGTCCAACGAAAGCGAAGTTGCAAAGGTTGAAGAAAATGTCGTAGATGGTGCAGGCGGAGATGTGGAAATTAAAAATAAAGCACTTGAAGAATTAGTTAACTTAATTCCAACGCCAGAATTAAGAAGGGCAAATGGCTCAATAGGTACACAAGGATTTACCGAAGAAAACTTAATTTCAGTAGCAAGACATATCGCAGATGATATGAATTTTGAAATTCCTGCATTTGATAAAACAAAAGGAACAAGCGAAGTAAGACAAGTTATAGATTACTTGAAAAGTAATAAAGATGCACAGCATAAAATAAAACAGTATGTAATTAAAAACCCTGCAATAGTGTCTTTGTTGCCTGATAATACATACCAAATAGAAGATGGAAACCATAGAGCAAATTTATTAAACCTTATAGGTGTTGATGTTATTCCTACAATAGAATTAAATGGCAGAAATAAAGAAAACGTAATTAATGAACACAATAAAGTAGTAGAAAAAATAGAAGGCAGGGAAATTAAAACAACCCCAAGAAATATTAATGAAGTAATACCACCTCCAGAAATAGACAACAAAACACTAACCACCAAAGCAGAACCACAAGAAGTTCCCAAAGTGGTAACACAAGAAGTAGTAGCCGAAATTAAGTCTAAAAACCTTACTCATGTTAAAGGCAAAAACATGGGAGAAAACCAAGCATTAGGAACTTATATTTCTACAGAAAAAGGTAATAGATATGAAACGCCAACACAGAAAGCAGAATCAGTAGAAGTAGATATTAAAAATCCATTAGTCGTAGAAAATGATTTAGCGTTAATTGGTAAACGTACTGAAATACTAAACGACAATAAAGACCAATTTACAAAAGAAGATGCAGTTGATTATCAAGAGTTACCTGATGGCAAAATTACGCTTGACGATTTGAACGATGCTGGTATTAAAAAATTAGCTAAATTAACTACTGAAAAGTTACAGGCAGATGGCTATGATGGAATATATTTTAAAGAAAGCAAAACACAAGAGGGTGAACTTGTTGTGTTCGATAAAGAAAAAGTAAAATTCAAAGAGGAAACACCTATTGCTGATGAAAAACCTACATTAAAAGCAAAGGAAAAACAAGATTTAGTAAAATCTCTAAACAAGGAACAAGTAAAGGAATTTATAAAATTAAAAACTCCACAAGAGAAAGAAGCGTATTTAATCAACAAAAGAGATAAAGAACAAAAATTAAAAAACGACAAGCACGATAGGTTAGTTTCTTTAATGCGTGAGTATAATTCTACTGCATCAAACAGAACAACAAGAAAGCAAGAAATACGTCAAAGTATGCTTAAACTTTCATCTGATTTAGGATATTCTATTAAAGCTAAAGAGGGCGATAAATTAGAAGTTCTAAACAATAATGGAAAGTTAATTCGTAAAATAAATATTCCAACAGACGAGAAACCTGCAACTGCTGAAAATATAGAAAAGGTAAAAGAATTAACGCATTGGTTTAATTGGAATGGCAACGATTTAGATTTTCATATTGACGCAGTAAAATTAGGATTAACATGGCAGAATATTAGAACTGCATTAGCCGACATTAACGCAGGTAAAACAGAATCTACAAATATTAATCGTGTTGCCAACGCTATAAATGAGTATGGAAACATGGAATCATTACCACTTGTTCGTGGTTTTGGTGGTAATTATGAAAGATTAGATGTTACAGGCGATGATTTATTTTGGGCGCAAAAAGTTAATGAAACAACAGAACTTTTATCAGGGTACGAATACAATGAAGCTGAAAGAGAACAAGCGTTAAAAGATTTATCAGAAACCGAAGAAAAAGAATTTGAGCAATATTCAGATTTATATAGTAAATTTGTTAACCAAGATGGTACACTTAATTGGGAAGAAGCATTAAAATATGAACAAGACAATAAAACAACCACAGACGAAAGCGCAAAAGGGCAAAGTAGTAGCAACGATATTGGCGATGGCAAAAATAGCCAACAACTCCAAAAAGAAAAGCGATCCGCAGCCGAAATAAAAAGCGAACTTAAAATCAAGGAAGCTGAACTTAAAAAGTTAGAAGAAAAACAATCCCAACTTAATAAACAGTTAGAGCAAAACCTTAAAGAAAACCAACTTGATTTATTACAAGGTGCAAAGCCACAAGCAATGTTTGACGATAAAGTTGAACAACAAAAGATTGCTGAAAAATCAAAATCAGTTATTGAAAACAAACGCAAGGAAATTGCGAAATTAAATGAGGAACTTGATAATATTAATCAAGGGGAAATCCCATTCCAATCAACAGATAAGAAATTCACTACAATATCACAGTCTAAATTCAATCAATTATTAGACAAACTTAAAAAAGCATTTCCGAATGTGAAAGTGGAGTTGTTTGGAAAGAATGACTTTGATAATGCACGAAAAGAATTAGAGAAACGTGGAATAGTAGTAACTGACACAAGAACCAAAGATGGTACTATATACGGTTTCAAAACACCTGATGGCAAGGTATTTTTAAACTCTGATGCAATAAACGCCAATACACCAATACACGAATTTGGTCACATTTGGCAGTCAGTATTTCCTAATGAATTTGCAAAAGGCATTTCATTATTGGTGCAGTCACCACAAGGCAGAGAACTTATAAATGAAATAAGAAAAAATCCTGCATACAAAGGAAAATCAATCACTGAAATCCAGGCGGAAGCATTAGTAACAGCCATTGGCAACAAAGGTGAAACTATTTTTAATAGTAACCCTACACTTTATAATAAATTCAAGCAATGGCTGAATGATTTATTTGCAAAAATTGGCGATAAATTAGGAATTAAAAATTTAAGTCCTGATGATAAATTCGACATGTTCACTAAAAAAGTAGTTGGCGAATTATTGGGTGGTAAAGTGTTGGATAGTAAAGTTGGTACGGAAAAATCAACTGAAAAAACTATTACGTTTCAAGGACAAAATATTAAAGTAAAAGAAATTAATGGTGGTGCAGAAGTTGTAAATGGTTTTTACTCGCCATTAGAAAAAATAATTAACGAAACTAAATTTGAAAAACTACCTGCAAAACAATGGGTAGATAAATTCGCAAAAGGTGAAGAAGCAAAATGGACAGGATTAACAGATTGGTTAAACCAACAACAAGGTTCAGTATCTAAAGCAGATATTCAACAATATCTTAAAGATAATAGAATACAAGTTGTTGAAGTGGTTAAGGATATGTCGGAGCAAAAAATGATTACAAGTAGCGAAGAAAATTATCTTACAGACACCTTAATGGATGACTATGATTATTTAGGGATGGCAAGTGTTTTTGATGCTAAAGAGGCTATTGTAAATAATGAGAATTGGGTAGAAAAGTACAATATAACCGATAAGAAATTAATAAAAATTGGTAATAAATACAGAGATAGTATTAATGCTAAAAAAGGTGGTACTCCCAAGTTTGAAACTTACCAACTCGAAGGAGAAAAAGAAAACTACAAAGAGGTGTTGGTTACGTTGCCAAGTAAAAAGGTAAAAGTTGATGGATTTGAAATTTCAGAAACGGATACTGTTATTTATGAAGATAGAGGTATGGGGAAGCCATTAAAAGTGGTAAAAGTAATACCTAAAAAATTTATAGAGGCAAGTGATGAAGCAAGTAAATACATAAGAGACAATTCTTATAACCACGAATATAATTTAGATTATAACGATGGTGAATCTGTTATTGATGCTTTAGAAAAAGGTGGTGTAAAAATAGATAAAACAAACTTTGAAAGCAGCCACTTTGACGAACCAAACATACTTGTTCATTTAAGAATGAATACAAGGGTAGATGCGCAAGGTAATAAAATATTGTTCCTTGAAGAAGTGCAAAGTGATTGGGGGCAGAAGGGTAAAAAGGAAGGGTTTGAAATAAAAGAAGAAGATAGATGGAATTTTGAACCTATAAAAAGAAATGGCGAAACTGTTGCTTGGAAAATAGAATTAAAATCTGACAAAAATATTGGTGGGATAGGTAATACAAAAGAGGATGCAATAAAAGATGCCAATAAAAGATATGGAACTGAAATAAACACATTAGAGAAGCAACAAAAAGGTACTCCTTCTGCTCCATTCGTAACAGACACAAACGCATGGACAAAATTAGGTTTAAAAGTAGCCCTTAAAGAAGCAGTTAAACAAGGTGCGGAGAAAATCGGATGGACTACTGGAGAGCAGCAGAATGAAAGATACGATTTGAGTAAGCAAGTGCAATCAATTTCATATGAAAAGAAAAGTAAAGAGTTTTCATCAAAAGCACAAGAGAAAGGACAAGACCTATATTCTTTATACATTGAAACAAAGGAAATTGGGTATGAGCAGTTTGATGACTTAACTATAAGCGAAGTAGAAGGATATGTTGGAAAAGATATTGCTAACAAGATACAAAACAATGAAGGGAATAAAGAAAATCTTGACACTTCAAAAGGAAACAAAAAAGTAAACAAACTAACAGGAATTGACCTTAAAGTAGGCGGTAAAGGCATGAAAGGCTTTTACGGTTCACCAACAGAAAACAGTTTAGGCATAGTAGGTAATGTAGCTAAGAGTTTGTTTAAGC
>OFRO01000552.1_pt1 | contig 12836 bp, 40 predicted proteins | sample 1543091 | NCBI WGS metagenome assembly OFRO01 (sample SAMN07774217, study PRJEB24372) | wastewater metagenome | isolation source: Exp Tend NO 10WW | collected 2016-02
TCGGCCATCACGCTTTCCGGCACCCAAACCATCGACGGCGTTGCTGTCGTGGCAGGGGACCGCGTGCTGGTGAAGGATCAGGCAAGCAGCGTGGACAACGGCATCTACGTCGCGGACTCGTCTGCGTGGGATCGCGCGCTGGATTTCGACGGCACGCTCGATGTCGTGACCGGGACTCTGGTCTATGTGACCGCGGGCTCGACGAACAATGGCTGGTGGTACGTCTCGACCGTCGATGCGCAGATCGTGCCGGGCACGGATGCGATCGATTTCGGGCGATCGTCGACCACGCTCGCGGTGGCGAGTGCCCTCCGTTACGCAGTGAGATCGCGTTATCGGTCGCAGGGACTTGCATGGCGTGCGGCACGCGCGGGCACCAGGCGCACAGCTGCCTGTCGAGGAAACGCTGATGCCGTTGAGCGCGCGCATCCTCGGAGCACCAAGGTGCACGCTGATCGCGCTGTCGCCGGGTGACATGCTGTGCGCCCGCGACAGACCGGCGAGGCAACCACGTGACCGTGAAGCTGGCGATATGCTGCTGATCGTCGCGCTCGAACCTGTTCGCATCGGCATCGGATGCATCGTGACCACGCTTGACAAGCACGGCCTGCACGGTCCACGTGAGGTCGCCCTTGACTGGTTCACGTGGGATGATACGTTCGAGCTGGTCCGCTGATGCCGGCGCACCTGACTGTCGGTAGCCTGCTACGTTGCAGGTCAGCATTCGGAAACCAACTACGGCTCTACGTTGACGAGGATGAGCTCATCACTGTCGTGGGCGTCACGATGCTAAGGGTGACGTGGGTCGGCGCGCAGGGTATCTCAGCTGAGTCAGCTGGGCTGTTCGATATCCTGTGGAGCGGCGGCGGGATGGAACGACTATGCTGAAGCCGGGTGACCTCGTTAGGTGCAGGTTTGCGCTGTGCCCGGGCACCTCGCCGTGAGAGAATGACGTGCTAGCAGTCATGTCGGTAACGCCGCATGACGATCCACACTACTGCTTGACGTGCGTGTCGTTTGCCAGCGCCTCCGGACTGCTGGCATACGAGTTCAGCGATGCGCAGCTCGGTAACGTCGTCGGACCGTGCTGCGAGCACTTAGAGCTGCTAGCCTAGCGCGCCGTTACGGCGTAACGACAGCGATGTGTTGGAGCGAGAAGTCCATCTGCGATGACCAGAGCAGCATGCCACAGCATGCTGCATCGATCACGAGCATGCGATCGCCAACGTACGCTACGTTTGCAAAGGCGTCGTCGCCGTAGAGCCTGGCATCCGGTAGGATGAGCGTGCCTGGAACGCTCACGATGTTCACGCTAGCCTCTCAACGTGCCCGGTGCCGACCACGGTGTGAAAGCTGGGATCGATGCTCGCGACAACCGGTGGCAGCCCGAACAGCGCGCTTGGCGCATCGGGCTCCCTGGCGCTGATGTGATCGGATGTCATGCGATCTCTACGACGCTGCTCATCCGCCACGTCTCAACGTGTCCATCATCGCTGATGATGCGGACGCTCCTCACGTTAAGCCAGATCACTGTCGCCCTCGCACCCTTGCGATCGCGCACGCGGCTGCCGACATGGAACGCTAGCGTTTCAGCCGGGTAGCGCTGCTGTCGCTTGAACCTGAAGTGCACGGCGGTGTCAGCACCGATGAGGTTCTGCTGGACATACAGCGTGCTAGTGAACATCCCATGGTGGGTCGTCGCGCAGATGCTTCGCAGCTCGCACACCGTGTCGCACGGACCGATGCCACACAGCGTGCGAACGTGCTGGCCCATGGTGACGCTTGGCTGCACGACGCTGTATATGACATCTGGTAGCGTAACACCCTGGAATGGGATGGCCGGGTTCCGAAGGACGACAAGCTCGCCGGTGGAGAACAGCGGGTAGAAGCCGAACGGCCCGTGGATGAGCTGTGGTAGAGCGTATCGCACTAGGCGTTCACCTTCGTGAGCAGCGTCGGGCTGATGCACCACCGTGGCGCAGCAGTCGGTGCCCAGGTGCGAGTTAGCGTCACGATCACGTTCTTGCCCTTCATGCCGTCGACCTTCCCGCGGACCAGCCCATGCTTCTTGTGCTCGAACGTGACGGTATCGCCAGGTCGTATGTCCGCCGCAACCGCTTTGCCGATCGCTGCCAATCGCACCTTCATGGTGCAGTGTAGCGCACGGATATCTTCGGCCGATGCCTGCTCTATGAAGAGCATGGCATCGTAGATCGTCGGGCTCGCTTTTGCTTGGTTTGTCATCGTGAATCGATACTACCACAGATCACAGCAGAATGCACAATCTTCTGAAAGATTTTCAGCAGACCATGCTACCCGAGCTTTATCACAGTACGCAGCGGTACGCGAATGCTGGCAGGGAGATCATAATCTGCATCCGGTGCGATAAAAGCGGTGCGGGTGTTACGACCTACGACCCTGCCTTGGATCGTGCCCAAGTCCTTATATTCAAAGCGAACAGTGTCGCCTGGCGCAACGTTTGTCATGGTGAAACAATCCTACCACAGTTTCACCAGAATTGCACTTCTTTCGGAAGAATTTCAGCAGATTTTGGTCTACTGGTTATACCAATCTTGCAGCCCACAGGACAGCTCACGTGGTGGCCATGCGATATCCTTAGGATGCTACCCTAACGATCACGACAGTGTGCTCAGAGCATCCTGAGCGTCTCGAGCTGGCGATCGCTGGGTTGCTCGGCTAGCGGTGATGGCAGGTAAAATTTTCAAAAGTGTGCAAAGCGTCGTGTTCTGTGGTGAGCTAACACTTGTAGAAAATTTCTACAAGTGTGCAACATCAGCATAGCTGTGGTAGTATCGATACCTGATGATGATAGCGGATCGCCTGCTCGACATGTACATCTACCCGTGGTTTCCACCGGGGCGAACGTGCCCAGATGACCAGCTGCCCGTCCGCGAGGCGCTGTACGCCGCGCATGCTGCCGCGACAGCTGGCGATGACGTCAGCACGATCCTGCACATGCGGCGGGTCGTTGATAATGCTAGCGCGATCCTGTGGCATGCGCTTCGCGACCACGCAAGCGAGTTCGTCGAGCGGTTCGACGTGTACCGCATCGCGCAGTACGACCAGGCGACGCGAGAGCAGGCAGAAGCGTGGGTCGCCAGGCATCATAAGCATGTGGAGCCCGGGCAAGCGCTCAACAGGCTCATCGCTGACGCTTGTGCGCACATCCACCTCGCGAACGCGGGCAAGTGGAAGCCTTGACCAGCGCGGTGCGAGCTGAGCTGTTCTTCATCGTCCACGTGCGCCCGCGCTTCAGGCCGGGCACGCAGTGCGACGATCGCATGCTCGACCTGCGCGACTACCTGTACTGCGCGACGCTAGCGCTGCACTACGATGATGTTGCCACGGCTGACTGGCTCATCTGCCGAGCGGCCGATGCCGCATTCCTCCTCCACGACTTCGAGCAGGAGCACGATCTGCTAGCGTACACCAACCAGCTTCGCACGGAGGCGCAGCATGACCGTTAGGAAGCGTCGAAAAGCAGCGGGTGCGGAGACGAAGCGCCTGCTCAAGCTGGCGTCCGACATCTGGATGCACGTCGATGAGTCGGCGGCAAACCTCGGCCCGCTGACGACGGCGCTGGTCGAGGAAGTCGGCAGGGTCCGCGAGCGTATCCTGCAACTGAACGCGGAGCTTCGCGCAGCGAGGGCGGGCAAGCGTTAGTGAGCTGCTACCAAAAGCTACGACGGATAGCGCTGCTGCTCGTGTGCTTCATCGCTAACTGGGAGCTAGACCGGCTCCCGCACCACGAGCGGCGACGTCCCCCCACTGCAGCGTAGGCGATGATGGCAACCTGGGCGAAGCAGCTTCCGAAGCCGGGATCCGTGTACCAGGGTGCCGGTGCCGAACCCTATGACTACGCGCAGTACGTCGAGGACGAGCTCTTCGGCAGGCGCAGCTACGACATGCCAGAGGGCTACGCTACGCAGCTGCGCATGGTCCTCGCCACCTACGAGAATCCCGCAAGGGGCCGCGATCACTCGCCTCGCATCGTCATAACAGCGACGACCGTGCCCGGCGAGGACATCGTAGTATCATCCTCGATCGGCGGACGGATGCACCCGCTGTTCAGCCACACAGCCTGCCAATCGCCATCACGCTAGCCTGACCGACAGCGTTTCGTGTTGCCGTCTGTCGGTGTACGCCGCAGTGCAACCTGCGTGCTCGCCGTTCGCGATCAGGATCAGCACCTCCCACCAATCTGATATCTCCACGATCGCACAGCAACCCAGCACGACGTAACACGTTCCGTGCGCAAGAAGGCGCACGGTGCGTCCGATGCGGACCACGAACTGTCGCATGCGATCGTCCTCGAGCTCCACACGGTTTAGCGTTCCGATCTCTAGCACATCATGCTCCAACGCGGTTCGGGCCGCCCGCCGATGAAGATACGCACGGTCCCTTGGGTTGCCAGCGATCGTGTAACCCAACGTAGTGTATGAGGCAGCTGACCTGGAACACCCGATCGCCATTATCGTACGCAGCGTGTCGGATGTCAAGGACAGCGAGGACGAACGCGTACGATGCCTCGCCTGGCTGTGGCTCGCCAGTCAACGGCACGACGCCACCAGCCTGAACGTCCGTGACCTGTAGTCTGCCGAGCTGACGAAGTTCCAGACGAGCCCGAACAGCGGGTGCAGCGCCACGAGCTTGTCAACGCCATCGTCGCCTTGCGGTTCTACGCTCAGCACGTAGAGCATGTGCATCGCATCAGCCGGTACGATTATGCATCGCGCGCCCCTGTACAGCGAGATGTCAGTCTCGATGATGCAACCAGGCGCTATACCATGGAACGCTCGCAAACCCTCGTTCAGCCTGTTCATAGCTTCTCCAGGAGGACGTGCAGGCTATGCTCTAGCACCCTCATCCTGATGGGTCCTGCATCGTCCGTGCCCAGCGCTGTGATCAGCATGCGCTCTTCCTCGATCCTCACCAGCGTTAGGATGCACATCGTGCTGCCGGTCTTGCGTACGATTAGCGACCCACTGCCCGTCATGCACGCCCAATCCGATGCAACGCGGATGATATCACCGGGTTCGAGCGTCATGGGTCACGGAGGACGCACTCGCTAACGTATACAAGCGTCGCTGTCGTACCGAGCGATACGTTCTGCGCCATGACGCTCACGCTACCATGCTCACCGATGCCGGTGATGGCGACGTACAGCTCGTCGCCGAACGGGTGACCTGCATTAACGTTAAAGTGCAAGCGCCCCGGGATCGGGGCGAGCCTGTCACTCGGAGTCACTGGGCTCCTCACCGGACATGATGTCGATCAGGGCGCCCTTGCTGTAGATCCCGGAGTCACCCATGCCGAGGACGAAGGCGATCCCAGCCGAGCCGAACCGGTTCTTCGTGGTGGACATCAGGCGCTCGCCAGAGGTGCTGGACTTCTTCTGGCGATCGTAGTAGAACCGCAGGTGGCAGTCACCGGCGTGCACCAGCGAGTTCTTGCCAGCGGCCTCGCCGCTCTTGGTGACCTGGCAGATGACGAACCAGGTGGACCAGCGCTTCTTGGCATGGTCGATGATCCGCTCCATCACCCGGCCGTGGGTACCGGAGGTGATGCCACCATCCTTGTAGTACCCGTCATCGATCACCTGGAGGCTGTCAGGGATGACCACGATGCGAGCGTCCGGGTTCTCCTTCTGGAGCTCGTCGACGTGGGCCTCGATGTCGCCCATCATCTTGTGCTGCCCGGCCACGAAGCCGTGCTTCAGGCCGAGGCGCTTGCACACCTTGCGGAGCTGGTAGAGCGATTCCTCGGCAGTGTTCAGCAGGACGATGACCCGCTTGCCCGAGGTCTTGCACTTCGCGGTGCCGGTCAGGGCGTCGGCGAACTGCGCCATGATCGTGGTCTTCCCGATGCCGGGATCGCCGGAGAACATCGTGACCTGCGAGGGCGTGATGCCATCGCCGCCCATGACGTTGTTGAACCAGGCCATGGGGCTTCCCTTGGCGAACTGGATCGTATCCTCCAGGGCGGCAGGGACCTTGAGGTCCAGGATGTTGCTGCCGTTCTTCCAGTTGGGTACGCTCAGGGTCGTCATCGTCTTGGTCTCCGTTTCCGTCCAGCTTGTAGGTCGATTCTACCACGATCTGGTGCAGAATGCACAATCTTTTAGAAGATTTTCTGCATAAATTGGTTATACCAATCCCGGCTGTCTAGCTACCCTGCCCGGGCAGCTGCCAGGGGGATCGCCCGAGCGCTCACGTGCGCTCCTTAGATGGGCTTCACGAGGGTTGGTTAGGGTTCCTACGGTTGACGGGATGCGGTCAGGTGGGCCGTCCCGTGGGTGGTAAATTGGTTATACCAGCCCTGCAAGGTTGGGCAGAAAATCTTCTAAAAGAAGTGCAAATCTGGTGAAACTGTGGTAGTATGGTCTCATCATGGCAAGGCAAGCAAGGTTCCCGGTGCGAACGAAGATGTGGCGAGACCAGCTGCAGAAGATGGTGAGCGAGACGCTCGATGCCATGGTGGCCAATGGCTACGCTGCCGAGGCTCGCTACGCAGATGATGAGCCGCTAGCGAAGAAGCTGATCGCTAGCGAGATCAAGTTCGATGGGATACTGCGTAACGGTGGTGTGTCAGACCGGGAGCTGGCACAGTACATCGTGGCATGGCGCAACGCTGGTGGTGGAATGACCTGCCTATCCTCAGAACGCCCATGATATCAGCAGTCCAGAAGCGATACGAGGCAGAGGCCGAAGCTGAACGCTTGGGCTCGATCAGCGCGAAGCGCAGGTCTAGGGCGCTTGTCAGCGAGCTGCTGCAGCACAGCGATCGACGGCTCTTCACCCTTAGCGAAGCGCACGCAGCCGTGCAGCATCGTGTTGAGCTTAGCCACCCCTCGAAGGAGGTGATCGGATGATCTCCAAGGGATTCACTGCAGGCATGGTCGTCACCGCGCTTGACTGCGCGTACCAACGCCGCCCTGTTCGCCCCCGCCGCACGTTCATCCAATCGGTGCGTGGCGCCGATAACGGTCATGCTGCTAGCGGTCTGACACCCGGCGGGCGCTATAAGATCGAGGCCGTGCTGCCGAACGGCGGTCTCCGGCTCGAGGGATTCACCTTCACCGTATCTCCGGCGCATGTTGCGAGGGTGTCACAGTGAAGGGTACGCTGACAGCACAGCAGCTTAGCGTCATGGATGATATGCCGTTACTCGGACAACGTGTTGACGAAGCCACGCTGCCAACGCCGACCACGGCCGTCATCTACGTGGAGGGCGCTGACGGTTCGTTACACCCAGCGATCTGGCTAGAGTGTGGCGGCAAGCCTAGCGATCTGCTGGCATGGTTCAACGCCAGCAAGCGTAAGCTCGGCGAGCTCGGTGGCAAGCCTGCGCAGCTCACCCTCGTATCGCGGGCGCTGCTATCGTTGCAGAAGTACGCATCTAATCGGTGGGGAATGATCCATGCGGAAGATGCCGTCATGCCGTGGTCAACGCTGGTGCAACTCCGCGGTCGCGAGCCATGCTTACGATACGCGATCCGCTGGACGCATGCGTACGATGGTGCAGAGAACTACATCAGGACAGGGCTGACGCTCGAGGTGCTACCGTGAGCCATGAGCTCGCTGCCGGTAGGATCTACTATCGTACGCCTGCCGGACGTTACGTTCCGCTACTGCACCTTGCATCCCACGAGGGTCCGGATGCGTTCCTTAAACTTGTCCGAGAACATGATTTTAATAGCAGCTATGTCGGTGGTTCAACTGTTGATTGTTTGATCTTTTTCCTCCGTAATATCATTCGCTCAACGCGATACAGCGATGCTGTAACACAGCGGTTCGATAATGCCGATCCAGCTGACACTTCGGGTGTTGCTTACGTGATGGGTTGCGATTATGTCGTTGATGAGCATGGGATCATCCGCGGTCGCAACGTTACGATTCGCCTGGCGCATCCGGGTGAACTACCGTGACGTACGATTACCGCTCGTCTAGCGAGATCGCTGTCCTGATCGCATACAGCATGTTCGAACGTATCGTGCCCGGTAACGTCGTGACCACGACTGTTAGCGGTGTGTTGTCAGGACCGCTGGCGGTCCTGGCTGTCGGCGCTCGGGTCCTTGGAACGTACGCTCGGTTGCAGGTCGCGACGGTGAGGGGAGCGATCATGATCATTCACCTGCAGCGCGCCCAGACCGACGTGGTGACCGATGTTGACGGCTTCGTGATGCACGTGGTGCTGGGATGACGCTCGTGATCGCAACGCACTACCTCACGTTCGAGCACGTGCTGCCGTCTAGCATCCTGAGGATCACACGCTGGGATGTTGACATGCTGTGCACCGTCGTAGCGCGGTTGCCGTGCCGGTTCGGCAACGGCGCCGTCACGATCGAGACGCTCATGAGCGATGGGAGCTACGCGTGCTTCACGCTCAAGCGCGTCCCGACAGTCGGGATATCCGAAGCTGTCCTCGTCATGGGTGCACAGTGACCGATAGCCAGATCCACGATACGTTCGGTCCGGAGGAGCTTGCGGTCTCTGCAGCGTGCATCCGCACTATGACGCCAGGCAGCGTGCTCCGCTGCACGACCAAGGACAGGGATACGCTGATCGCGTATGGCGTCATCGCGGTTCACCACCCGGAGCCAACGTACCTTGCTCCGGGTGCTGGGCTCACGGTGCTCGATTGTCACGGTAGGTACCATAACCTTCTAGTCCGCGCCGGATCGCCGGGTCGCTACGTGCACCTGACGCTCCTGGTGCAGTGAGGCCAACGATGTATAGCCAGGTGCAACGTACGGTGATCGCAGGTATGCCCGCGTTCTGCGCCGGTGTGATCGCCTGCTACGCGGCAAGCACGCTGGGCGATGGTGTGGCAGCGACGCTGGCCATCGCTGCAATGTTCAGCTGCTCGTGGCGGATCGGCTGCAGCGTGCACGACCTCGGAGCTGCGCTGGTCGCGGCGTGGCGCCGGTGAACGCCAAGCGAAACGTGCGTGGCCTCACGGTGCCAGGAAACCTGTACAGTGACGCTGTCGGGCTAAGCAACATAACGATCCTCGTCGTTATCGCCGATCGTAGGATCACGCTGCCGGATGCAGCGTGCTCTGCAGAGCACGCTGTCACCATCGTCGACCCGCTGCACCCGCCGCGCGAGGTGCTTGCCAAGCACGTCGGCAGCGATACGTTCGTCGATTGGACCCTGCTGTGGGGGCACCTGCATGGGTAAGCTACAGCGCTTCAACGCCCAAGCGCCGGCGCCCGGCGAGGCGAGCTACGATCGCACGTCGCTTGACGTGATCGTCGTGCTGTCAGCACAGTTTATGGGCAAGGTGATGGATCCTGCACACCGCCAGCTGCACACCGCGCTCGTCGTCGACCAGCTCGGCCGGCTGCGCGAGCTCAACGTCGTCAGCGAGGGCAGCGATGACGCCGAGACAGTGAGATTCTCAGACTGGAGGCTGCTGTGCGCACCGTGAACCGTGAGGGGCCGAGCGCTGGTAGCCTGTTCTCGTTCAACCCGGGCATCTACGTGCCGATCGGCGCATCGGAGCGGCAGGACCCCTACGGCGGACATCGTAGCATGGCGCTGCACATCGGTCCTGCAGACGATGGTATCGTCAGGGTGTACACCTACGTTTACATCGGCAGGGATGATGCCGATGCGATCTGGAGACCGCATGATTGAGCCAGGCACGCTGATCAGCGTCACGGGTGCTGGGTACGTTGTGATAGGCGACCAGCTTCGGCCCGGTGGCGTCTACCTCTACCTCTACGATGATGCCGTCGAAGCGCTACAAGTTACGTACGACGGATCGCAGCACGGCGTAAGCCACCGCGCTGTCAGGTTCGTGGCGTTCGTCGGCAGCACGCAGAGAACGCTGTGGAGGCCCACGTGCTGACCGGGGCGTTGGTCTACGCCAGCTACAGGAAGCTCGGCAAGCTGTACGTGCTGGCTGGAAAGCCGGCTGATCGCAGGTTTCCCCCTGGGTGCTGCATGGCGTTGGGGTGCGATCTGGACGGCACGACAGCCGTTAGCTTCCTGCCGAACCTGTTGACGGGCACCGGCGAGTTCGAGAGCGTGCTATGGTGGCCGTGACGCCGGGCAGCCTCATCGCCTGCACGCCCCTGAACGTAGGCAATGGAAGGCTCCGCGTGGCGATCGCTGTCATACCGCCATACGCTAGCGTGCACGACCGCGAGAAGGGTCGCTTGCTGTGCGCGGTAGCACGGACGGGATCGCTAGCGATGGCGTGGGATATGCTGCTCAAGAGCGATCCCGTGCTCGAGGTGCTGCTATGACGACCGACCACGTGAGGCGACCTCGCACCGGGTGCCTGCTGGAACACCGCGGCATGCTGCTCGTCCCGCTGCACGTCGACGAGCACAACCATGCCGACGCCCTGGTGCTGTTCGCGCACCTGCCGGCGATGGCCATGCCGGAGGAGGCTGTCATCATGCATGACTTCGGGCTGCATGCCTGGCGAGCCATATGGCTCGCGCCGGTGAAGCGGTGAGCGGTGCAGCGAAGTACACAGCGCTGGAGCCCGGCGCGCTGGTGACGGGATCGCACGTGCACGGTACTGGCGACTTCATCTACGTGCTGTGCGGCGAGCTGCCACCTGGCTCGTACGGCAGGCTGCACGTCACCGTCGTCACGGTCACCCGTGACGGGGTATGCAAGACGATCAGCGGCGTGCACTTCGAGCGTGGTGCTCGCCCGCTGTGGGTGCCGTGATGGGCAGGGCGTATCCCGGATCGCTGAAGGCCAGCGACCTCATCGGGATCAGGCTGGCGATCGAGGTCGCGCCGGCGCCCGCCGGCCAGCGGTTTCGCTTCCTGGAGGTTGACATGACAACGACGACGGACGTGCTTATCGTCTGCGACATCAGCGGAACGTGGTTGCACCCGAAGGACAGCACGCCATGATATCACCGGGCTCGCTGCTCGCAATCCACGGCGCTCACGGCAGGCTGATCGTCACGACTGTCAGCGCCCGCGAGCCGTGCAGCACGTACGTCAACGGCGCTCGCATGCAGCAGACGGTCGAGCTGTCGGCGACCAGCGGCAGGCTATCAGCGCAGCCGTACAACGCGGATGCGGCGGAGGATGAGAGATGGATCCACCCAGCAGGATAGAGCCGGGATGCTACCTCGTGCGCAGGCTCGCGATCGTTATCGCTGCCGACCACGTCCGTGAAGCGCCAGCAGGCCGCGGGTTTCAGGTGCTCAAGCTGCTGGTCGTCACGGCAGGCGGTGGAGCGCAGCTCATCGCGGACGCCCTGCCGAGCGACTCGGCCGCCTGGAGACCACCGTGCAGCTGAGGGGCGCAGAGCCAGGGTGCCTGCTGGTTAACCCGAGCACCACGAGGGCGTACGCGTGCAAGCTGCTGCTCGCCGCCGTCGGGCTGGAGAGCTACCGCATGACGCTGCTCGTTCCGACCGCAGATGGGGCCGACACGATCGGTGACTGGGCGCTGCGCGACGATCCTGGCGGCCTCATCGCGGAGATCACGTGCTGGCCCTAGGCTGCACCGTGGTCCCAGGATCGCTCGACTGCTCGCTGGAGCATGGCGAGGCCTGGCGGCACGTGCACTGCACGCTGGCGGTCAGACAGGCCGCGATGGCGTGTCACACGCCGGCGCTAGCCGCGTGGTTGCTCACCGCGTACGGCAGTGGCGGCGGCGATAGCACCGTGGAGCTGTGGGAGGATCCGCTGCACCCGGCCCGTGGCTGGAACGACGTGGTGCAACCGTGAGCAGCAGCGCTGCCCTTGACCCGGAGCTGCGCGAGCGTGAGCCCGGCGACCTGCTGCTGTGGTGCGGGCCATACCACGACTGGGCGGTCCACCTCGCCGGGCCGGCCCACCCCGGCGCGTTCAGCACCGCCGCATCGGTGGCAAGGCTAGCGAGGATGGGCGCCATCGACGGGGGAAGCTACGTGAGGCTGCTACCGGCGGAATCGTCACCCGCCACGCTCTGCGATCTTCCTAGCTGATGCCGCTGCGCCCTTGCGTCCGCACTCGCGTAGGAACTCACGGCGTTCGTCTGCGTTCATAGCGTTCCACCGCTCATGGCGCAGCCGATCAGCTTCACGTTTGGCGGTACGCTTGATGTCAGGCTCCACTGTCTCACGCCTGTCATTGTACCCGAGTGCGTGATCGTCAGCTGACGTGTACTCGATCCACGCAGCTTCAAGCCTGCTCATTTCGTCTGCCGTTGAGCAGGTGCATAGCGTGAAGCACTCGAACGCCTCCGGTCCAAGGCACCTGATCTCCTGCGCTAGCCGTGAGCTGCACCCGGTGTTCGCATCCTTGACGTGCTTCCTGAACCTATCGCACAGCCGGCCGCGTGTCTTGCCGATGTACAGCATCTCCGTCGTCTCGCACCACAGCATGTAGACCTGCACCATATCCTCCATGGACCGCCCAACGCGGCCCCGTTGTATGTATCATGGTACGGTGGGGCGGGGCCCCATTACAAATGGCCAAAACGGCCCCGCCCGCCCCGGCCTACTTGTGTGGGGCCCTCGAGATGGCTCCTGGGCGCGCTAGCCATTATGAAATTTCCCGAGAAAAATTCCCGAGATCTTTTCGCTACCCGCGCGATACCATCGCCGGCTGTTACACCTCGTCACCGCATAGCGCCGTCGGTGCAACGTGCTGCCTAGCCGTGTTACCGTCATGCTATGATAACATCCCGCACCAAGCACGCATCCCTCCTCGCCGCTGCGCTGGCAGCAACCCTCATCGCATGCGATGGCACGTACGTGCCCGCCGACGCCGGCTGTCCCGACGCCACGACGCTAGCGCTGCCTGACGCAGCCACCGCGCCGGCTGCCGCTGGCCTGCACCTCGAGGCCTCC
>OFRO01000554.1_pt1 | contig 12819 bp, 24 predicted proteins | sample 1543091 | NCBI WGS metagenome assembly OFRO01 (sample SAMN07774217, study PRJEB24372) | wastewater metagenome | isolation source: Exp Tend NO 10WW | collected 2016-02
GACAGGTTCGCATACTTGCGCCGCATGATGAGCGAACGCTGATGCGCCGTGAACGCCAGACCTAACCCTAGATCGGTCTTGCCGCCGCCGCCTGCGCCACCATACAGCAGCACGTCGGCCTTGGAGAAGTACGCGTCCGTCTGAACACCAACTGATGGCAACCACGGCATGTGCTTGGTTGCGTTGTTGGCCGTCTCAATTATCTCTGCCCGTTCTTTCTCCGGGAGAGCGCCTAGCCGCTCAAGGATTTGATCGAGCATTCCTGCTTGCGGCGGTCTATCGGACAACCAAGAGCCTCATCAACCGTCCAGCCCTTCCGAATGCGGCTCTTAACTGATTTGTACGCTTGGTCGATGATTTCCTTTTGAGCGGCCTGCGGCAGGCCGTTGAGCTTGCCGAGGATTTCATCGAGAAGGCTCACGCAGCGGGCGCGGCAGGCCCGATGGGGTCGAGATTAGGCGTGGGCGATAGCTGAGGCGCGGGGCCGTCCACCGCCTTGGTAAGAGCCTGAGCGATGGCGACGAGCGTATCGTTGACCTCGCCGCCGTAGCCGTTGACGCGCTGCGTCTCGATGATGTCGTTGATCGTGTCGAGGACTGACATGCTATGCCCCTATCAACCGTAATTGCCCGCTGCGAGCGTGATGCCGACCTTTGCGCCCGACACTTCGGAGTTGGGCTGGTAACAGACCTTGAACGCCGTCTTGGCGGTATCCGTGATCTCCAGCACGATCTTGCCCGTTGCGTCGGTCTGGACGCGCTTCAGCTTCTTGGCGGTGAAGTCGAAGAGGTCGGTGCCCGTCGTGCAGGTCACGGTTCCCGAAGCGGTCGTGGCGGTGAGGCCGATGCCCGATGCAGAATCCGACAACCACAGATCGAGGTTCTTCACGCCGGAAATCGACGTGCCTTCGTAGTTGATGGCCTGGATCGTTACGTTGCAGACGTTGGCTGCACCCGCCGCAGCGGCGAATGTGAACTCGGAAGCGCGGGCTTCACCCACGAAGCTTCCGTTGTCGTCGATACCGACCAGACGACCAAATATGGAACGGCGCATTGCGTTAGGCATAGTGTTCTCCTGCTGATGCTGTTGCTTGTGGAGTTAGTTGCTCGGTTTCGCCACCCACCGGCAAGGAAGCTTTATTGTGCTACCACGTGAACTTGACTTGGCCTCGCCCGCCGCCGCCCGAGAGCGATCCGCCGGACCAAGACGAACCGCCGCCGCCGCCGGGCGCATTTCCGTCTGCGGCCTGCGAACCGCCGGCGACGCCCGCGCTGCCTGCTCCGCCGTCCGGAGAACCGGCCGCCCCGCCAGCGCCATGCGAACTGGAGCTTGTGCCGTTGCCGCCATTGCCGCCATTGCCGGCCGAGCCTGCGCCGCCGCCGCCGCCGGCGGCGCCTGCGCTGGCCGATGTGCCGCCGCCGCCGCCGGTGAAGGTCACAGTGCCGATGGTGCCCGCGCCGCCGGCGCCGACCGTGGAATTGTTCGTCGCGCCGCCGCCGTTGGCGTTGACGCCGTTGGTGGAGACGCCCGGCGCGGAATTAGCCGCCTTGTTGACCCAAGATGGATTGCCGGCGTTGCCGACCGTTCCGCCCGCTGGCTTCGCAGCGCCCGCGCCAACGGAGTAATAGACGGTTGCGCCTGGCGAAACCGTGATGACTGCGCGGGCATAGCCGCCGCCGCCGCCGCCCGGCGTCGTCGCCGCCGCCGCCGGCGCGCCCGAAGCGCCGGAACCCCACGCCTCTACAGTGAGCGATGTAGCGCCAGCGGGAACGGTAAACGAGCCCGCGCCAGTTGTGTTGATCGTCTGAGAACCCGGCACATAACCAGAGCCAGCCGTGATGGTCGGCGGGAACCCCGCGCTAAAGGACGGTCTGAAGGACTGAAAGCCCTTCCAAGGCAGGCTCACGAAACGCGCGTCCCGATCACAGTCACATAGACCGCAGTCGCCGTGGTAATGACGGCCTTCAATTCACCAGGAGGGGCCTCGAAGCCATAGATGCCGTTGGCGGTAAAGGTGAGGTTGGTCGTGTCGATGTTGATGTATGTCCCCGTTGCGGGGGACTTGAACTGGATCACGACGTTGCCGCCACCCCATGTTCCTTCGACGATGAACCAGCCACGACCGCCCGTCCACTGCGTCTCGCCAGTACCAGCAGTGGCAGGCGTGTTGTTGACGACGAGCGCCAGTTTGATTTCAGAAGCCATGATTTCAACCTACGGTTGGTGCGGGCGGCCAAGCCTTCCCGGTATGCTGTGCGTAGCGTTTTGCCGCAGACATCGCCGCCCGTCCGCCGATTGCTCTCCAAGAGCAGCCTCGCAGGTTGCGTTCTTCGTATGCGTACTGACCAAGCCGCAGCGTTTCTTTCTGCGGGCCACGCTTTCCATAATTGGCGACGCGAGACAGCCGCCCGCCGTGAAGCATCATGTGGTCGGATGCCTCGATCAGAACCAAGTTTGCCGCGTCGTCGTTGGCATGGTTTCCGTCAATGTGATGGACATCAAAGCCATCTTGCAGACGCGATCTTAGCCACTCCGCCGACCGTTCGGGGTGAGCGCTGAGCCACGCCCAATGGTAGCTTTGAAACTCTCGTGCCATTTACTTCTCAGGCTTGCTTGCCGCGCCAGAGGCCAGCAGGACGAGAAGAGCAAGGCGTTTCATGAAAATCATCCTCTGTTGAGCTGCAACTCGGAGATCGAATGCTCGGCCGTCGCCATGTGCGCCCCTCAGAAAAAGCGAAGCACGATCGCCACGTCGACCGCGGCCGTCGCGCCCTGGGCCGTCTGGACGTTGAGGTAGATCGTGGTCGCCGTGAACGATTGCGTCGCGCCGACCGCCACCGTGGTCGTGCCGGCATTGCCCGCCGTCGCGTCGGCCTGCGACGTGATGACCGCGTTCAGCGCCTGCTGCGTGACCAGCGTCGTTCCTGTGCGGCCAGCGCCGGTGTAGAGGCCAAGCGTCCCGGTGCCGTTCGGCAGGTTGCCGGTCGAGTTCGACAAGCGGACGGCGAACAGCGTCCAGCGCGTCGCGCCGGGCGGCATGACGATGGTTACGGGCGTATCGCCGGTCGCGTTGAGATTGTAGTTGGCTACCCGGAACGCGGCCTCCGACGCATTCGCGATATCGGAGGTCGGGATGGTCGCCGCAGCCGTCGCGGCGCTCACGCCATTGGCCTTCACGTAGCCCGTCAGGCCAATGAACCTCGGCGCGGTGACGAAGGCGTTGCCGATCTGGATTTGCGTGCCGGTTCCGCCGTCGGAAATGTCGCCGGACACGCCGGCGGGAATGATGCCGCCCCGGATGATGTTGTCGAGCGCCCCGCCGTTCACGACGATGGAATAGGTCTGCGACGCGCCGACGATTGTCGTGTTGCCCAGCGTGTTCCTGGACGCAGCGCCTGTGAATTGCACGCATGGGGCCGCCGCGGCGGCCGTATTGCAGGAAACGACGATGTTGTCGGCGAGGACGTTCTCGCTCGAGACGCCGTTATATTCTGACGTGACGACTATCCCGACGCGGCCGATGTTCTCCAGCGTGTTGCCGACGACTGTGTTGTGGCTGGCGTCCGACAGATAGATGCCGTGGTAGCCGGAAATCCCGGATACGGAATTGCCGATGACCGACACCTTCTTGACCAGGCCGTAGGTCGCGCCGCCGCCCGTGACCGTGTTCCAGCCGCCCTGCAGCCATATCCCGGCACCGGGAAAATTCTTCACGACATTGCCGGCGATCACGCCGCGCTGCGATGTCAAGGGCGCGGTGTTCGTGCCGAAGCCGGAAATCAGGATGCCATAATTGGCGAGGTTCAGGCCGTCGCAGAGGTTCCCGGAGATTTCGAAATCGGTCGAGCCTTCCCATTGGTCGATGCAGGCGTTGATGGTGCCGTAGATGCGGTTGTTGCGGACGAAGTATTCGCTCGACGCCACGAAGGCCGTGCCGTCGTCGAGCAGCTGTCCAGCAGCCGATCTGATCTCGACATTGTAGACGCCCGCGCGCGTCACCTTGTAGAAGCCGATCGCATGGATGTGCACGCCGGTCGTCGGCCCCGCCGTGCTGTCGATCACGAGATCGTGGACGTAGATGTCGGTGTTGCCGCTCGTGTAGTCGCTGTTGGTGACGACATGACGCAGCGTGCCGAACTGCGCCGACGTATCCGTCGCCAGCGACGGGCTGATCTTGAGCACCGTGCACGCGCCGCTGCCGCCGATGTTCGACCCTGACCTGGCGATCAGCGGCGCGTCGATCAGGAAGACGCCGCAGGGCAGCTTGAAGAACACGCCGGCGGCGAGCGCCGCATTGATCGCCGGCGACGAGGAGACGAGGCCGAGCGGATCGACGCCGGCCGGGCCGCCGATGTCGGCGTAGGTCGGCTGCGACGTCTGGAACGCGCCGCCAGGCCCGATCGAGCGCAGCCATTGCGACGGCACGGCCGCCTTGGTGTAGACGCGATTGATCGCCGTCTGCGCGAGTGCGGGAGGACCGAAGGCGAGCGACGCCACGACGGCCGCGCGGGCGAGCGCCGCGACGACGATGGTCGTAAATTCTGTCGTGAATTTCACGGGTCGCCCCTATAGCCGTAGGCCTGCGTCACGACCGCCCGTCCACCAAGTCTCTTTGATTTCAGAAGCCATGTGGGGCTAGTCCTTCTTGTCCGCCGCGCCAGAGGCCAGCAGGAATGCAATGCGACGCGCGAGGATGTTCGGATCGGACACGTCGGACGTTTCAACAGGCCCGCCATCGGGACCAGATAGCTCTACGCTCTGAACGTCAGGCATAACCTTGCGCAAAAGACCGAGGCCCGCTGTGACTTGGCTTGATGCCATTTCGCGCGAACCTTCGACGTGCTCTATCAGAGCATTGAGAATGTTTGAGTTTCTGATTTTAACCCGGTGTTCTTCACTCATGGTGAAGCCGGGTGAACGGCCCCGCGTCGCTATGACTACTTCGCCTTCTTGTAATACCGGGAGCGCGCAGCGAGCGTCATGCGCTTTGACTGTTTGGCGTCGCGCGCTTCCTCAGCCTTGGAGCCTTCGCGCTCGCCCTTACGATCCTTATCGCGCTTGGATCCTTCAAACTGCGTCATAGGCGCGTCGTCAGCCATGATTGCGTTCTTTCATCGCCGGTCTGTATTGGGTGGAGTCGAGATAGCGGATGGCTGCGGAATAATCGAGCGGGCTGTTCTTCCAATCCAGCGTCACCCAAGCGTCCGGCTGTGTGTAGTTGCGCGCGTACGGAAGCGTCTTGCGCCCGAGCGAGTACATCTCAGTAGATGTCGGCTTCAGCAATTCTTCGTTCCACTCGCTCACCTCAGCCTGCGTCAGCGGCTCACCCACCTGGGATGCCTTGCGCTCTATGGAAATCATGCGGGGAGTGGAAGGCATGGGAAGGGCCTAGCGGGGTGAATGGGGGCCGGTTTGGGTTTTCTGCAACGGTTGCCGGCTACCGTATAGCCTGTTACTCACGTCGCCCGCTTGCGAACAGGGCCAAGCTCAGCAGGCTATCCCCTGAAAATGGCCGGACCCCATAAGAGGCCCGGCCTAGTCAAGGGAGGCGTCGCAACAGAACACAGGAGAGTGTCATCTGTTGAAACATGCACCGGGAGGGTGCGGGTGATCGAGGGGGCGTATCTGTAGGCCGGTGGCGAACTGCCAGCGCACTATGCCCTGTGCCTTCCACCGTTCTATGATGCCCTGCGGTTGCCCGCGACCCCCTCGAAACTCTGCCTGCCTATTGGCGGGCGGTGGGAATGGTCAGGCGAAGATGCCGCCACGGATCATACCTATATGGCGTGGTATGGCAAGTGTAACGTCGCCCCGCTATGTTCCATATGCGCAGCAGGCCGCATTGCTGCGAGCCTTACCGCGCTTCCCCCGGAACTTGCAGTTCGTATCGGCTATTATGCCTATAGCCACGGGGCCAAAACGCAAATCAGGCCACAAATCTAACCCGTAGGGTTAGCCCTGTCAAGCGGCGGTAGTGTCTCAGTTTGAAATTTCCTGACCCTGGCGAGTTTCGCTTGACACCAGCCATAAAATGTCCTAGTATTAGGACATAGGGAAGGGCATGAGCCCGCCCGGCAGACCCAGAGAGGATGCTCAGATGACCAGCCCCGTTTCTCTCCAGAAAAAGATCGCCCAAGTTCTCGACCGCGCGGCCTCTCGTGCCGACATAATCGACGCCAAGCCGGCTTCGTCAAAGCAGTGCTGGTATCTCGCCTCTCTGATCGCTCGGCAGCGGAACGCCGAAGACGAGTACGGCGACCTGCTGCTCAACACGTCCTTCGTACTGACAAGCCGCCGGGCGTCGTCAATGATCGACATGTACAAGTGAGGCGCGCGATGACCGACCATCCCCGCGCCATCGCCGCCAGACTGTGTTACTCCCCTAATATCGCAGCACGCTCCACTGGCCTCGCCTACGCCGAGGTCCGCGCTATTCGCGACCTCAAGGCCACCCGGAGCGCGGCGCAGAAATGGATTGATCCGCTGGTGCTGGCAGCCAGGTCGCGCGCATGGCGTCGGCCGAGCGTGATCGCCGCCGAACAGGTCGCCGCCGATGCCGCCCGTGCCGCTCGCGACGCAGAGATCGCGCGGCAGATCGCCGCAGAGGCGACCCGCGCCGCCGTCCGCAAGACGCTGCTGCGCGCCGCCCGCGTGGCGCGCGCGATGAACCTTCCTGTCAGGTCTTCGAAGGATCGCAGCGGCCACGTCTCGTCCTACTACGTGCAGGCCGGCGAGCGTCGCATCCGGGTCAGCGACCACCTGATCCCGGCGACCGACCGCCGCGACACGGTCGCCTTCGAGCGCGGACAATACTGGGGCTACGACGGCTATCGCGGCCCGGAAATCATAATCGACCGCGAGCGTTCGGCGACGTGGCTGCGCCGCGCGCTGACGCTGGCGGCGGCCGGAAGGGGTGCGCCATGACGCCCGCCGAATTCCAGAGCTCCGCCTGCGCCCTGCTGCGCACCACCGTCGGCTGGCAGACGGCGATTGCCCGCCGGCTGGAGGTCGAGCCGCGCACGGTGCGGCGATGGCTCGCGGCCGGGGAAATCCCCGGATGGGTCGACGCCAAATTTGCCGAGATGACCGGCGCGACCGACATCGCGCCGTGGCCGCGCGACGAATGGCTGATCGGCGACGGCGCCGGGTTCGGCGGGCCCGGCGCGCGGCGCGAATATATCGCGCATTTGCAGGCGCCGCGCTTTGTCGCGCGCATCGTCGCCTGCGACGAGCAGGGCGAGCCGCTGGCGAGCGAGCAGCCGTGCGACATAGTGCGCGGCGTCGTCTACACGTCCGGCGATTATGTCCTATGCGAGATCGACTGGCTCGACACGATCGCGCCAGGCGAGATCGTCAAATGGATGGAGGCGGCGGCCGACGCGATCGACGCGATGTGATCGGCCGGAGGATAGGCAGCGCATCGCGCGCGATGCGGCGCAAAAGAGGTGGGCCGAAGGGCCAACGCCCGAAGCCGTCTACGGTGCGCCGGATAAGCCAATCCGTATCGCCGACATCGAAGTTCCCTGTTATGTGCTTAGCGATGGCCGAAGAGTAATCCCAACTAGAGGGGTGCTAGAGACTCTAAATATGGCTCGCGGCGGGTCAATGATCGGGGGTATGAATCGTTTGGAGCTTTTTGTCTCCCGCGAACGGATAAAACCGTTTGTTTCCAACGAATTACTAGTGAGAATCCAGAGTCCGACAAAATTCAAATATAAAAGCAATATTACTTACGGATACGATTCCGATACGATAATTGATATCGCGGAAGCCGTCATAAAGGCTGACAATGCGGGCGTATTACAAACGCAGCAAGCCGCTATTGCTCACCAAACGAAAAATTCAAACTGAGACACTACCTAATTTCGTCCTTTACCTCTTTCAAACTGTCCAATCCGCGCAATCTCCGCTTCCGCTTGTTCTGCCGGTCGCGTTCCTTTTGTCGTATCCGGTCGATCATGCGTTGCAGTTCATTCCACTCGCCAGCAAGCTCTCTCGCCCGCATGTCCTCGATCCATGCGTCTGGAATGCGATCAGGGGCCTTCTCAGCGCCTTCCCCATACCCAAGCAAGCCAGAGACGCCCGTGGCATATCGAACGCCAGCCCACGAGGCTCCTACGGCCTCACAGCGCACAAATAGATATCCTGGCATGACGTTGACGTACTTCGGCGGCTCATCGAGCAAGAACCGATCATGCCTCTTGCGCGCGCGCTCACGGCGCGGAACGTAAACCGATGGCCCCGCGTTGTCGTATTGGATGAACTCGGGCGTCTCTGGCAGTTCGCATGAAAGCGCCCGCCAGATATTCCGCGCGGCTGCAATGCGGTTTACATCGCGCACGATAGCCACATACCATTGCATCTGTGCTGCCCCGGTTTCCATTCAAGCGCTCTTTCGATTTCCAGCATTGGGAAGAACGCGAACCTCGATACGCTTCACTTGCTGGCCAGGATAAGCGACGGCTCGCGCTTCGCCGCGATTGGATTCGGCGCGCCAGAACTTGCCGTCCTGAAACACCCCCCACGCCTTAATCACCTTCTTGGGTTTCATGATGGGGCTCCTTCGCCAGTCCACTGCATCAATACCGACCATTGACCATGCGTAGGGCCTAGATCGGCTGCGAATATCCAACCAGAAGCCTCATGCGCCGGGCGGTCACGATGACGGACGTACTTGAACCACGTTATGCGCTCAGACATTGAAGGCTTCCTGCTTTGCGGGGGCTGGGCGCTCGATGAACATGTCGGGCTGCTTCAGAGCCTCGCTAATGCGGCGGCAGGCTATGTCAAAGTACTTGGGCTCAATTTCGATGCCGATGAACTTGCGACCGAGCTTGACGGCGGCAACGCCAGTTGTGCCTGAGCCCATGAAGGGATCAAGGATGGTTTTGGCGTCTGCAACAAACCCCAAGCACCATTTCATCACTTCTACGGGCTTCTGCGTCGGATGCTCTTTGTCCCGATATGCACCACGAGCCAACGGGTCAAAATCGAAGACCCGCGCGTTTGCATCAAAACTGCACCACGCCTGCTCGCATTCGGCAAAATCCCGCCCACGAAAACCAGCGCCCTTGTTCCAGATCAGAAATGCACGACTTGGGGGAAGCGGAAAATAATTGCCCCCCCAAATGATGGATGGCGCGTCTATCTCCATAACAGGCGCTAAGTTAGGCGCTATCGCGTCCCAATCTCCCCTTTCCATTGCCGACGTGCGCCACTTGCCGAAATTCATTCGGCCAGCGCCAATCCCATACGGCGGATCGGTCACAACCGCGTCCACCTTGCCAAGCGTTGGGAGCACTTCGCGGCAATCGCCCTGATAGAGCGTCACACCTTCGGCCAAGTCTTCACGGCGGAACGTCATGCTATGCCCTCACGCTGCGCGGTTGAGACTGCCTGGCCTGAACGCCTTGCGGAACGCTTCAAAGTCGTAGGGATCAGCGCAGGGAAGCGTGATGTGCTTCGACCCGCCCTGCCGGAAATACTGCCAGCAGCGAGCGCGCTTATGCTGGCCGGTCGCGCGGAGGTAGCTAATCCAGTCCGCAAAAATCGCCTTCTGGATCGGATCGGCGCGGCCCGCGTCGTCATTCGAGAGAACAACCGTCTCATTCTTGCGGGTCAGGATGAACGCAATCATGGGGTCGTCGCGGTCCAGTTCTTTCTTCTGCTCAGCCATCACATCAACCCTTTCCTGCGCGCGTATTCCTTCATGCGGTCCTCGTTCTGCCGCTCGACGGCAAAGGGATGCAGTTCGCCCCCGGCTTCATCTTGCGGGGACCAGTCGGCGGTCCAGCCTTGCTTGTTGATCCAGACAGCCGCGCCCCTGCGGTATTGGGCGTCTCGGCCTTGTTCGGCGGCGGCGTAGACCACAGCCCCGTCGATGATTTCCTTCGGCTCTGCCCCATCCGCCAAGGCTTTCAGCACGGCTGTTTCAAACGGTTTGTACGAGTCCCCCCGGCGCTTCGGGATGATCCGCCAAAGCTTCTCGGCAAACTCCCGCCTTTCCCGCAAAATCTGCGCGTTTCGCGCGGTTTTGGGGGGATTAGGAAGGGGGCTAGGAAGGGGGTTTGATATATTATCTTTGGGGGAAACCTCGGGGGAAACCTCAAGGGGGGTGTCACGCTCTGTAACGCCATGTAACGCGTTACGCGCGTTACCAACGGGATGGTTCTCCCGATAACGGCGCTGCCTCTCGGCATTGTTGGCGCGCTTCTTCTCCCGGCTGGCCTCGATAGCCTCTGCTGCGCGAGCTTCGGTCGCCTGCTCAACCTCAGTGAGCATAGCGGCGACTGCCTCAGCCTGTGACGGCGTGAGGCCTAACAACGCGAGTTTCGCTATCGTGGATGCGGGGATCATGTCTTAGCGCGTCATCCCGAGGGCGTGGCGATACAGTTCTTCGATGGTCTCTTTTTCTTCGCGCTTGGAACGTTGCGAGGGGGTTTCGCGTTTCTCCTTCGCCAGCTTTCGAATGGTGGCGGGGTCAAGCCCGTTGGACTTCGCTTCCGCAAGAATTTCGTCCCCGAACTCCTTGTGATGGAGCCGGTCAGTTTCGCAGTCGTAGAAGCGCTCAATGTAGGAATTGAGCATCGGGCTATCCACGCTGTTATGTCCTGCTGCTGGATTGGTCATGGGGTGGGCTCCTGGGGGATAATATGACGCTCGTATTTTCCATTGACGGTCCGGCGGACGATCTTGTTGCCAGACAAGCCAGCTTCGTACTGGCGAAACGCCCAGAGCACAGTCGTGTGGTCTCGATTGCCGATGAGCCTACCGATCTGGCCTAGCGAAGAGCCGTTCTCTTTGACCGCGCGCCAGCAATATTCGCGGCGGGCTTTGGTCAGCTTGTGATTGCGACAGTCGCCTGCGATCTCCGCGCGCGTTACGCCATGCTTCATGCAGACTTCGCGGAAGATATCGAACAGCTTTGGCTTTGCGCGCATAAAAGCGGCTTCTTCGCGCTCCCGCTCGGCAAGCGCATTCACAATCGACCAGAGGTACATTTCCTCACGGTTCAAATGCGCAGCTTCGACAAGATGGTCTATGTAGGCGGTCATGACCACTGGCGGCTTTGTCTTTGGCTTGGCTCCAGTGAGACGCGCACGAACGCCAGCATAAAAAGCCTTGTAGTTCGCCGGATCGAATTGTTGCTGTGCTGGTACGATCATAACGCCCCCTACTCTGCCTCTCTCGTTTCAATCCCACACGCCTTAAGCGCATTGCGGGCCTCATCAATCGAGCGGACTAATCCGCAGTCAAAGCCGAGAATGCGAAGGCGCTGCCACATGAACTGCTGCGTTCGCGTGGGCCTGCCGGTTTTGTTCTTGACCTCCAGGAACAGAACCCGCTTTCCAGAGGCGTACACGGCGATATCGGGGAAGCCTGCGGCAACCCCCATCTTCTTTGCCCGAACGCCGTCCATGAGCCCTTTGCGGCCACCCCTGTTGCCTTCGTTCTTTGAGTGATGAACGATTGCGGACGGCGGTAGGACTTTGCGGAGATAGTCCACGATATCGATCTGGATTGAGGTTTCGGAGCGGGGTTTGGGCGCTGGCCTCTTTGCTCGCGTTTTGATGGCGAACGGCTTCATGCTGCGCGCTCCGCTTGTGCGATGCGCGATAGAGGATGCGGATTAACGTCTTCCGCCTTTTGGCGGATTCCTCCAACGAGAGGCTGACGCTCCAGCCCGACACGAAGAATGTTCAAGGCCGCGTTCACATCGCGATCATGCGATGCGCCACAGTCCGAACAATCCCAATGCCTTATTCCAAGCCCGCCAATACCTTTCGGTTTTGTGGTGCTGCTCAAAGAGCCGCAGCACGAGCAGGCTTGGGTAGTCATACGTTCGGAGACGACCTCGCAACTCCCGCCAAGCGCAATCGCTTTGTAGGAAAGCTGAGTGCGGAACGCCGCCCAAGAAGCATCCGACACGGACTTAGCCATGGTCGTTTGCTTCAAGCTGCTGGCGTTCACGTCTCCAACGTAAATCTGCGCGAAGCGGCGGGCGATCTGCGTCGTCGCAACGTGCAGGGAATGTCTGCGCCGGTTGGCTATCTTGGCCGACAGAGCGCGAGCGCGGGCCTTCTGGCCTCGCTTCTGGAATGTCGCGAGTTTCCTTTCCTCGGAATGATAATGGCGCTGTGCGGCGATCTTCTCGCCCGTCGAAAGGGTGGCGAGGTCTTTCAGTCCGAGGTCAATACCGACCGCTTGTCCCTCGCGCTTCTCGGGTTGCGCCAATTCAACCTGGATATTGACGTACCAGCGGCCTCGCGCGTCGGTCGAAAGTTCCCACGACTTCGGCTTTCCAGTTTTCGGGATGGGGCGAGACTGCCAAAGTCGATATGTCCTCCCCAAAAATGTAAGGCCTTGAGTTTCCAATTTAGCGGGCCGCACAAAATTGCTGAATGGAATAAAATCCAAGTTTCGCTTCCTCGAACGGAACTTAGGCGTCTTTGGAAAAATGGACTCGCGAGCATCTGCAAACTTCCGGCATATCGCATCTATCGAGTCAGAATGGAGGCCAAGTTCCTTTGTAACCCCGCGACATAGGTTTGCTAGGTCGAATGCAGACGGCCTGCGGACCTGCCGACCGGCCTTCCACCGCGCTTGTGCTTCCCGGTCGATCTGGCAGCAGTAGTTCCAGACAAAGTTCACCGCTCGCGCCTGCCGTCTAAGGGCATTGCGCGTCCCGCTAGCCGCGTCCTTGACACGATAGCGATAGGTGACGAACCGGCGCGTCCCCATTATTCCGCATCCTCTATCGCTTCGTTGACGCGCTTCACCGCTTCGTCTCTACGGCGATAAAGCGCATGGCGTTCTGTC
>OFRO01000555.1_pt1 | contig 12772 bp, 13 predicted proteins | sample 1543091 | NCBI WGS metagenome assembly OFRO01 (sample SAMN07774217, study PRJEB24372) | wastewater metagenome | isolation source: Exp Tend NO 10WW | collected 2016-02
ACCGCCGGCCGTAATCTCGGCTCCGGGCTGAAGACCGGCGTCGGTGGCGCGATGAAGTCGATCGCGGGCGGATTCCTCGGCATGTTCGCCGCTGTCGGGGTGAAGAATCTCATCGGCGGCGCGCTCGGGGAGGCGCGCGAGTCGCAGAAGGTGGGCGCGCTCACCGCGCAGATCATCAAGAGCACCGGCGGCGCCGCGAAGATCACCGCCGCCCAGGTCGGTGATCTCGCTACCGCGCTGTCCAACAAGACCGGTGTCGACGACGAGGCCATCCAGGCCGGCGCGAACCTGCTCCTCACGTTCAAGAACGTCCGCAACGAGGCCGGCGCCGGCGCCGCGATCTTCGACCGGGCGACCGCCGCCGCGGGGGACCTGTCCGCGGCCGGTTTCGGGTCGATCACGGGCGCGTCGAAGATGCTCGGCAAGGCGCTGAACGACCCGGTCAAGGGCATGTCCGCCATGTCCCGCGCGGGGGTCACGTTCACCGACGCGCAGAAGAAGCAGGTCAAGGCGCTGGTCGAGACCGGTGATGTTCTCGGGGCTCAGAAGATCATCCTCAAGGAGGTCGAGTCGCAGGTCGGGGGCGCGGCCGCCGCGACGGCGACGAGCGCTGACCGGGCCGCGGTCGCCGCCGGGAATCTGAAGGAGACCATCGGGACGGCGATGCTGCCGATCGTGGACCGGATGGCCGACACGTTCTCCTCGAAGATCGCGCCGGCGATAACGGGCTTCGTGAAGGGGATGCAGGACGGGACGGGCGCGGGTGGCACGTTCGCGGACATTCTTGGGACGGTCAGCGATGTCATCGGGACCGTCGTCGGCTTCCTCCAGCGCTGGTCCGACGTCCTGGTGCCGGTCGGCGCTGGGATCGGCGCGGTCGTCGTGGCGATGCGGGCGTGGAGTATCGCTACCGGGATCGTGACGGTCGCTCAGGGGCTGCTGAATGTGGCACTGACGGCCAACCCGATCGGGCTCGTGATCCTCGCCATCGTCGGGCTCGGGACCGCGCTCGTGGTGGCCTGGAAGAAGAGCGAGACGTTCCGGCGGATCGTGACGGCCGCGTTCGACATTATCAAGATCGCCGTCCTGAAGATGGCGCTCGTGGCGGTGACCGCGTTCGGCTTCATCGTGAACGCCTTCTTCAGTCTCGCCGAGAAGATCATCGGGACCGCCGCGAAGGCGTTCGGATGGGTCCCCGGGCTCGGCCCGAAGCTGAAGACCGCGGCCGCGAAGATCACCGAGTTCAAGGACAACGCGAACGGCGCGCTGGACCGGATCAAAACCAATCTGAAGGTGAGCCTGGCGACCGCTCAGGCGGAGCAGGCCGCGCGGCGGCTCGCGTCCCAGCTGACGACGATTCTGCGGGACCGGACAATGACGATGACCGGGACGGTCATCGTTCACGGGGTGCGCTACAACAGCGGGCAGTTCGCCTCGGGCGGCCTGGTCCGCGGGCCCGGCACGTCGACCAGTGACTCGATCCTCGCGCGCCTCTCTGACCGGGAGTACGTGGTCCGCGCTGCCGCTGTCGACCACTACGGCACCGACTTCCTCGACCGGCTGAATGCGAAGCGGCTCGCATCGGGCGGGCCCGTATCGAGTCGGGTCACTCAGAGCGGCGCAAGTGACGGCGGCGCCGATATTCGCGCCGCGCTGGAGGGTGTCATCGTCCAAATGGACGGGCACACCGTGGGCCGGCTCGTCACTCGATACCAGTCGGGCCGCGCGTATGCCTGAACTCCTCGACCCGCCCGTCACCCCGGCACCCGGTGAGCCCGCGAGTTCACCAGCGGGAAGCCTCACCGCGGTCGTGCACAACGGGTTCCCGGGTGTGCTGCTGCGGGTCACGCTCGCGGTCACGGATCCGATCGTGCGCATCGTCAGGCACGCCGCGGGTGACCCCGCCGGGGTATGGGTGCCGGTCCGCTCCGGTGCAGTCCACATGGAGGCCGGGCAGGGCCACGCCTACGACGTTGAGACCGAGCCGGGGAAGGCTTACACCTACCGGCTCGCGCTGTCCGGCGCGCCGGGTGTCGAGCACGACGTGCCGGTGGTGGTCCCCGGATGGACGGGCGCCGACCGCACCGGGTGGTTGAAGCCTCTCCGGCGCCCGGACTTGGCGCGGCCAGTCTGGGTGACACCTCCCGGCGACTTCGCCCGCGGCGCGGCTGGCGGGTCGGCGCCCGCCGGCTCGTCGAAGTTCCCGCTGATCGCATGGCAGGGGCGGCGCGCCGTGACGGTCCCGTTCACGTTCTTCTGTGGCCCCGACGAGGCTCCCGCGCTGGAGGCAGCGCTGTCCGCGGGGGAGATTCTCTGGCAGCCGAAGCCGGATGTCCGGTCCCGGCCCATGTACCTGATGCCGGGCGGGATGTCCGAGGAGTACGTGGGGGTCGAGCAGCACCGGCGGTTCGCGGTCGACCTCGTCGAGATAGACCGCCCCGACGAGGTCGACGTCCCGCCGGTGATCCCCGGGTGGGCGTGGGACGACTACACGGCCGGGCACACCCTCGCCACGCTCGGCGCCGCCTACAGTGACCAGTGGGGCGTCCTCCTCGCTGGCGTACAGACCGCGTGGAGCGCCGCGCGGTGAGCCTGCCCGCGGTCCTCCCGGCCCGCTATGCGGCCGGGCAGGTCATCCTCGGAGAACCGACCCTCGTGGCGACGTGGCCGACCGGTGCGGCTCACGATCCGGTCACGTTCCGTGTCCTCGACGTCCCGACCGCCCGCTGCGACTCCGGGCAGGTGGCGCGCCGGCAGGTGTCGGTCATCGTCCCGTCCCGGGACGTTCCGAAGGACCTCGGCCCGTCAACCCTGTTCCGCGTCTCCTGCCTGGTCCGGGGCGCCGACCGCACGACGGATGATGTGACCCAACTCGTCGGGCACCTGGCTGTCGCCCCGTCCGACGACGCGCCGGGCACGGTCCGGCTCGACCTGGAGTCCCGAGAGGCGCTGCTGCGGCGGCACGGGTTCCTGGTCGCCCGCTCGTTCTCCGGTACCGCGCTCTCCTGCCTGCGGGGGCTCGTCGGCGAGTCGATCCCCGGCGAACCGGTCCAGTTCCAGGGCGTCGAGGACCAGCCGATCGCGACGTTCGAGGTGGATCCGGGCGACGACGCGCGATGGCAGACAATCGCCCGCTTCGCGGCGACGATGGGCGCCGAGTTCGGAGCGAACCGGGGGGGCGCGTTCCGGCTCGTCCCGATCGAGGCGACCGACCGGCGCACGTGGATCGTCTACGAAGGCATCAACGCGGGGCCCGTGAGCCTGCCGCCCGCCGGCCCCCGCGTGAACGCGGTCCGGGTGAACGCGACCGATGAGGAGGCGTCCGGGCAGTGGGGGCTCGCCGTCGACGACCGGCCGGGGTCGGCGACGTTCGTCGGCGCCGACACCATCAGCCAGTTCCTCGCCAACCCTCGCGACGACCTGATCGCGAGCAGGGTAGGGACACCCCTGACCACCCGTGTCGTGTCGCTCCCCGTCTGGTCCGAAGTGGCCGCCGCCGCCGCCGGCCGGGCGCTGATCATCCGCGGCGACCGGGACGCCGACGTCACCGTCGAGATCGCGGGCTACCCGCGCCTCGACTGGGGCGACCGGATCGTCCACTACAGCGCCGACGGGCGGGCACTGTCGATGATCGTCACCGGGTTCGACATCCCGGTCCTCCCGTCCCCGACCCTCGCCGTCACCGGCAGACAGGAATAAGGCTCATGGTGTTCACCCCCCCCGCTGCGGGTCGACCCGCGCGGCTCCCCGAGTTCGACGGGTCCCTCTCCTCCTTCGCTGACTATGAGCGGCGGCTGAAGGAGCAGGTCGCGGGCGGGCTCGTGTTCGAGTTCGCGTCCGCGGCGGAAGCGATGAGCGTGATGACGTCGGACGGGGCGCCGCTCGGGCCAGTGTTCACCGTTACTGGTGACTCCGCGCTGTGGACCACCTCCAGCGGGGGCGCGGTCAGGATCGCGCCCGCCGCGCCGATGTTCGCCGCCATCGTCGGCCTCTCGTGGGCAGCAGGGGCGGCGTGGGCGACCGCGAAGACAGTCTCGTTCGGGGGCCGGTTCAGCCTTCCCCCGATCGTGATGCTGCAACCGATGGGGCAGTCCGGGTCGGTGCACGACATCCGGCCGAAGGTGATGACCGCGGGCGCTGGCGACCTGCCGGACGTGACCGCAGCCCGGGCATTGATCACCGCGGAAGCGGACCCAACCCCCGCGGCCGCGATCACCCGCTACGTCTACGTGCTCGCGCTACAGGAGGCGTCGTAATGGCTGTCACGTTCGAGATCGGGTCAGATTTCGGGGCCGCCGCCGTCCGGCTCTCCCCGACCGGGCAGATCGAGTTCGACGACGAGCGGATCTTCGAGGTGGCGCTCACCCCGGCGCCCCCGTACATCACGTCGATCACCGACCTGGAGGGCACCCCCCGCGCGGGAGGGCTCGTCGAGACCGACGACCAGGGCCAGATCGTGCGGTCCCTCGTGACCGTCGACGAACTCGACGACGTCCCTGCCGAGATCTGGCTGCATGCGCACGGCGCCGCCGCCGGCCTCGAATGGTCCCGCTACCGGCTCGGCCGTGCGGGCAGCGGTGGGGGCGGCACCCCCGGCGGGCCGTCCGGGTCGGTCACCGTCCACAACGACGTCGGATGGTCCTGGTCTGGGACTGACATGACGAGCGGGAAGGCCGCGCCGCCGAAACGACTTCGGGAGGACATCACGATCACCCGCCTCTCGGCCCGCACGTTCGGGGGCGTCCCGACCGGCCCGACGGTCCTCCAGTGGCGCTACCGGGACCGGGCGACCGGGGTCGAGGCCGACGCCGGCCCGGCCGTGACGGTCGCTACCGGCGCCACCTACGCGGAGAGCGCTGCCCTCGCCGCCGTCATCTCCCCGGCCGACCTGTGGCCGGTCCTCGTGACCGCGCCCCCCGCGGGGGCCGCGGGCGGCTCCGCGACGACGATCGTGGCGACCACCCCCACCACATCCGCGGCCGCGACCTCCTCCACCTACACGCTCGCGATGCCGGCGGGCGGGGCGGACGGCGACCTCGTGGTCGCCATGATCTCCGATCAGGCACAGCACCCGTCCATGCCGGCCGCGTGGACTCAACGGGCGAACGTGGCGACCGTGCCGACCGGGACCGCCTCGATTCACTCACAGTCCACCGTCTACACCGCTCCCTGGTCGGCCGGGCTGGACATGACCCTGACCCTCGACCCGTACACCCCTTCCGGCGGGTCGACCACGAGCACGAGCCCGCTCGTGGCGACCGTGTGCATCCTGCGGAACGCTGACACCGACGACCCCATCGGGGACGTGACCACCATCGGTCCGGACAACGCGAGCGGCGGGGCGACCCTCCCGACCACGCTGGCGACTCCGGCGCTGCCGATCACCGTGGCCTCCGACCTGTCGTTCGTCGTCGGCTCGTGGCGCGCACCCGGCACGATCTCCGGGCAGGGCATCGCGTGCTCCGGGTCCCCGACCGAGCTCGTGGAGCAAGTGACCACCCGGTCAGGGATCACGAACGTCGGGCACGGGATCTACAGTCTCGGCGCGCAAGTGGTGGGCACGCCGATAGCGTCGAAGACGCTCACTGTCTCCGGTGGGACGGGAACCGCTGGGGCATCCATGAGCGCCGTCGTGTTCACCATCAAACGGAAGCCGGGGACGGCCGCGCCGACGATGATCCACGGCTGGCTGGACTACGACGTGACCCGGGACGTGGAGTAACCCCCGATGGCGACCGCGATCCTCGGGATGATCCAGGCCGGCCCGGCGACGCCATACACGCCGCCGGACCCGCCGCCGGACCCCGGCGAGACGTACTTCGTCCCGGTGTCGCTCACGTTCGACGCACCCGACTACGCGCCAGGAGACCTAATGACCGCGACCGTGACCGGCACCGCCGCGGGCGACGGGTCCCTCCCGACGGTCGGGAAGAGCGATTCGGCGGGCCGCATCTGGACCGTCACCGGCCAGACCTCCACGTCGATCACTCTCACAGCGACGGCCTGACATGCCGACCCTGACCGTGACCACGAGCCCGGGCGCCGGGACGATCACCCGCACCTACAGCGTGACGACCCCGCCGGACCCGGGATCGTTCCCCATCCCCTACATGCGCGCGGTGCCGTCCGGGGCGCCAGGCGCCGGGTTCCAGAACGCGGCGTGGGCGCGAGGGTCGGTCTACATGCTCGGCGCGGACGTCGCCGGCTCGCACCTGTCGATCAACGGGGGCGTGAAGTTCGTCCCGGTCCGGTCTGGGCAGTCCGACTCCAACAAGCTGCGGCACGCCGGGATCGTCTACGACGACGCGGCCCGCACCTTCTATGTCGCGTACTGCGGATTCGGCACGGGCAGCGGTGACGGGCCGTCTACAGGCACCGGTGTGGGCGGGAACGGGATCCTGAAAGCGACCCTCGCGCTGGACGGGACACTCTCCCCATGGTCTGTGGTCGTCGTGCAGCCGGGGGCGTGGACGTCGGCCGGCAACAAGTTCCAGCTGGGCGACACGATCGCGACCGGATCCGGCCACCCGCGGGAGACGGGGCGGCTCCTGGCGCTCGACACGACCGGAGGCCTGTTCTACCGCGGCTCGTGGGATGGGATCTGGCGCTGCACGAAGACGGGCGCCGGGCTGGTCCGGATCTGGGGCGCGGGGAACAGCATCACGGGGATCACGCTCGACCCGACCGACCCGACGATCGCCTACGTGACTGTGGACATCGGCCCTAAGAAGGGCGTCTGGAAGTTGACCGGGATCGACGGGGGAACCGTCGTCGAAACCGGGTGGACGGGCTCCCGCGTGCCGTACCCGCAGGATGTGTGCGCGGTGAAGGTCGGCACCCAAACGCACCTGTTCGTCGCGACCGGCGCGCAAACCTCGGCGACAGATCGGGCCTGGGCCATCGCGCAGCTGCCGCCCGGTGCCGCATTCGCGACCGGCTGGCGGGACATCACCGGCCCTGACATCGGCGACGACAACACCGCGGCCGGCAAGGCGTTCCTCTCCGCTGGAGTGGACGCGATCGCCACCACGGCCGGGGAGATCAACCTGACCGTGACCCGCTCGTGGGACCGCGGCGACGGGCAGGGCTCCTCGATCTGGTACGCCTTCGGCTGGTCCGGGTCCGGGCTCCCCGCGTGGGAGAAGCCGGTCACCGGAACCACGTCCTACAAGATGGGCCACCCGACCACCGGCACCGAATGGTGGTTCCAGGCGAAGCAGCCGACCTTCATGGGAGACAAGCCCGGGTTCGACTGCGCTTCCCCCCGGTTCGCCACGGCGACCCGGATCATCTACCCGGGCCGCGCCGGCGTATGGGCCTACGACCGGACCCTCAACAAGACGTATCCGATCTGCGACGGCACCCAGGTCACCTACACGTGGGACGTCATCGTTAGCAGGACGAACAAGCTGCACGGCATCTTCTGCGACACCGACTGGAACGCGCTGCGCTGGTCCGAAGGCCCGTGGACCCCGCCGCTGATGGGCAGCGGCGGCGCGAACGGGAGCCCGTCCAACGCGCCATGCCGGGGCGGCATGTACTCAGTGGAAGGTACCGCCGTCCTCGCCACGGGCGGCGACAAGAACACTGGCGTCCACACGTCCGACAACCCCAACGTTCTCAGCCCGACGTGGGTGGCGCAGCACAGCAGCGGCAGCAACCAGCCCCCGTCGAGCGGGTCCGCGAACGAGTGCCGGGGCGCGGCCGTGTGGGGCACCAACGCGTCCGGCCTCGTGATCCTCGCCGGGATCGCCGCGAGCGGCATCTGGCGCAAGGTCGGGTCCGGGGCCGGCGGGACGTGGACGAAGGTCATCACGACCAGTCTGTCGGGGCAGTTCACCCGGGCACGGTTCGCGGTGTCCGGGGACGTGGTAGTGGTGTGCGACGTCACCGGTGGACTATGGCGCTCCACCAACAAGGGCGCCACCTGGGAGCCGCCACTGTTCACCGGAAGCTCAACCGCGGCAGGGATCCCGGCCGAGTACGGCGGGCACGTTCACGAAGACAAGGTGACCGCGGCCCGGTTCTGGTGGGCGAGCCGAGGGAAGCTGTGGCGGATCAACTCCGGCGCCGGACCCGTGGACGTCACCCCCACGGGCGCGTCGAATATCTCCGCGGTCGCCACGTACAAGAAGGGCGCCGCGTCATGGGTCATCGCGCACGAGCACGGGACCTCGAAGCTGTGGATCAGCAAGGACGGCGGCGGGACGTGGGCGCCGAGCCTCATCCCCTCCTTGACGCACTGCACCGGCGGCACGGTCCGGGCCATGAACTGCACTCTCGACGGGATCCTGCTGTTCTCCTGCAACGGCGGATACAGCTTGCTCCTGATCGACCCGGACACGGCTGGAGTGTGAAAGCTGTGAGCAGTGGACCGCCCCGCCCTCTGACAACCGAAGGGACGAGCCGATGACGGGGGGCCGACATCCCGTGACCCGCGCCCGCTCAACCGCGGCCCGATCCATCGGCGAGATGTCCAAGCTGGCGATCGTCGCGTGGGTGATCCGCCTGCTTGGCTACGGGCTGTGCTTCATCGCGGGGTTCGCGATCGTCACCGTGGGTCCCCCTTTCGTCGGCGCCTACTCCTGGCTCGGTACGGTGCTCGCGGCGGGATCACTGCTCGCCCTCCTCGGAACCGCTTCTGGCAGGTGGGCACCCGAACTCATGGGGCTTCCGCCCCTCGCGGGCGCGCTGACTCAGTTGGCTCTCATCACCTACCGCGACACGCATATCCTCCACGGGTGGCTGTGGGTCCCGAGCGTCGCACTGATCAGCAGTTTCGGCATCCTCATGCTCGCTCGCTGGCTCGATTTGTTAGAGCTGCCGAGGGCCTCAGCCCGGACTAAACACCTTCTGCCCCAAGACGATTCGGGGGGCGGCGATGCGTGATGGTCATTGAGGACTTGCTGCCGATCGTCCTTGGCGGAGGCGGGTTTCTCGTCGCGACCGCGCAGGCCCTCTCCTCCTGGCGCAACGGCGTCGAGCAGCGGGAGGCAAAGGCGATCGCCAACATCGTCCAGGTCCAGGTGTCGGAAACGGCGCGGGCCGATCGAGCCGAGAAGCGGCTGGCCGAGGCTCTCGATAACGGCTACAACTGGCGCGCTTATGCGGGGAGTCTCGAATATGAGTTGGAGTCCCACGGGTTCAAGCCGAAAACGGCGTCACCGAAAATGCAAGGTCGGGTTGCGCCCCAACCCGACTCACCCGTCGCAGGCCCTGGCAATCATGGCTGAGCCGCCCCCGAGGATGCCCGCCCGAGGGGGTCACTCGTGAGCGGCGAGCCTGGCCGCGATAACCCGCCTGACCCACTCGGGCCGGGTCCATTCGGTTTAAACGTTATGACTCCGGGAGGGGACCATGCCTGACCTATGGATGCCCGGTGTCACCCGGCTGCCCCCCCACGGGCCCCGGAAGGGCCTCACGATGGACGGCACCGGGGAGCGCTACTTCACGTGGCACACCTTCGAGGCCGACCCGCTGCACCTGTCCGCGCTCGCCGGCGCCCAAGCACTCAACGCCGCCGGGACGACGCCCACGTTCTGCCTCCACCCCCTGACCGGGGACCTGGTGCAGATGCTCTCCGCCGACGTCGGGTGCTACACCCTCGCCAACGCTCCCGGCGGCCGGGAAACCAACCGCGCCGGCACCATCCACATGCAGGTGGAGGTCATCGGGGAGGCGGCGCACCCGTTCACGGACACGATGACGGCCGCCGGGTGGGCGACTCTCGCCCGGCTCATGGACTTCTTGACGTCGTGGGGCATCCCCCGCACCTGGCCCGCCGGCCAGCCCGCCGCGACCGCCGCGGGCCCGCATAACCGGATCGGCCCCGGACCGTCCGGCCTCTACGGGCACAGTCAATGGGGCGAGGGCAACACGCACTGGGACCCGGGCGGGATCGACATCCGACGGATCAGCGCCGCCACCACTGCGGCCGACCCCGACCCGAAGGTCTTCGCCCGGCAGCGCGAGCTCGTGAAGGCCGGACTCCTCACCCCCGCCGACGTCGACGGCATCGACGGACCACAGACACAAGCCGCATGGAGGCGCTACATGGCAACGCTCGACGACATCTCCTCCCAGCTCGCCCGGCTCATCGACCGGGTCGACACGATCCCCTGGCAAGTGTGGTCCTTCCCGCTCAAGGACAAGGACGCCTCCTTCTGGGTGAGGTTCGCGGCCGGCGGGATCAAGACCGACGCGGAAGGCCGACAGGTCCCCGTCGTCGTCAACGCGCCCCCCCTCGACACGATGGGAGCCTCCTCGTGACCCTCCCCAAGCTGACCCCGAAGAGGCGCCGCACCATCTACCTCGTCGCCACCGCCGTCATCCCCCTCCTCATCGGGTACGGCATCCTCGACGCCGAGCGGGCACCCCTGTGGGTCGCGCTCGTGGCCGCGTTCCTCGTCCCCGGCATGGCGACCCTGCACACCGACCCGTCCACCCCGACGGGGGAGCCCGAGAAGGAGTACGCGGAGCGGCTGGACGCGACCTTCGAGGCCGAGACGATCGGCGACAGCAAGAGCGCCGCCACCTACCACCCCCGGCACGACGCCGGGCCCGACTACCGAGGAGAAATCTGATGGGTCTCACAATCACCGAATCGCAGGCCACCCTGGACGCTCGCTTCCCGACGACCGGCGCGACCGACTACATCGCCTACAGCGCCAACGGGACGTCCGAGAGCGCGAGCCTCGCCCGGACCGCTATCGGCGCGACCGGGTGGGCCGCGGCCACCGCGGCCGACCCGTCGGTGAAGGCGAACAGCGGCGTGCTGCTGTCCGCCGCCGCCTCCGGGGATGTCACGGTCTCGCACTTCGCCTTGTATAGCGCGAGCACGGCGGGGACCCAGCGCACCGACTGGCAGGCACTCGCCGCATCCCGCACCCTGGAGACCGGGGATAAGGTCGAGTGGGCCGTCGGTGCGTGCCAAGTGACGCTGACCTGACCCGGGACGTGACCGGATGACCACCACCAGCGCGTTGTGGGGCGCGGGCACACCGGTCACCACCGGCACGACCTGGACCAACGTCACCAACGCGACCGGGACGAATAACTCCGCGGTCGCGCTCTGGACCAACACGACCTCGGGCGGCACTGGCTCCATCCGGGTCGAGGGGTTCGACTGCCAGGGCGCGATCGGCGACCCGAACGCGACGATCACCGAGATCCAAGTCACCGTGTACGGGTCCGTGACCAATGTCACGAACGTGCCCACCATCGACATCCGGCTGACGAACGCCGGCGCGGTCATGCTCGCCAACCGGTCGATGACGCCGAGCACATCGACGACCAACAGTCAGACCTTCACGTTCAACCCGAGTTACGCGCAGCTCGCGGCCCTCGGCGTGCGGGTCACGTTCACGCGGGCCGCGAACACGAGCGCCGGCAACGGTCGCGTGGACGCCATCAAGGTCGTTGTCGTCTACACGACGAAGTACGCAGCCAGCGGCAGCAGCGACGGCACGGCGGCCACCGCGGGGGCGCTGACGGCGCAACTGGCGGCGTCCGGCGTGACCGGTGGCGTGGCCGTGGCGGTGGGCACAGTTTCCGCCCGGTACGCCGCTAGTGGGACCGCGGTGGCCGGGGTGGCTGCCACCATCGGCGCGCTGTCCCAGGTGCAAGCGTCGGCCGGATCGGTCGCAGCGACGAGCGGGGCGGTCGGGGACGTCTCGCTGATCCCCGGCGCTGCGACCTACCAGGCCGCCGGCGCCGTCACGGCGACCACGGCCACCGCGGGAAGCCTCACGACCCGGCTACCTGCGTCCGGGGCCGTCCCTGCGAGCTCTGCCGCGTCGGGCGCGCCCACGGCCCAGCTATCCGCCGCCGCTACCGTGGCCGCGGTCACGGGCGCAACCGGAGACGTGACCATCTCCGCGGGGGCGGCCACCTACCAGGTCGCCGGCGTATCCTCGGCAGTGGCCGGCGTGGCCGGCGCAGTCTCGGCCCGTCTTGCCGCCGCCGGCGGCATTGCGGCCACAACCGGCACCGCGGGCGCTGTGACCATCGCCGTGGCCACCGTGCACCAACTCTCCGGCACGGTCCCCGCGACCTCCACCACCACGACAGGAGACCCCGCCACCGTGCGGGCAGCGACGGGCCTCGTGGACGCCGCGATCGGCGCAGCCGGGGCCCTGGCACTCGCGGTCGCCCTCTCTGCCACCAGCGCGGCCACGACGACAGTCGCCGGGGCGCCCACCCTCGTCAACCCGACCACCTGGCCCGTCGCCGGTGCCGTCCAGATCATCTCGGCCGTCATGGGGATGCTCCACATCCTCGAAGACACCCCAGCGCTCCGGGTGACAACGGTCCCGGCGGACCCCCGCCTCCATACCGTCGCCCACGACCCGCGCTCGACCCCGATCACCGCAGACGCGCGATCCCAGACCGTCCCGCCAGACCCCGAGCGACAGACGCGCGTCGGAGCCGACCCCCGAAAGGTAGATGTGCAATGAGCCGCTACGTTCGCGACCCCGACTCGATCCTCGACTATGCCTGGGACTGGACCACCTGGCTGGACGGGGACACGATCACCGGGCACACCGTCACCACCCCGACCGTTCCCGGCCAGGTGGACCCGCTGGTCATCGACTCCACGAGCAGTACCGGCCAGGTCGTCACGGTGTGGGTCAGCGGCGGCACCGCGGGCCGGACGGACCCGGTGACGTGTCGGATCGTCACCGCCGGGGGCCGCACCGACGAGCGCACCATGTACCTCGCGGGGAGGGAACGATGACCCGCCCCGTCCTGCTCGACGTGATGGCCGCGGCCG
>OFRO01000557.1_pt1 | contig 12741 bp, 12 predicted proteins | sample 1543091 | NCBI WGS metagenome assembly OFRO01 (sample SAMN07774217, study PRJEB24372) | wastewater metagenome | isolation source: Exp Tend NO 10WW | collected 2016-02
TCATCACCGGGATTTTTGTCTGGCGCATCCGGATGGGGCAGCGCGGCAAAATAGGTAATCGAGCCGGCGCAAATTGTCCGGGCGAATATAGGTCGATCAGGATCGATGGGATATTGTATTTAGAGCATCGTCTTGCATGGTTTTACGTGTATGGCGAGTTCCACCGGAGGGGGACTTGGACCATAAAAACATGATCAAGTCTGAGAACTGGATAGAGAATTTGCGCCCCGCATCACGATCGCAAAACAAGATGAATCAATTGGTTCGGGCGGATAGTGTGCTTGGCGTCAAGGGTGTCAGTCCCGACGGTCGACGGTTCCGCGCTAGGATATTTAAGGACGGAAAGTATATCATGATCGGGTCTTTCGAAACTATTGGCGAAGCTTCTGCGGCCTATGCCGCTGCAGCAGGTCGACTGTTTGGAGATTTTGCCAGAACGTAGTATGTGGGGCAATCAAACCACCCAGCGCGCCGCCGGGTCTTATTAAGCCAATCGGGCCGATTGGTGGAAAGAGACCGTGGGCAAGGGTTCGAACACCACCAGCACCTCCAGCACTTCGTCGGCTGATCCGCAGGCATCAGCGCTTTACCGCGACATTCTCTCTCGCGCGCAGGGCGTCGCGTCGACGCCATATCAGGCATACACCGGCGATCTCACTGCTCCGATCAATTCGCAGCAGCAGACCGGCATCTCCGGCATCAATGCCAACGCCGGCTATGCGGACCCATTTGTCCAGCAGGCTGCATCGCAGGCGACGTCGTCGAGCGCGCCGATCACCGGGCAGACGATCCAGCAGTACCAGAGCCCGTACACGCAGCAGGTGGTCGACGCGACCACCGCGCAGTTGCGCAACGAGTTCGGGCAGCAGCAGGCTGGGCTGACCAGCAACGCGATCTCGCAAGGAGCGCTTGGTGGCAACGCTGTGGGAGTCGGGCGTGGCGTACTTGCCGGTCAGCAGGGCCGCACCATGGCCTCGACCGTGGCGGGCCTTTACGACAAGAGTTATCAGCAGGCGCTTTCCGCCGCGCAGCAGCAGCAGACCACCGGGTTGCAGGGCGCCAACGCGCTGGCGAATTACGGCATTCAGGGACAGAACGCGGCGCTCAGTGGCGCAACCGCGCAACTCGGCGCCGGCACGCTGGAGCAGCAGACCGAGCAGCAGCGCCTGAACGCGCTCTATCAGCAGTACGCGCAGGCTCAGGCCTTCCCGTATCAGCAGACCCAGTGGCTGGCTGGGCTCGGCACCGGCGTGGGCTCCAATCTCGGTGGGACGTCCAGCGGCACAACGACGGGCCCGGCTCCGAACCAGACCGCGCAGTGGCTTGGCGCTGGTCTTTCTGCCGCAGCGTTGCTGTCCGATCGCGATGCCAAGGAAGACATCGAGCGCATCGGCAAGATGAACGACGGCACGCCGATCTATCGATTCCGCTACAAGGGATCGCCGCAGTGGCATGTCGGGCCGATGGCGCAGGACGTCGAGAAGCGCAACCCGGATGCGGTGTCGCGCGGTGTCGACGGGTACCGCTATGTCGATATGCACGAGGCGACCGATGATTCGGTGGAACGTGCATCTGGCGGCGGCGTGGTCGCGCCGTGGGCCGATGTCGGGCAAGGCTGGATTCCAACCATCGGCATCGCGGCGGGGCGCGGAGCCCCGAGCGCGAGCGCGCCGAGCGCCGGCGGGCAGGGCGGTGGTATGGACCCGTCCAAGCTTTCCAGCGGCCTTGGCGCGGCGGCAAAGGGCATCGGTGGGCTGGACTGGAAAGGCATCCTCGGCGGCGGTGGGTTCAGCGGGGATTCGTGGGGTGGCGGCAGTTTCTTGGGCGGTGACGCTTTTGGCGGATCGAGCGCTGCCCCGCTGGCCGGCTTGAGTGCGGCGGACTATGGCGAGGGGTTTGCCGATGGTGGCGGCATCATGTCCGATGCTGATCCTGTGGGAGTGGCTGGTGGGCAGCAGTTTGCACAGGCATCCCCGTGGCAGATGCGACCAAGTGGAAATGGTCAGGTGCAGGTGATCAACGTCCGTACCGGACAGGTGGTCTATACCGGCACCCACGCTGGTGCCCAAAATACCGCAGCCTCGATGAACGCGCGCCAGCGGGCCGCTGGTGGGGGCGTATCGGATGGCGGGTTCAATGAACTCGACGCACAGGCCGATGTGCAGGACTGGCTGACGCCGGCCGGCGAGTACAATTTCCTCGACCAGCAGGCAAACCCGGACCCGTTCGGAGAGACGAACCGGATTGTCGCCCATGATGCGCTGCGGCGCGGCGATGGCGTGATCAATTACGGCGAACCGCCGGTGACCGCGGCGGATGGGACCCTGATGGGGAACCAGACCTCCAGTCAGGGGGTGGCTACAGCGCCAGCAGAAGCCCCTGTGATGGCTGGAGAGGACGACGACGTTATCCCGCCTACCGACACGTCCGCGCGCGCCCGTGGCGTTGCTGGAGGCCCGGGGATGCCTCTGGCGGTGGCTCCGAACATGGCGCCAGCGGGATCTCAGGATGAACGGTTCGGTCTGGGACTCCTTCCGATCTCCAAGAACGCCGGCCATGGCATGCTGACCGCGGGGCTCGGTATGCTGGCATCGCGCTCGCCGTTCTTGGGCAATGCGGTGGGCGAGGGTGCTCTCACTGGCGTGGCCGCGTATGGCAACGCGGAGGAGCGCGATCGCAAGATTGCGGCGGAGGCACAGAAGCTCTCGGAGGAGGCGCGCAACACCGCGTTCACCCAGAACCTGTCGACCCGCAAGCAGGACGAGACCGAGCGCCACAATCAGGCCACAGAGAAGAATGCGCGCACCGGCATCGACAAGCTGCCACCGGGCACCCGGCTCGGGAAGAATGGCGTGGTCGAGGTCATGCCGGGGGTTGAGGATGCTCTCACCAGAATCACCGCGGCGCGCAAGGGGCCGCAGGCTGCATCCATGGATGATGACACCGCCGAGTTCTTGGCGGATCGCGTGCTTGCCGGCGACACCAAGGCACTGATCGGTCTGGGCCGCGGCGCGCAAGGCGCCGAGAACCTTGCAAAGATTCAGGGGATGGTGGCGCGCAAGGCGCGCGAGGGGCAGCCGGTCAGTCAGGCGGCGCGCAGCATCCTCGCCAATGCCGCCCAGCACGAGGGCCTGAAGACCGCCGAGCGCACGCAGGCTGGTATCATGGCGAAGCTGTCGGTCTATGGCCGTACGGCCTTCAACGCGACGGACATCGCCGAGAAGTTGTCGGAGGAAGTGCCGCGCACCAGCTTCCAGCCGGTCAACAAGATCCTCAACGCCGCGCGCACCAAGACCGGCGATCCGAAGATTGTCGCCCTCGGTCAGGCTCTCATGACGCTGACCAACGAGTATGCGCGCGCGATCGGCGGTGGCCACGGCACGGTGCACGACAAGGAGGCTGCAGAGAAGCGGCTGTCCGAGGCGCAGAACCACGAGCAGCTTAAGGCCGTCATCAATGTTATGCGGCAGGAAATCCTCGCCGAGGAGCGCGCCATGCCGGCTGCGCGCCAGCACATCAAGGACATCTATAACCCGTCGCCCGATGGTCCGAAGGGGCACACCATCGCCGGCGAACACACCAAATCGCCGACGCCGGGCGCCACCGAGGTGCCCGCAGCCGCGCAACGTGAGGTGGGCCGCGTCTACGACACGCCAAAGGGCAAGTTGAAGTGGAACGGCACGGGATGGGAGCGACCATGAGCGTTGCAGCCCACATCGACGAGCAGGCGCGCGCGGTAAACCGGGCGCCGACAGACGGCCAGAAGAAGGCCGGGAATTACCGCAAGGGCCATGTGCGCGTGCATGGTCTGGATATCACGATCGAGAATCCGCGCGGGTCGTGGCGCGAGGGCGTGGCGGCGAACGGTCGGAAGTGGAAGTCGAAACTGCCGCACCACTACGGCTATCTGCGGCGCACCGAAGGCGCCGATGGCGACCATGTCGACATCTTCGTGGGGCCGCATCTCGACGCGAACACGGTCTATGTGATCGACCAGCACAATCACCGCAGCGGCGAGTTCGACGAGCATAAGTGCATGGTTGGTTTCCGCAACCGGCAGCAGGCCAAGGATGCCTATGCGAAGGCATTTTCGGACGGGAAGGGGTATGCCCGGATTGGCCACGTTGAAACGATGTCGATCGCGGACTTCAAGGACTGGCTGCGAAACGGCGTGACCACCGAGCCAATCCACCGCGCAAGCGGCGGCAAGGTTCTAAGCGACGAGGAAGTGTTCGGCGATACGCCGCTGACCGATGCCGAGGTGTTCGGCGAGAAGTCGCCCGACGCCGGCAGCCTCGATGCCGCGATGCACGGCGTGAAGCAGGGCGCCACCTTCGGCTTTGCGGACGAGATCGCGGGCGCGCGCGGCGCGGCGCCGAAGATCCCCGGCACGAATATGAATGTTCCGGAGTTTGTCGGACCGGTCCCGGCCCGCGCGCTGACGGGGCTCGCGCGCTCCTACATCAGCGACGAAGGGTCTGCCCAGTACGAGGCCGCGCGCGACGCCGAGCGCAGGGCGATGAAGTCCGCCAAGGAGAATCACCCTTACGTCTACGCCGGGTCCGAAATGGCTGGGGCCATCCCGGCGATGGCAGCGCTCCCCGAACTGGGCGCCGCCAAGATGCTGGCGCCGGCCGCAAGCAAGATTGCCAAGTTCGGTGCTGGCGCTCTCGATGCGGCGGTGACGGGCGGTCAGTATGGCGCTATGGCCGGCGCCGGCGAGGGTGAAGGGCTAGCCGATCGGGCAGTGAAGGCGGCGACTGGGCTGGTCAGCGGCATCGTTGGTGGCCCGGTGGGGCATGCGATCGGCACCGGGCTCGGAGCCGCCGCGCAGAAGTTCGGCGCACCTGTCGTCAACACCGTGCGCGGCTGGTTTAACAAAGATGGTGAGGCTGCGCGTCGAGTGGTCAGCAATCTCACACCGGATCAGGAGTTGATACAGTCCGGTCGGGCTAATGGAATGACCGCGCAGCAGTGGGAAGCGGCTCGACGGGCTGGTGAGCCGGTTATTCTGGCGGATCTGGGTGCTGGTAATACGCAGTCGCTGCTACGTTCGGCTGCCAATACCTCACCAGAAGCTCGGTCTAGGCTGGAGAAGACGGTCGGCGACCGCTTCCACGGCCAGAGCGAGCGTGTCGCGGACACGGTGCGCGCCGCTATCCCCGGCGCGGCGGGGAACGCTCGAAAGACGGCCGACCAACTTGTGGCAGATTACGATATCGCGCGCGTGCCGGCCTATAAGGCGGCATACCAGCAGGGCGACAAGCCGCTCATGAGCCCAGCCATGGAGCGCATGATGTCGAGCGACACGTTCGTGGGCGCCATGAAGCGCGCGATCTCCACCGGTAAGGACCGTGACATCGAGATGGGCCTTGGTGGCTTTAATCCGATGGTGAGCGTCACCCCGGACGGTCGTATCGTATTCAATCAGGGCGCCAAGGGCGTGCCGACATACCCCAACCTGCAGTATTGGGATCAGGTCAAGCGCGAATTGGACAGTGTCGCGAATCAGGCGAAACGGAGCGGCGACACATCCTCCTCGGCCGGCGCGCTTGCGAAGATCCTCCGCAACGAACTGGACGTGCAAGTCCCGGCCTATCGCAAGGCGCGCGGCGTCGCCGAAGACTTCTTCGGTGAAAGTAACGCGCTGGAAGCGGGTCGCAAGCTGGCCGGCAAGAAGCCTGTGGCCGAGGACGTCAAGCAGATCATGCGCAAGATGAGCCCGGAAGAGCGCTCGCTATTTCAGGAGGGCTATGCGTCGGATCTTGCAGAGCGTGTCATCGGCCGCATGAAGGACACGCAGGACGTCACCAAGGCGATGTTCAATTCGCCGAACGAACGCAAGTTGGCGGCGGCGATCTTCGGGCCGGGCGGCATGGCGATGCTGCAGGCGCGCATGTCGCTGGAGACCATCATGGACGGCGCGCGGCAGGCCATGGGCAACTCAACCACGGCGCGGCAACTGATCGAGGCCGGGCTCGCCGGCGGCGCGCTGACGGGCTACCAGAGCGGCTGGGACCCGACGTCAATGCTTCAGGGGGCTGGCACCTTCGCCGCCGCGCGCGGGGCGCCGAAGTTCTTTGCTCCGCAGGCTGTCGCCGGCGCGAAGCACCTGATCGGCAAGGTCGACGCCAAGACCGCCGCGCGCGTCGCTGAACTGCTGACCTCCGATGATCCCCGGCTCCTCCAGCAGGGCTACCAGATGGCTGCCAAGAACGAGGCTGTCATGGCGCGGCTCAAGGCGATGGCCAACCGCGTCGCGCTCGCGGGGCAGACCCCAGCGCGCCAGCCGGTGGCGGAAGGATTCCGGGCTCTGCAGGGACCAGTGGGCGCACGCGCCGACGAGGAACAGCAGCGTCCCTAACGGGAACGGAACAATCAGGATCACGAGAACAAGGTAGAAAAGCCATGCAGATCGCAACACTCGTCTCCAACACGAAGGTCATGAAGTTGGGAAGCTCTGGCGCTGATGTCGCGGCGCTGCAACTGGCGCTGAAGAACATCGGCTACGCTCTCACCGGCACCGGCTATTTCGGGACTGCCACGGACACCGCAGTGACGGCGTTTCAGAAGCGCGTTGGGTTGGTGCCTGATGGTGATGTAGGTCCGACCACGGCGAAAGCAATCGATGCGGCGCAGGGCGTCGCGTTGACGGCACCGATCGCCGAGGAAGTTGGCCGGCCGCTGTGGCTTGAAGCCGGACTGAAGTTCGTCGGCACCAAGGAGATCATCGGCGCCAAGGACAATCCTGTCATCATCGACTGGGCGAAAGACGAGGGTGGTGACATCGCCAAATCCTACACGCACGACTCGATCCCGTGGTGCGCGCTGTTCCAAAACATGATGCTGACCAAGGCTGGGCTGAAGGGGACCGAGACCCTGTGGGCTCTGGACTTCGCTGGAAAGTGGCCTTCAGTAAAACTGATCGGGCCTGCGGTCGGCGCCTTCGCTCCCATGCTGCGCAACGGCGGCGGTCACATCATCTGCGTGGTTGGCCGTGATCAGCACGGCAACATCATGGGGCTCGGTGGGAACCAGTCGGACAAGGTGAGCATCATTCCGTTCCCGATGTCGCGCCTCAACAAAGGTTTCTGGTGGCCGTCGTCGGTTGCTCCGCCGGTAAAGATTGGCATTACCTCTCTACCTGTGGTACGCAGCGACGGTAAAGTGTCGTCGAAGGAATCATAGGCATGCAGATCAATCTCAAGCAGGTCATCGGCATTGTCATCGCCATTCTTGGCGTTCTGATGATCTCTACCGCTCAACTCACCGATCTGATGGGCGCCGGTGCCGCGAAGACTGTCACCTCGGTGGCGGCGCTTCTGAACTCGATCCTCGGTTCGGTGATGGCCGTGATCACCAGCAACACGCAGACGGTCAAGGACGCGAGCGACACGACTGGCGTCGAGCCTATCCGCATCAACAGGGACGCCAGCAAATCGCTTGCTGCGATGGCTGTCGATCCATCCATCAGCAACGTCGGGCCGGCGGCTCATGAGCATGAGGACGTCGAGGCCAAGGCATCAGGAGCAGTGTCATGATCCGGAAAGTTCTTGTAGCGGCGGCGCTCGCATTTTCACTCGCTGGCTGCGCCACCTTCGAAACCTTTCAGAAGGTGCAGGAGGTGGCGAACGCCACGGTACCGGCGTCTGTAGTCGTGCCGGCCGCGAATGCCTTCAACATCGTGAAGGCTGGAGCTACGCGGTACGGCCAGTATTGCATTCAGCAGCGCATGGCGCCGGTGATTTGTGAGGCTGGAACGCGCCGCGCGGTCGTGAAGGCGGTTCGCGTCGGGACCAGCGCGCGCAACACGATGACCGCTAGCCTTGTCAATGGCACGCCGGCGTCGGCATCGGTCTACAATCTGCTGGTCGGCGCAGTGCAGGATCTGAAGAACTCTCCGGCCAACACGCCACAATTTACAGGAGCCACCCAATGAATCCGGTAGCCATCATCGGGATTGTGAACAACGTCATCGATCTGGTGCAGATGTTCCTGCCGCTGATCCGCAAGGATGACAGCACCGCCATCGGCAAGATCATCGACACCCTCCAGTCCGCCGCGCCGCTGGTGGTCGACCAGATCGGCGACACGTACACCGGCGTCAAGAACATCATCGATTCCATCGGTGCGCACCCAGCCACGACCGCGGAGCAGCTTGCTGCGCTGCAGGCCTTCAGCCAGAAGGTAGACGCCGCATGGGACGCGATCGAGAGCCAGATCGACCCGGACGCGCAACCTTCGGGCGCTTGACGGGTTCCTAAAGCGGGAACAGGATGTGGACTGGATCACATGGGCGAAGGAAGCAGGCGTTTATATTTCGCCCCTGTTGATGGGCGCGGTGCTCTGGCAGGAGTTGGAGCGCAAGCGCCTGATCGCCGACAACAAAGCTTTGGACGCTCGGGTGTACGATCTCGCGGGGCAAATCCTCACGATCACAGCCGAACTGAAAATGTATTTGTTCAACGAGCGGAAACCCTGATGCGCTTGCTCGACCGCATCTTGCCTCGACGCCGAGGCGCATCTGACCTTGCCTATCAGCAAGCGATGGGCGTCAGCGACGACTTGATCCGCAGGATGCGTCAACATTCCGCCTCGAACGATGCTGCCCGTGCTGTCATGGCCGACGTCTGGTCACAGCGTCACAACGTCCCGTTCATGACATCGACGTACGAGACGGTGCAGGAGATGAAGGTGGGACGTCCGGCGAACGGCTCCACCTCCTCAAAGAAATGAACACGGCCTTCTTTCTGGAGATCCTGAACGGTGGGGCGGTCACGCCGGAACTGATCTGGCTGACCATCCTGACGCTCTACCTTTCCCGAGAATCGCGCCGGCGAGGGCTGCACTGGTTCGACTGGTTTCACCTACCGCCGAGCATGAACCTGATCCTCGCCATCTTCATCTTTGACGCAGCGATCGTGACGCGGTCGTGGGTGATCTGGGCGTGGCGCCGGTTCGACGGCGGCAACGAGTTCGCGGCATGGCACATGGTTGCGCTGACGATCACCGGCTTCTTCATTCTGGCCGGCACGCTGTGCAAAATCCGGGCATGGACCCACGCGGATTATGGCAACGGGCCGTGGCTGGCGGCGGGAGCGGTGACGGCGTTCTCGATGGTGTGCCTGATTATTTTCTGAACTATTTTCGACCGGGTGTGTTGACAGCCCCGAGTAAACAGGCGTATGAGCCTGCCCCACTGAGAATCGAACCAACCGAGATTTCGCCGTGCAGATACATCGCACATATACGCCAGCCGCCATGCCGCTAAATCAGCGGACGTGGTCGTTTGCCGTGTGCGAATCCGGCAGGATCGATAGCCCCAAGGGGCGCAAAGACTAAACGGCAGCGGGTTCCGAACCTCCTGCCGAAGACCGGCAGAGAGAAAATACCCGCAAACCCTCCAAAAGTTTGCACCCTCTTTCCCGGAACGAGAACCGAAGCTCGGTGTGCAGGCCCCTCACGGGACGACCGGCGACCAGCTTCCCCGGGAAAGCGGCTTCACTGCGCGCCACGGGTTTTACCTGTTCTCTGTGCTGGCTTAGGTCAGTGGCAGACTGGCGGTTTTGTAAGCCGCGCGTCCGGTGTTCGATTCACCGAGCCAGCACAGAGTACAGTTTGCCCTGAGTCTAGGAGACGTCGGATCGCGATCCGATACCGGTTCGAGTCCGGAGACGGGCGTCAAATTGCCCCTGAAGCATTGTGACGATGCACCGCCTTCGTACCGCGGGGAGCGGTGTTTGATTCACCGCAGGGGCTCCAAGTTCGACGAGAGCCGGAAGGTAGTCTCTCGCAGAGACGGGGAGGCCGTGGGTTCGATTCCCGCCACTGTGGCGCAAGCCACGGTGTAGCTCAGTGGTAGAGCGCCCCGGTGCATTCCGGAAAGAACGAGGCGCCGCTACGCGCCTACAACGTCGACGAGGAAGGCGAGGGGACGGTAGAGGGCGACCCGTCAGGGCACGCGCTCCTTGTGAAGAAAACCCGTCACAGAATTTGCCCGGCTAGTGATCAATGGCCAGCACGCGCCCTTGGTAAGGGTGAGGACGGGGATCGTAACCCCGGCCGGGCTCCAGAAAGGCCGAGCTATTGAGAAGTCCCGGGGTAAGAGCCGGGAGCCCGGTAAGGGTCTCGGCCCAACCAGCATGCGTGAGTGGCGGAATAGGCAGACGCACTCGCCTCAGAAGCGAGCGGTTAACAGCCATGGGAGTTCGACCCTCCCCTTACGCACCAAATTGCCGGGTTGGCGGAATGGTAGACGCCGACGCCTCAAAAGCGCTCTGGGCCGCAAGGCTCGTGCGGGTTCGACTCCTGCACCCGGCACCACTCAATTCACGCTCCCTGCGCCAGATGGGAAGGCATCGGTTTTACACGCCGACATGACCCGGCTCGATCCCGGGAGGGAGTACCAATTCACGCGCGTCTTTAGCTCAATGGAGGAGCACCGCCTCGACACGGCGGAGGCCCGAGGATCAGTACCTCGAAGACGCACCATTCACGGTCTCGATTCCAAGAGGGGCCGCGCGCCCGATAAGCGTGCGTAGATGGGGCAGAACCATCCGGGACTACCAACAGGAGAGCGCCATGTGCGTGCACTGCCAGTTCGGCCTTGAGCCGGTGCGCTTGCGCCGGCGCTGGGTTCACCACTTCCGCGACACCGGCCAGATCGTGCTGTGCGAGGAGATGAACCTGAAACCGGGGTCCTGACTGGACCTCGACGAGTTCTTTCGATATGTTTTAATCCATGTCGAGAACCAGCCTGTTGATAGGAATGCCGCTGATCCTTTCGGGGATCAACAAAGGGCGCTTGGATCGTCCAGCCGCGGCGCTCGCATGGGGCCTTTCGGCCAGCGATATGAGCAAGGCCTACAACAACTGGATACAGGTCTTTCGGTATGACGATAGCACGCTGACGTTTCACCAGTACCTCACAAAGATGCAGGAGGCTGGCATCGCCCCGCATCAGATCGGGGTGAAAAACGGGCAGTGGAATTTGTCCCGTAATGGCGACGCTGGTGCATACACGAAAGATAACTGTCGCTTCCTCCTACGGGAGGAGAACTTCGCCGAGCAGGTCCAGAGCGGGAAATTCGCTCTACACAAGGACCGCGAGCCGGATGGCAAGGCGCACGTCTTTTAAACGTTGAGAACTCGGATCGAAACCGAGGCGGTCCACCACGGGTCCCTAGCACAACGGTTAGTGCGCTGGCCTCTTAACCCATGAGATCGGAGTTCGATTCTCCGGGGACCCACCAACACGTCCATGTAGCCCAACGGCAGAGGCAGCAGCATGAGAGGCTGTAAAGGTCGGAGTTCAAATCTCCGCATGGACACCATGGCCCTATAGCTCAAAGGCAGAGCACACGGTTGTCAACCGTAAGACCGGGGATCGATACCCCGTAGGGTCGCCAATTCGAGAGGCGTACTGATGCGGCCCAACTGGGCTGGTCGGATAACGGCGCCAGCCGGCCTCTCGCGACAGGGTGAAAGATTACGGTAGTCGGTGGGCTTTGGAAGCTTGCAGCGCGTGTTCGACTCACGCCACCCTGACCAATTCGCGCTTCGAGCCAGATGGGACGGCCATCGCCTCATAAGCGACTGATGACGGAGTTCGATCCTCCGGAGGCGCACCATGAAGATCATCGCCAAGTACATTTTGGGGTTGGAGCCGCCGCTGCTCCAGCTTTGGATACACGACGCGCCGCACCGGCGGATGCACGTCCGGGTGATCCAGCAGTACAGGGTGTTTCTGCACGAGGCGATCCGCAAGACTGGGGTGGCGCTGCCGATCGACCACGCCATTGACCTTGATGTGCTGTTCGTCAACCCGGCGACGCCGGATCTCGGCAATGCCTACCTCGCGCTGGAGCAGGCGCTCGACGACAAGACGCTGACCAAGCCCGGCATTGTGGTCGACGACAGTCTGATCCAGAAGGTGACGATGTCGAAATACTTCCCGGGCGGTCCGAAAAAGTAATGGTCTCTTAGCTCAACCGAATAGAGCGCCGGCCTCCGAAGCTGGGAGATCCGGGTTTGACTCCCGGGGAGACCTCCAATATGGGTGGTTGCGGTCCGTTGGTGGGCCAAACGGTCTCGAAAACCGTGCCCCGCGCAAGCGGTGAGGGTTCAACTCCTTGGCCACCCGCCATTTCTGATCTTGTCACGGATGTACTGACGATCATGCGACCGAGTTCAAGCGGCGCACCATTATCGCGGGCAGGGCAAATAGATAAGCCGGCGGTCTCATAAACCGCAGGACTGGGGGCAGATCCCGGGCGCCGCAACCAACTTCACGGGAAGGGCTAATAAGGTCAAGCTGGTGCTGACGGCCGACTGTAAATCGGCTCCCTATGCGGCAAGGTGTTCGATTCACCCCCAACCCACCAATACGCGGCCATAGCTCAATGGTAGAGCCGTTCGTTGCCAACGAACAGACGCCGGATCGTTACCGGCTGGCCGCTCCAATCTTGACTAAAAAGCCCAGATAGCAATGATGGTTCATGCACCCGTTTGAAGCACGGAGGATGCTGGCTCGAAACCAGCTCTGGGCACCATGAAAATACTCACCGAAGATCACAAGGCTAAAATCTCTCAGGCTCTAATGGGCCACCGCAACATAACAGCGGAGGGGAGGGCTAGGATCTCGTTCTTGGCGAAGACCAGAAAGCGCAAGCCGTTTTCTGAGCAGGCTCGCAAGAATATCGGTGAGGGTATGCGGCGCGCGCGAGCCGCAAGACTTTTGGG
>OFRO01000558.1_pt1 | contig 12726 bp, 17 predicted proteins | sample 1543091 | NCBI WGS metagenome assembly OFRO01 (sample SAMN07774217, study PRJEB24372) | wastewater metagenome | isolation source: Exp Tend NO 10WW | collected 2016-02
GATGGGCTGAAATTAATCGTGCCAACACGGCCTGTCGAGGTCATTCCGGTCGCCGTGGTGCGGGTCGGATTCCATCCCTTGTTGCGGAACATGCTGCACGTCGATCCATCGCGCAGCTTGAGCGTTGTTCCAGCGCCAACATAGATTATGTTGTCGTGGTAGATCGTGCCATTAATCTCGATAACTCCAAACCCGCCAGGAATTACGACGCGACTTCCAGAACCAGCAGCATCGACTGCCGCTTGGATTGCGGTGGTGTTTTCGGTCGCAATCTCAGCAGAGCTACCTGACAGCAGCAAGGCCGCACGATCGGCTGCGTAATGGTTTTCGCCAGCCGAAAATACACCCCCACCCGCACCCGTGACGAGCTGGGCCATACCGGCAATCTTTACTTTATTATCACTTCCTACTGGAATCTGATCTTGATTCATATACCCTGTAACATTATTACTACCTGTTCCAGTAGCTGCAACAATTTCACCCTGTTCATTTACGGGCCAAACACTTGTATATTTTGTCATTCTATTCTTTCTAAATAATTATTTTAAATACCATACAACCTAAGAATAATTGCTGGCTGAGATATGGCACCTGTTGACATACCTGCTAGTCTAACTCTACTCATTGAATCTACAGGGATTTGATCTTGAGCTACATACCCTGTAACGGTAGTGCTTCCTACCCCCGCTGCTGTTACAATTTCTCCAACTTCATTAACAGGCCAAACATTCTGAAAAGTTGTCATTCTATTCTTTCTATTCCAGAAAGAGAGGTTTTCACCTCTCAATTATTTATTAAACAGTATTCCGCTTACGCTGCTATATTCCGCTTACGCTGCAGTATTCCGCTTACGCTGCAGTATTCCGCTTACGCGGATGTATCACATTTCACTGTAAGAGTAGCTGTATCATTATTGTAAGCAGCCGCCCCTGTGTTAACAATTCGTTTAATCCAGACAGCTTTATGTTGCCCTGCTGGAATATCACCAATACTCAGAGCAGCCCCCTCAGACGCTGGAGCAGAGAATGTAGGGCCACTAGGGGCTGTGTTCTCATTAGCTACTGAAGTTTCTGTACCATTGACAGCACTACTTCCTAGTGCAATCTCTACACTGGTATCTGTGTTTGGTGTATTGCTTGAAATCCAAATTTTTGCAGATTGCATTGTCAACGTACCATGATTATTATGTACATATACACAACGGTATTCAACATCCCCTGCTGCTGCTTCAGCAGACCCTACTACGTCGAATAGATTGTGCAGCCCTGTAGCTACGCTAGTAGAACTCTTAGCACCGCCTAGAGAGGCGTTTACATCGGTATTAGAGGCACCACCAGAAAGACGGTATTGAATATCTGTTGAAATGATTGGCATTTTTGTTTCCTTATAAAGTAATTATTCTGTTTTGTTTTGAAAGAGTAATTATTCTGTTTTGTTTTGTTAGAGAGATTACCCTGTTTTCTCGCCGGATAGTAATCAATCTGGTAATGGGGGCAGATGTACCACCTGAAATGGAGTAATGTACTACTAGAGAATTCTCAACAACCCCTGCACTGTCCCAATGAATAGTTAGGTCTTTGCTACTAATTCCTAATATACTACTGGTTAAGATTAAATCTTGGGTGACGTTATTAGTTATCCCCCAAAGAATTGACTTTGGATTTTCTACGGCGTTGTGTATACCCCAATCAACCGTAGCATTTTTAATAGTATTTGTTAGGGTATTCCAGTTGCACGATAAATTCTCATATACTGAAGCCAATAAATCATATCTAATATCTAAGGTTTTCTGTGCGTTTAATACATCACTTAGAATATTCCAATCAATTGACTTAGCAGAATTTACATTTTGTAATATAACCCAATCATTAACCAATGACTTACTGGTGGCATTTAAAATATCCCATGCTATAGGATTGTTTACAGAAACTGAGTTCTGAATACTCCAAAGAACATTTTGGGTATCTGTTACTGAAGATATAATATTCCAATTAATATCCCCAGTAGTACTTGTAGAGCTTAAAGTATTCCAGTCAAAGTTTTTATCAGTGGTTACAGAAACTTGAATATTCCAATTAGAAGAAATACCTTCAGTAGTACTATTCAATATTGAATGTGTAAATGATTGGGTTTCTTGTGCGGAAGTGTTAATTCCCCATTCAACATCCTTACCAGATGTAGTAGAATTGCGTATGTTCCAGTCAATAGTTCTTGCTTGGGAAACCGAATTTACAACATTGAATAGAAGATCAACTGTAGTGCTAACAGGGCTAGTACTTGCTGCAATTGCGTCTACAAATAATCTTCTCTTGGATTTGATTATTTGGTAAGGGTTGCTAGATAACCGCTGTATTTCTGATTCTGATAATGCTCTTTGATAAATTAGTGTTGCACCAACCATCCCATTAAGAAAAGCACTACCACCACCTGTCCCATAAGCATTTTGACCATCACATCCAATCCCGAAGAGATATGATACTCCTGAACTATTGAGATCGCCTGACGCAACCAATTGTCCATTGATATACATTCTTCCATCTGTAGTACCTGCCACCAATGCAATAGTAACCCACTGATTTGTACTTGGAGCAGATGCTGTGATAGCTTTAGAATCATTGGATGCTCCTACACCGTATAATGTACCTGAATCTACATATAATCCACTACCATACAAATGTAATGGACTCAACCCACTATTGAAATGTCCGAGAATAATTTGTTTTGTCGTGGTATCACGCAGATAAACACGAGTAATGTAAGTTCTTAATGCACCGGATGTAGATGTAGCAGGAAACGCGCTACTTACCGCTCGTCTGCTGTTCGTACCGTTAAAATCAAATACTTGACCTTCTGGAGTAAAAAGGAGAGGAACCTCTGATGACCCATCTGTAAAATAACCGTGTAAGGTGTAAGGAAACTTACCTACCGAACTACGCCCGCCGTTATATTGGCCCAAACCCGAAGAATCTTTTAAATATCTAGATTGATAACTTGTTAAATTATAAGCTGCTATCAAATCCTTTGCTAGCGGGTTAGAATTGTCAATCTCTACCTGCCCTCTAGCTTGTGTTGTGTGACGAGAAGGTAAAATTACAGTGGACATTTTTATACCACCGTTGCACTAATCTCTGAATAATGTACACTACCCCCAGAGGCATTTAAAGTAGCACCCGTCTCGTTCTTTACAACAATCTTTGAAGCGTAGGGTAAAACTCCACCAAAAGCTGCTGCAAGAGAAAACGTTTTAGTCTGCACTGTAGAGTTTGTGTTAAGAGGAAGAGCACCTACAAAATAAAGATCAGATTCATCCGTAATTGTTGTACCACTTTCAGGGCCAGATGAGAACACTGTCCCGTCTAAGCTCGCTTTAGCAAATACTAAAAGTTGTTTATTAGAACTAACAGTACCCGGAGTGGCACTTACTTCTAACAACACGTCTAAAGGTTGATTTGTGTTATGTGTGATTGTCCCACAAGAAACGTATGTACCTGTAACTAAGGAATTAAGGGCAGAGGTTGTGAGGGCTGTACGAGTCCCTACAATTTGTTTTATAGTTGCCATGTTATACCTCCATCGCCTTAATTACATCATGCTCTGTTACAATAACGTCACTTCCAAATAACACTTCAGCTCTACTTGCTGGTTGTATAGCCATTGCTTTTACACCGTCTATTTCAGCTTGTGTAATACCACCAACCCCGATTAAAGAGGTAAGCATTATTTGTGTGGCTGACTCCCCTACGTCAATACCTGTCTCTTGTTGTAGGAATTTCATCGCCCACTTTAAAGCTGGAATATTTGCTGAAAGAGATTCAAGTTTGTCTAGAAACAAAGCTCCTTGAGTTGGGCCAATTCCGTAGCTTGCCATAATCCCTCTGGCTGTCACCATTCTAGTCTTAGCTGCTTGGAACTTACGTTCATTTAGCATGTTTGCTACCCATCCTGTACTGTCAGGAAGGAAGGCTGAGTATCCTTGAGAGAGGGGGTCGTCAACAATCTCTTGTTTCAATAATTGATAATTCATTTAATCTCCTTAGGCCAAAAGGTCTAATTTATTTAGGCCAACTATCCACCAAGGCTTTCTTATCCTTAGCACATTTAGCCCATATTTCTAGTGTTTTAATACCCCAAGATTCTAGTTCTCTGTAGCTACTTCCTGCTTGTGGAATCTCAGGAGGAATGATACAATCAATTGTCAGATTTGCTTGTGGCTGGATTATTTGCTGCTGCAATGGCTGCTTCTCTTGCGTCATGAAGAGACTGCACCCCGTTAGTGTCAATGACACAATTAGTAGGTAAAGATGGCGCATTGGAATGCTCCTTTAGAATAACGTTTACTCTGGCTTCTAACTTCCTATCAGCAATAGCAGCACCATAAGCAATTTCTCTTGCGTGTTCTATGTCTGTTAGATAGTTCTTAGTCATTAGGCGTTCTGCTTGAAGCTGTGCTTCAGCTACCATTAAACGTTCTTTATCAATGTCATGTTGGGCGATAGTCCAAGTGATATAACTTGTTGCTCCCATAAGGGAAATTATAGCACCAATTTTAGCGATAGTCAACCAATTAATTGTACCTAGTTTTGCTAGTAATAGTGGGATCATTTTTAGTCCTTGTTCTTAGGCGTAGTTGAAGAACCACCCCATTTCAGTCCAATTAGTTTTTCAGCAGTTTTATGTCCTGCTACAATAGAGCCATAAATCATCCATTGTTCACCATTAAATCCATATTTATAATTGTGGTAAGCAAAAAACAGGGACATCAAAAGATGCCCTGTTACGGATGCTAATTTAGTTCCTACCACTCTCCCTGTATTACGGTCTAGGATAAGACCAGAGAAGCGTTCAGCTAATGTCATGGTTATTTACCGTACAAAGCAGCTTCATGTGCTCTGCGTCTGGTTAGTCCCGCTAATGTCTTACCATTAGCCTTATCCCATTTAAGGAACTGTTCCTGAGCTTCTAGGTACTCTCCAGCGTTATGCTTCTTCAACAGGGTACTACCACTAAGGGCACCTGTTCCAACGTTGTAGGCGAAGCTTACAAGGGCATCAAATTGATTCTGTGTAGGCTTCTTAACTAGCTTATCTACCTTAGCAGCAAACGCTGTCAACTCTTCTCGTAGCAACCCTTTAGCACAATGCTCTGTCATCTTATCTCCGGGCTGTACGCCTTCTGTATGTCCATATCCAATTGTCCATACACCAGCAGGACATTTGTAAGCTTCGCCACGGAACCCTTCAAAAGCTTTTACAAGCTCTACACAGTTTTCACTAATAATCATTTTTAGTTCCTTCATTAATCATTCTCACTCATTGGTGATATGATAGATAATACTACCTCTGGAGGTAAATCTTTACCTTGCACCTTAACAAGATGTACAATCAATCTTGATAGGTTAGAGATACGTTCATTCTGTTCTTTTACTTGTACTTTCAAGGATTGGATTTCAGCAGATAATGCAGCTTCTTCTTTAGCTAGTTTCTTCCAATCATCACGTAAGCGAGTATTCTCTTCACGTAAGTCTTTATTCTCTTTTTCTAGAAGATCAAGCTGATTACCAACACTCTTATCTGCTTTATCCTCTTTTCTGTCACCATTCCAGCCACGGATAATATGACTAATACCTTTGATTAAAGTAAATAGCCCTAGTGCTCCTGTAGCAGCGTAAGCAGCAATTTCACTTCCTTGCATTCAGAAACACTCCTAATAGATTTATATTTGACCAGAATAATACAGCGTAGAATACTGCTGAGTAGATAGCTACACCACTTGTAAATACTCCGCTTAATTGTGCTACAAATAACCACAGGAATACACAGATAGTTGCACTAAACAATCTTAGCCATCTAGAACCTTTACAAGTTGAAGATAATGTTGTAGAGATTACTAACACAACTAATGCTATAAAAGCATACCCTAATGTATTCATTTTATCACTAATACTAAAAGCTACATCTAACATTGTTATACATGCACTGATAGCAAATACTGTTATAAGGGAAAAAGCCCTGTCATTTACCGTGACAAGGGCTTTATAAATAGATTGTTTTATGTCTGGGGATAGAGTGAGTTTGCCCATTCTACAATCCCTTTTACTTGATGTATTTTATAACTAGACGGGCTATCTAATCCTAAAGCTGCAAGACACCATTCAGAGCAGAAATCACCCTTATCATCTGCTGTACGCCTTCCAAACACTTGCGTCTGGAATAAGTCACGCCAACCATAAGGATGATCTTTAGTATCTACATAGTGCTTTAGAATACTTTCACCATTGTTGAACTTGATAGGGATAATCTCCCAATCTTCTTCTCTAAGGTGTGTTTGTAGTTTACATCTAACTCCACCGTCATGTACTGTTGAAGAATACATCCAGCCATCTACAATAAGCTCACAATGAGAATATGGGGATTGGTTTTGCCATCGAATAAGGGAATTTACCCAATTCCCCTTTCCCTTGTATAATGCTAAAGATACTGACATAACATCCTCACAGAGCTGATGCTTGGATAAATAGATCATCCAAGTCTTGTGAAGAAAGCCCTAGAGCAGCCCCTAATACATCTACGAAAGGATTGCTACGTTGTAGCGCATTAGAGTATTCCCATTCAATTTGAGCTTTAGTTTTATCAGGCTCTGGAAGAGAGTTGATAGCTGGTTGTACATTAGCTAGAAGGCCATTCTCTAGGAGAGCCAAGCGAGCTTGTCGCATTGTTACTTCTTGTGGAACTGCTACAACTACTGGAGGTTGAATCCAGTTTCCATCCTGTAAGATACATCCATTTTGGCAAGTGTCGTCAACTTCTTGAAATTGTTCGGCATAAGGCTGGACAAAAAGCATAAAAGGGTTGGTCTGTACCACTTCAATGGCAACGTTGTTTTTAATAAAAGCATATTTCATTTTAATTCCTTACCAGAAAATCAACACTGCTGAAGAACCGCCAGTGCCTTGTTTGCCTGCGCCACCCGCGCCACCACCACCACCACCTAGACCACCATTACCACTGGTTCCGGTAGCAGTGTTTTCACAAGAAGCACCGCCGCCGCCGAAACCGCCGCCAGATCCGCCACCCCAGCCGCCGCCACCGCCCCAGGTGCCACCCGCCCACCATGCAGGGTTACTATGGTCACTTACGTGTTGTTTATAGTTTTTCGAAACAGCAAAATCGAGTCCAAGCCCTCCAAGAATCAGGCCCACAAGCCCAAATATTGTCCAAAATGTGGCCCCAAGTATGAGGAGTAAAAGTAACCCAGCAACTCCACCAATAACCCCACCTGCCCACCAGCTTTTGCTTCGGCCAAGTATGGCCGCGAGCCATGATAAGCCTGCGATGACGAAAAATACGGCCGTGCTTATGACAGCACCCCAGTCCACTTCTTCGACAGGGTCCTTCTCTGTGGCTGGATCTACCTTGCCGGCTATGGTCAACTGAATACTATTTACACCGTCTCGTATGCCTTCGTAATACTTGCCTTCCTTAAATCTTGGGGCAATTACATTACGAATAATCCGATTGGTTTTTACATCAGTAAGGTCACCTTCGAGCCCGCGCCCTACTTCGATGCGTATTTCTCGGTCATCGAGCGCCACGAGCAGTAATACGCCGTTACTTTTGTCTTTTTCTCCAATGCCCCAGGCACGTGCTACCTTTAGGCTGAAGCCCTCGAGATAATCACTGTTACCGAGCGTAGAAATAACAAGTACGCCAATTTGGTAATCTTTTTCTTTTCGACTCGTTGCTATCTGATCGGCAAGGAGCTTTAATTGCTCGCTCGTAAGCGTTCCGGTTTGGTCAACGATTGGCGTTTCAAGTCGCGGAGCCTTAGGTACTTCAAGTGCCGATGCTTGCCCGGAATGTAAGGCAAGCACTGCAAAAAGTACAAAAACCGCTACACCAAATCGTCGCATAGAAATGTTTGGCCTAGTTACTAAAGTCTACAGTTGGGGCTTTTTCGGCACCGTCTTGAGATTCAAAGTATGCACGTTGGCTAAAGCCGAAGAGATTTGCAATCACATTAGTCGGAAATGTCTGAACACGTGCATTGTATGGGCGAGCTACGTTATTGAAATCACTCCTGGCTACCTGAATGCGATTTTCTGTGCCTTCTAGTTGGCTCATTAGATCTTGATATGCAGCTGTCGACTTGATGTCAGGATAGTTTTCCGCAACCGCAATAAGCCTGCTAAGCGAAGATGTCATTTGATTTTGCGCCTCAACGTACTGCTTCACCTGCTCTTGTGATGCGCTGGCGTCAATCGTGACCTTACCAACCTTAGCGCGAGCATCGGTTACCGCCGTAAGCGTATCTTGCTCAAAGTTCGACGAGCCTTTTACTGTATTAACCAAGTTGCCTACAAGATCGGCTCGGCGCTGATACTGAGTTTGTACATTACTAAACGATGCGATCACCTTTTCGCGATCTTGCACCAAGCTGTTGTACGTACCACCAATCCACAAAACAATCAGCAGCAAAACTCCCACAATAATACCTGGCGCAATAAATTTTTTGTACTTTTCGTTCATCCCTCAATCTCCTTATAGTCTCAGTATACTACTAATTCTCAGAATTTGTCTCGAGAAACGCGTTTATAAAGCCATCGATCTCGCCATCGAGCACGGCTTTTGTATCCTTTACCTCAAACTTGGTGCGCGTATCTTTTACTAGCATGTACGGGTGCAGCACGTAGTTGCGAATTTGGGCGCCCCAACTTGCCGATTCACCGGCTCGCAGATCTGAAAGAGTGTCTGCATGTTGCTCTGCAAGCATTTGCGCCAACTTACCGCGCAATATTTTAAGTGCCGTCTCTTTATTTTGAATCTGGCTGCGCTCGTTTTGAATTGCCACTACAATGTTCGTAGGAATATGCGTCACGCGCACCGCACTGTCGGTCGTATTAACACTTTGCCCGCCATGCCCACCGCTTCTATACACATCTATTCGTAGGTCTTTGTCGTCAATTTTCACTTCGTCTGGCGCATCAATTTCGGGCATTATTTCTACAAGTGCAAAGCTGGTTTGGCGCAAATTATCACTATTAAAAGGGCTTAGTCGTACAAGCCGATGGACGCCGTGCTCGCTGCGTAATTTGCCGTACGCGTAACTGCCGCGCAAAATGTATGTAGCGTTTTTTATGCCCGCTTCTTCGCCTGCCGAACGTTCCACAAGCTCGGTTTGCATACCGGCGCGTTCTGCCCAACGCAAATACATACGCTCGAGCATTTGGGTCCAGTCTTGGGCGTCAGTACCGCCCGCACCAGAGCTTAATTTTACAATCGCCGCATGATCATCGAACGGACCACTAAGCAGCAAGTCTTTGCGACGTTTTGTGTATTCTTGCTCTAGGGCATCAAGCTGAGTGACGAATTCTTCTATCATGGAATCATCGGCAAGATCCATTAACTCTATAAGATCATTCACCTGCGAACGAAGCACGAGCCAAGGGTCTATTTGGTTTTTTAGCGCCGCAGATTCACGCGCCAAAATTTGTGCACGCTCGGGATTTGCCCACACATTACTATCGGCAAGTTGCGCGTCAAGTGCGCGCAGCTCATCTGCCTTTGCGTCAATATGTAGTGATGTATACGCCGCATGAATCTGCTCAAGCAGTTCATTCGCACGTTTTTTAAGTGGTTGCATTGCTTTTATTATACCATCAGATGTATTGCTGTCGGGTAGCGGCTCAAACGCTTAGCAAACTACTGCTCGTTTGGTACTGGAGCCACGGTATTTTGCGGCACTTCTACCAGTGATTTCCAGCGATCAATATGGCTAATACGTCGCACCAAAAACGGATGCGAGCTAAACGTTTGTGCGAGTCGATTCATTGGCCGCTCGGCGACGTACTGCTGCCACTGTCGAGCAACTTCGTTCATACTACTCGCTACATCTGGCCCTACATGTACTTTGATAAGCGACTGTTTGACTAATTCTGAATTACCCATATACATAAGCGCCAAACGATCTGAAGTAAGCTCCGCGCGACGTTGCCAAAATCCAGAAATCCAGCTTGCGAATGCACCAACGAACGGTATGACAGTAAACGGCAAAAAGTACAGCGATGCAATAGTGTGGCCATACTTTATATGCGCCATCTCATGAACAACTACAACCTTTAGCTCTTCTTTTGTAAGGTAGCGAATGGAGCCCGAATGAAGTACGATTGTGTACGGGCGAATAAACCCAAAGGCGTACGCATTAATTACAGGATCCTGAGTAATAAATATTTCAACGCGCGGCATCGCTAAATCTGCCGCCACTTCGTTTGTCCAATCTCTTAGCCAAGCAAAATCGCTATATTCTACCTGGAGCGCATTACCAAGCATCATTTGGCGCTGTAATTTAATAATAAACATACCAATCGCAAGAACTATGCCAAAAAAGAACAATGCGCTAATTGCTACCCCAATAAGTCCAAATAAAACCGCCATCGGAGAGCTATCGGCATAAAACAGCTCGCTCGTAAAGTATTCTATTATAAAATAGCCCGAAGCAAGCAAAAAGAATACTAAAAATGTTATAGAAAGCACCACTAAATCACTCGACGAAAACGCACGCTTAACGGCTAGTTGACCTTTAGTGTATGCTTCTTGTTCCATTTATAAATCCCCTACTGCTTTTATAAACTGCTCGCCACGATCAGCGTAGCCTATATATTGATCAAAGCTTGCGCTCGCTGGACTTAACAATACGACTGTGCCCGGAACTGCAAAATTTGAAGCCGCGGAAATAACATTCTGCATAATGCCTTCTTCACGAATCACCTCAACGCCAGATTCATCGCACAATTGCTTAATCTTTGTACCTGTCTGACCTATCGCGACTACCTTTGTATTCGTTTCTTTTGCTACTGTCACTAACTCATGGTAGTCTGCGCCTTTATCTGATCCGCCCACTAGCAACACTTTTGGTTCCATAAAACTTCGCATTGCGGCAATTGCACTACCGGGCGTAGTAGCGATACTGTCGTCGTAATATTTAACACCATTTTTTTCAGCAACAAATTTTAGGCGATGAGGCAAGCCAGTAAATGCGCGTAGGCCACTTTCGATTGCCTCATTATCTACTGTAAAGTTACGTGCAGCGCTAATGGCTGCGCAGGCATTCTCGATGTTAAACTCGCCCGGCAGTTGCACGGCGTTTGTCGGGCAAATAACGCTTCCGCGCACCATAAAATTACCGTTTTGTGCGTACACTGCTTCGGTGGTGGCGTAGCGAAATGCTTGCTCTTGCCAAACTTTTTGCTCATATTCATCTTCTGGCCAGTCCCCCGCCATAGCGATTTTACGTGAAAATTCGTTGGTAGGGTGATAATAACATACGTCATCTTGGCCCTGGTATTTACGAATGTTAGCCTTGGCCGCGAGATATTCGTCAAAACTAGCATGAACGTCAAGATGGTCCGGCTCAATACCAAGAATCACTGCTATATGTGGCGATTTTTTGACATCCCACAGCTGAAAACTAGACAGTTCATACACAACAATATCGTCACCGACAATTTCCGGTAACGTCTCGAGCGCGGGCGCGCCTATATTGCCCACAAGATGAACTGTTTTGCCGGCCGAGCGTAAAATTGAAACAATTAAGCTACAGGTCGTTCCCTTGCCTTTTGTACCAGTAACACCGATGATTGGCGCCGGGCATTTAGCAAAAAACTCGTTCGTTGCCGACCATACTTTATCTGCATACGGCAGTTTAGTTGGTGACACACTAGGCGATCGCACAATTATATCAGCGTCTCCAAGCTTCGAAAACGCATCGGTGCCCAAAATTAAAGCAGCTCCTTCGGGGGCATCAGAAATTTCATCGCGCTCATCAGCAATCACCACCTCAGCACCAAGTGCGTGCCAGTAGGTAAAACTTGCCTTTCCTTCTACCCCGTAGCCAGCTATCGCAACCTTCATAGCTTCATTGTACCAGTTAGGCTTTAGCTTTGAATACAGATTCAAGTTTTTCGTTTAGCTCGACTAGTTCATCTTTGCTGCCACTACTTACACCGGCAAGTACCCATGTATTATGGGCTATAAATTCGCGAGCCGTAGCAAGCATTCGTTCGAGGGTAATTTTGCGAATCGCATCTGGCACTTTTTCGTAGTCTTTCACGAGTCCATCACCAAAGTAGCGACCACTGTAAAAATTGCTTATCTGAGAAACAGTCTGTGCCCCCATTTGGTGACGACCAAGTGCGTAACTTTTTGCCGCATCGAGCTCAGACTCTGCAATTTTTCCGTCAGACACCATTTTTACTTCCCGCACAATAATATCAAACAGTCCGCCAGCCGTGTCAAGATTCACTTGTCCGCCAAAATCCCAACTACTGTCATGAAAGCCGACACTTGTTTCGCTAAACATGCCGTAGGCTAAGCCTTTTTTGCGTGCGGCACCATAAATACGTGAATGCAGCGTACCAGTTAGTATCTGGTCTAAGCAGGCCATCGCTTCGGATTCCTCGTCATTAAGCTCGCGAGGCAACGTCATACTCCAGCCGAAGGTTAAATTACTTGCTTCTTTACGACGAATAAGTGTTGGATTAGCTGTAGTCAGTTCGTCTTTTGGTATTTCAAAACGCTCTCCGCGTGGCAAATCCCAATCATCAAGCATACGCTGAATCTGTGAGCGGCGACCGTCGAGCTTGCCGGCGATCACAAAATACATATTGTCACTGGTATGTGTTCGAGTATGGTGCTCGCGAATATCGCGCAAGGTTACTGTGGGAATTGTCTG
>OFRO01000561.1_pt1 | contig 12658 bp, 16 predicted proteins | sample 1543091 | NCBI WGS metagenome assembly OFRO01 (sample SAMN07774217, study PRJEB24372) | wastewater metagenome | isolation source: Exp Tend NO 10WW | collected 2016-02
AACACCACAGCGGTATTCCGACATGGATCTGCAGAGCCAGACACAATCAATCATGGTGAATTTGAAGCGACAGTCGAAGCATCACTATACTTCGAAGGCACTACTCAAAGGGATGACTTCTATGCCCTCAATCGCAACGCTGCAAGCTGGAAGGTCAATGGTGGTGGCATCGGTGGTGGATACAGCTCAAGCCTGGAAGTCAGAATGTATCGAACATTCTACGAAGACTTCCCTCTGGAGACTGGACTCTCAGACTTCTATGCTGTGAAATTCAAGCTCCGCTGTGCATACGATAATGCCAACAGTGCCAGTGTGGATGCTGTCTTGAGGAATGTCAGATCAAGCTACTAATAACTAGGGAGGTGCAAACACATGCCATATTTTAAGGAAGGCCGAGAGACTCGGAAAGTCAAACTGCCAAGCAATGCAGAGTACTGGGTGGAGATCTATCTCGGTATCAAATGGGGTCAGACAAAGCACTCACTACTTCTCAAGGAAGATGGTGAAGTCGATATGGTCCTGTCAGCAGACAAGATGCTGATGATGATCGTGAAGGACTGGAATCTCGATGGAGCTGATGGCAAAATCGTGGAGATATCAGAAGAAGCGATGGACATGCTCGAGCCAGCAGATGCTCTATACTTGATCAAAGAAGCAGGTGCAGATGAGGCAACTGCCAAGAGCTCAAAAAAAAACTCAGCCAAGAGCTGATATCATACTTCAGCTCTGATGATTCAGAGAGGCCAGTGCCTCGAGCGTACCTAGATTATCTCCTCTGCAAAGAATTCGGATGGACCATTGCCGAGCTTGATGATCAGCCATCTGATAGGATACTCGAATTCTTGACTATAATAAGAGTAGAGGGGAGCTTCAAAAATATGGAGCAGCAAAAGCTCGAAGCGGAGATGAAGAATGGCTAACACAAGAGATCTAATGGTCCGAATCAATGGAGACACCAGTGGTCTCGAGAAGGCTCTCGGCAAAGCTGAGAAGTCAGGCTCGGGGCTTGGTGCTGCATTCAAAAAGGCCGAGGGCTCTTCATTCGCTCTGCTTGGTGGATTGACTGCTGCAGGCATAGGAGCTGCTGTATTCGGTGCAAAATCTATGGAGGCATACAATGCTTCAGTCGAAGCATCAGCCAAGCTCAGGACCAACTTGCTCAATGTCAAGGGTGCTACTGAGGAACATGTCAAAGCGTTGCAGACTCAAGCAGCTCAGCTACAGAAGATCGGTGTCATCGAGGATGATGCGATCATCGCTGGGCAGTCTCAGCTTGCAACATTCAACCTGCAGGGATCTACGATCGAGAAGCTGACTCCGAAGATCGCTGACATGGTGGCACAACTCAAGGGCCACAATGCAACTGCAGAAGATATGGTGACGATCAATAACCTAGTCGGTAAAGTCATGACAGGCAATGTCGGTGCTCTGAGCAAGTATGGTGTCTCACTATCTGAGTCTCAGAAGGAGATGCTCAAGCAGGGTGACGAGACTCAGAGGGCCAATGTATTGAATGAGGTCCTCGCTCAGAACTATGGCAAGGTGAATGAAGCACTCCGCAAAACTCCACAAGGTCAGATGACTGCATTCAAGAATACCTTCGGTGACTTCATGGAGCTGGCTGGAGAATTCACAAGCAACCTGATCGGACCGCTGATCACTGGCTTCAATGACTGGTTTGAATCTATGGGTGGTCCAGAAGGAGTCATGAAGGCAATGAAGGAGACATTCGAATCAATCGCTCCCTGGCTTCCAGTGATTGCTGGTGCAATCATCGGTGGCCTTGTGCCTGCATTCGTGGCACTAGGAGTATCGATCTGGACCGCACTCGCTCCGTTGCTGCCATTCATCGCTGCAGGTGCTCTGCTCGGTCTTGGCATCAAGTTATTGATGGACCACTTCGGTGGACTGCAGGGGATCATGCAAAAGCTCCAGCCTGTAATACAGGTGATGACTGAGCTGTGGAAGACTTATCTGCAGCCTGCATTGATGGAGGTGTGGAAGGTATTCCAAGAGAGACTACTGCCTGCACTCAAACAGCTATGGGAGCAGATCTCTCCGATTCTGATTCCAGTATTGAAGACTCTCGGCATCATACTCGGTGCAGTGGTCTTCGCTCAGATCATGATATTCGTGAATGCATTGAGGCTCGGTATCGGCTGGCTCAGTAACATTATCGGCTGGGTAGCCAGTGCAATCGGCTGGCTCAAAGACTTCGTGGGAGCGGTCGGCCGAATCGCTGGGCAGATCGGCTCTGCTCTAGCTGGTGTATACAATGCGATCGTGACTCCATTCCAGAAGGCATTCGACTTCATCACAGGAATACCTGGCAAGATTGTCGGAGCAGTCGGTAACATCGGCCAGCTTCTTCGAGACAAGCTCGGTGACTGGGATATACCTGGACCGCTCGGCAAGGTCCGAGATGTGATACCTGGATTCGCTGAAGGTGGATTCACTGGTAGAGGTGGTGTGAATGATATCGCTGGTATTGTCCACAAGGGAGAATATGTCATCCCTCAGAATCAAGTAGATCAGATGTCTGGTCGGCCGAAGCTATTCGGGAGTGGCGATGATCGTATTGATACAGGTGGCATCGGTGGTGGTCCATCGACTGTCATTGAATTTGCTCCGAATATACAGGTCGGGATGTTTGCTGGTATGCCTACTGAATATCGGGAGATGGCCGAGCGACTGTGGGTAGAATTCCAGAGGATCGCAATGAGCAACGGAATTAAACTACAACCAATCGGAGCGAGGTCACAATAATGCCAGTACTACCTATCACAGTCAACTCAGGCACACTGCCACGACAACCATCAAAACTGAGGGAGTGGCGTGAGTATATCCAGACTGACAAATTTGCAATCGATGGAGCGGTCCAGCGGAATCGAATCAGGACTGTGAACAATCCACTCGGCTTCAAAATGAATGTCGAGATGATCTTCGAGAACATCTCAGTGTCAGAATTCCAGCTCCTCGATGCATACTTCCTGCCTGGCTCTGGTGTGAACTATTACAATCCGAGCTCTAAATATGGAGTGCTCTCATTCTCTGGCCTGCCATATCCAGATGAGACCGATGACTATGCTCCAGGCGATTCACTATTCACCACATACAAAGTCAAGATAAGGCAATTCTAATGCAGACAGTATCGAGCGGATGGGGCAATAAAATATCCATCGGTGCTCGGCACATCGGATATGGTGTGCTGGTAGCGTGGATGAGGACTGTTGCTAGTGGTCAAAAATTCTTCACCATCAATCAATCTCGGATCGGTGGACCTGATCCGCTGAAGGGTGGTGGAGACTTCCTGACCTTCTTCGACAAGTACCGATTCGATGATGCCACTCCATTCGTGACATCAATCTCGGTCCAGAAGAACATCGGCCAGTATCCATACGGAGTGATCATGGCTCAAGCGGATGTGGAGCTAGACAACACCTCGAAGAAGTTTTTGCCTGGCTTCGATACCACAGTCGGCTCTGGCACAGGACTTCCGAATCGGCCAATCAAGATCTCGGTAGGAATCGAGGATGAATACCTCAAGCTCTTCACAGGCTACACCTCGCAGCCAAAGGCCACGCTCAATAATCGAGTGGTCCAGATGCATGCCTTCGATGCATTCAACTACATCAATGGCTACCGAGCAACTACTAGCGGTGCATTTGTCAACGCTCCATTCCATAATGTGATTGCTTCAGGAATGTATGAGATGGGCTTCAGTGCATCACAATTCGTGGTGGATAAAAGCCTGCAGCAGAATATCGGATACCTTGCCACATACGATCGCAAATGGGGAGATGTTTTCAAGGATGGCTGTGAGGCGGAGCAGGCTCTAATGTTCGTGGATGAGAATGGCATCATCCGATTCTGGAATCGCCAGCACTTCCTGACTACATCTGGTGTGCCTCGCTTCCAGCTCAGCTACTCGAAGATGTCGGATCTGCAATGGCAGAATACCTCAATCATCAATGATGTGATCGTGAAAGCAAAGCCACGAGCGGTCCAGGCACAGCAGAAAATATGGGAAGCCACGAGCAATATAGAGCTGCCTGGCAATGCCGACACCGACTACTTCATTGACTTCACCGATGACAATGGTCCACTACCTGTCACGAGCGTGAACATTCCAAAGTACATCACCACAGCCAGCGGATCACAGAGCTTCTATGCCAGCAATGAATTCAGTGATGGGTCTGGCCTGGCTCGCAATGATTCGATCAGGCTAGTCAGTGCATATAGCTTCGGCACAACTTATAAGCTCACCTTCCGCAACACCTTCACTTCACCACTCTTCCTGACACAGCTCGCAATCTATGCCACACCTGCCAAAGTCACACAAGTTATTGAGGAGCGTATCCAGGATGCTGCTTCGATTGAAGCCTTCGGGCGGAATCCATCCAATAACGGAGAGCCACTGACCATTGAGAATAATATGATCCAGGACAAGAGCACAGCTCGCACACTGGCCTATACGCTAGTGAAGGAGTACAAGTCACCAGGCAAGCGATTCATCTGCCCTGTGGCGATCCAGAGCGATCCTGCCCTGCAGGTCGGAGATCAAGGATTGCTGATGATCAACGATACTGGCGAGCTGAAGAATGTCTACATCACTGGAATCACCAACTCTATTCAACGCAATGGCGATTATGGCCAGCAGCTTGAAGTAGAGGAGCGGATCATTCGCAGGTACTTCACCATCAATCAGAGCAAGATCGGTGGCACTGATGCTATTGCTCCATAGGAATTGACATATAATACATATAGAGGAGATCGCATGATATTATCGAGCCAGACAAGTGAAGCGGATGTGGAGCAGATGCTTGCCTTCTACAAGCAGCAATTTGCTGTGGTAGAGGTGGTGTCCTGCAGCCAATGCAAAAACTTCCTGGCATTCGAGTGCTTCGGTGGCGAGAGCATGGGCATCGCTCAGAATGAGCTCGGCAAATATATCATCCCGATCGGTGACAAACTGATGAGCCATCGTGTTCGACTTGACGAAGCTCCAACTGGTGAGCGAATGGTGGGCTACCAGTGTGGCAACATGATTCCGAATCCTGAATTCCCTGCAGCAAAGGCTGCCTATGAGGAAGAGCTCGCTGCATACGAGGCTGATTATAAGAAGAAGGTCGATGCGGTCAAGAAGAACAAGAAGCAGAATATCGCCATGCCTGTCTATCAAGGTCCGCTATTCACTGTCGAAGAGATGATCCCATGTGGCAATGATACTCGCATCGCTGATATCGAGCGTGGCCATGTGCCAGTCGGTGCAATGCAGACTGCTCTCTCTCCATTCGAGAAGCATCAGATCCGAGCGGAGATCCAGAAGGATCGTACTCACAAGGCTGACTTCCGCAAGGTCGGCAAGATAAAACACTTTGAATCATTCCAAGTAGAGAGGTTATAAGATGGCATATTCAGCAGATACATTCGTAGCAGACGAACAACCAACCACAGCGAAGTGGAATAAACTGTGGGCCAATGATGCAGCCTTCAATGATGGTACTGGTATCGCTGCAGGAGCGATCACCAACTCACATCTGGCCACTGGCATCGGGTCTCAGAAGCTCTCGAATCCATACAAATTCTTTGCCTATCCAACATCGGGAAGTGTCTCGGCTTCCACTCAAGTGCCATTCCAGAATGAGCTCTTCGATACTGGCAGCAACTTCAGCACATCGACCTATGTCTTCACAGCTCCTGTGGCTGGCTACTATCAATTCGGCTGTAACCTTCAGATGGCATATGGTGGGGCTCAGTATAACCAATTCCAATTCAGGAAGAATGGCTCGGCCTTCGCCCAGTCTGGCTTCGCCTACTACTCAGGAGCTGGCTCATGGTCGGCCAATGGTACAGCATTCTTGCTGCTCGCACAGAACGACACCATCGATATCTACTATCAGGGTGGTGGTACTGGTACTGTCGGTGGTCTATCAGGTGGCGTGTATCTGAGCTTCTTCAGCGGATATATCGTAAGCACAACATAGGAGGTGCTATGGGTCAGGGTGATCTAGCACTTCGCAAAACAGCAATCCCATACTATGCGAATGTGTGGGGCTATAATCGTGGCAATAATTCCGACTCCGACATCGCCAACACTACAGTGCCTGGCGATCTCTCGAAGATGATGCCCTCGAGCTACACTGGCCAGACAGCGATCAGTACAGTCAATGCGATCCGAGTGCTGCAGCCTCAGTATGGTGACATCATAGAAGCGAATCTCAATCTCAAATTCACGATGGCATCGGCCGAAGGTGCTCGACAATTCCGCATCGCCATCGGTACATTCAGCGATCTCTACACAGCACAGACCTCATACACCAGTGATCAGATCCTTGCTAGTCATCGTGCCATCACTGGCCGAGATACTCCATTCGACATTGCTCCTGCAGGATCATTCACTCTGCCTCGCACAAATCTCTATCAGGCCATGTACCATAGAGGCGATGCTAACTTCCGCAATGATGCCTTCGTGGTCCTGCTCTGCTTCGACCAAGCTCCGAGCAAGGGCTCGGGCTACACCTTCACAAAGTTTGAAGTGGACTGCACAATGCAGATGGGGCTGGCATAATGGGTGCAACAGATGTCAAGCAGGTCGGATACGGCAAGAGCCAGCAGAAGAAGGACTGGGCTCTGTACCGATATTGTGGTGGCTCGGGTGGTGGAGCGTGTCCATATGTCCAGAACAAAACTCAGGTCAAATTCTCGATCGAGGTCAATCCATACCTGGTGAAGAATAACTCAATCACCTTCCGCAATCCTGAATTCTTCGGGATTGTGCTCTTCCAAGATCTTGGCTCGGATGGCTTTTGCCCGAACAGCTACAATGTGAATAATCCAGTGGACTGGTATCTCGGCCTGTCGGCCGATGGTGTCATGACTGATGCCGAGGTGATCGCTCAGAATCTCCTGCAGGACAACCTTGCTCCTCCATTCGATATTGAAGTGACTGGTCGGAATGTCTTGCCACAGCCAACCGATGCAGGATGGGATGGCAAGGTATGGTGTCACATTGTCTGGGCAAACTCACTCTATGTCAGCGATCAGCTCTATGTGGACAATGTACAGTATCTGAAGGTGGTCCAACACAATTATGAGGTGAAGCAATAATGGGTAATCAGAATAAACAGCAGCCATATCCATACAGCCTGAAGACTGTGCTGGCTTCAAATCAGGTGGCTTGCTTGAATCGCTTCTTCCTGTATATGCTACCTCCGAAGGATGCTCTCACTATCGAGCGACTCTTCTGCCATTTTGTCTTCCTCTTCGATGCAGGTGTGGCTTCAGGAGATCGGGTGGTCCAGTCAATCGGGATCGTGGATCAGCTTGTGCCATTCCCTATCACAGCGACTTCGAACTATCAGCGAAGGCAGACAGTCAATATGACAGCCGATGCGAATCGCAGGGTGGATCTCAGTATCGATCTGACTCACTTGCTGAAGCATGATAATGTGGCTTATGAGGAGGATGCATTCGATGATGGTCCGACCACAGGATATACTGCAGTCGAGATTCTTCTGGCAGATGCCTTGCAAAGTACATCAACAACAGGAACAATAGAATCATGGAAGCTAGACGCTCTATTCACTACCACAGGAATTCGGTAATAGTACCGAAGCTCGGCAGCAAGTCGATGCAGAAGATGATCAAGCGGTCGCTTGACAATATCGCTGATGATAATCACATCCCTCAAGATACCGATCCCAAGATCTGCAGCACACTTGAATGCCCTCGATGTCGAGCCGAGCAGACCGAATACCGAGCAACCTGCAGGCGATGTATGGCCTGCTTCTACTGTGGTCTGGTGGGAGGGAGCAAGTATCAGTGTCACTTCTGTGGCAACACAATCCCTGAAGATGATCGCCAGCCTCCTGCCGAGAGGTCTATCAAGATAGGCTGATTGCTCTACAATGAGAGTAGTGGGAGGGAGATCATCCTCTCTTCAAATCATGCAAGCGGAGGGCAACAATACATGGAGATCTGGCAAATCGCAGCAATAGTGGTGAGCATCATTCTTGCTGTATCTGGAATTGTGGGAGTCTTCTATGCCAATGCAAAGAACAAGCTGGCGAAGACCACCACCGAGAACTATGAGAAGACAATCAAATCATACAAAGAGATCGTGGAGTCGCAAGAGCTCAAGATCAATTCTCTGACCGATGACATGAAGGAGATGCGAAATCTCCACACTGAATCAGTCAAGATGATCGGTGAATTGCAAGGTGAGCTTCGCACATGGAAGCAGCTTCCGATCAAAGAACTATCCGACAATATGGCCTTCGTGGTCGAGCTACAATATCTGATGGCACAACACCTGAAGATGGATCATTTGCCTCCATTGAAGCCTCGCATGCCAGCAGCTCAATGATAGTGAATACCCGAATCGGCATATAATTATAAGTGAAGGAGGTGCATCATGCGACTACCAAACATCACAGGATTCTACCAAGCAGCAGCAGGCAACTATCAGCCAGGCCGAGGCCGAGCGATACGATGCTTCACTGTACACCACAGTGCTGGCTGGGAGCAGACACTCAGGTATCTATGGGCTGATCCAGCTCGAGGTGCTTCGAGTACCTTCTATGTGAGTGGCTCTGTCAGAGAGCAATATGTCGACACTGATGACACCGCATACTGCAATGGCAACTGGCCAAGCAATCAGGAATCACTGAGCTGTGAGGTCCGAGGTGACTGGCGGAATGGATACTATGATCAAGCAACACTGGACAATCTGACAGAGGTCATGTACCAATGTCTGAAGATCTGGCCAGGACTCGTGCTCACATACCACATGGATGTCTCCGACAAGGTGACTCTATGCCCTGCAGACCTGAAGCTCAAGGGATATGCTGCTCAGTGCTGGAATAATGCAAAGGCTCGCATCGCTGCTGAAGCGACTCCGACTCCAGTGCCACCATCACCAACCGCTCCGATCGAGTACACCAGGATCACACCGAAGAGAATTCGCCTGGTCCGCACAGCTAATCTGTGGAACTTCAATTTTGCAAGCTGGGCTGCAGCACAGGCAGTCAAGACATACGGAGCTGGTGAGCTCATCGATGTCGTGGCTACTGCTCGCAATGTCCTCGGTGGTGTCTACTACATGACAGCCTATTCATACAACGATGGCAATATCCGATCCACCAATGGCTTCAATGTCGTGGACTGTGAAGACTATGTGCCAGCTCCTACCGAGCCGACTCCTCCACCTGCTCCGACATGGCAGAGCATGGAGAACCCTCGCAAGATGCGAGCTCAAGTGGATCTCCGAGTATACGATCTGACTACAAAGACAGAAGTCGGATCAGTGATCCCTGCAGGCACAGACATCGATCTCGTGGATATCATCACTGACACCGATGGCAAGGTCTACCTGAGAAGCAAGTACTCTCATGATGCTGGCAAGAACTGGGGTATCCTGGCAAACAAGGTGGCCGACATTCCAGCTCCGACAGTACCTGATCCAGAGCCAATTCCACCGAAGCCAATCGATACCGATCCGACCACGCCTGGTGCTGGTGATGTGGAGACTCGACTGACTTCACTGGAGAAGCTGGTCAAATATATCGTGGACTTCCTGAAGAGTATCTTCAGTGGATTCAAACCATAACAAGGAGGCAGTATGCAACTATCAAGAATCGACAAAGATCAAGCAGCGAAGATCGGCAAGGCAGCTCTATATATCGGGCTCTCTGCAGTCATCTCATACCTGATCACTGTGATCACTGATCAGCCAGATCTATTCGGTCCGCTGACACCGATCATCAACATCGTGCTGGTCACACTCAAGCAAGCATTCACAAAGCCAGCCTAGTCTGGTAGTATGAAGCTGTGAGGTGGAGCAAGGGAGGTCACTCATGATATCTTCCCTGTGCTCCACATTTTCTATTGACAGAGAATTCATCCTGCCAGTATTATTCCAATAGACAAAAGCCATAGCTGCCGAATACCACCGAAGCTATGGCTTGTCGCTTTTCAGGGCATAATAATAGTAGATGGCAGCAGAAGATGGACCACTATTCGAAGAGCGAAGACAGCATGTGCTAGAGGCACTGGATGCTGCACGAGTGGACTGGATCGATGCTACTGATCCGATCGAGTCGGAGATCCAACTGACAGCGATTGATCACCTCCTGGACCTGGCGATCGACTATGGATATCTTGCTGTGCAGGGTATTGACAAAGCTCGCTCTGTGTGATACTATAATAGTGTTATGCAATACATAAAACAAAAATTTGAAGATCGATTCTATACATATAAGCCAGGCGAATTCCTTCCGATATTCGAAGGTGGCCAGCTTGCGAACCGCAATCAATTCATATTCTACAAAATCAAAAAAGCCTTCACTCGGTAATCAATACCAGTGAGGGCTTCTTGAATTCCAGGCAGCCAGAGCTCCATCCCAAGAGCCATACCTGCCCTTCACATAGCCATCCATCCATCGGAGCTGACATACTGGCTCGACACCGCAATGAGCGATCTTACTGCATGGGAGGGCCTGTGGGATGCCACACGCTCCCGAGTCTGGATTGACCGCATTCGGACTGCAGCCACTCTCATTGATGATCAGCTTGTGTGTGGAGTACATATCAGGTATGCCTGCTGCTGCCATCCACTCAGCACATGATCCGCTGGCCTGGACAGGCTCAGCAGCAAATGCCTTCGGACTGGATGCCAATGCAGCCAGCCTCGCCTTCTCTGCCTTCACAGCCTGCAGATTCTTGATCTCATTGCGAAGCTGGTCCTCCAGCTTCTTCTGATCCTCGAGCTGCTTCTCGGTCTGTGTGTTTGTCTTCTGAAGCTCTTCAGTCTTTTGATGAAGTTGCTGTCGCTCAGTCTCCAGACGCTTGATCTGAGACTGTGTGTGTCGCACTTGCTTGAAGTTATTGACTGCAGCAATGCAGCCGAAGCTAATGATGAGAGCTGATATCGCCACGATCAGCAATTTGAAATTCTTATGATGTTGCAATTTTATCTACCACCGATTAAATGCCACATCTATTTTATCATGGCTATGGTTGATCGAGTCAAGCCTTCCCTGCCCTCGCATCTAGTAGATCTCGACTTGTCCACACAATCCACAGGTCTTTTGCACAGGCAAACATGAGCGACTTGCAGACCGAGCAGAGTGTGGTGTATGATGATAAGTACCTATCATTCAAAAACATACAGAGACTTTTGAATGTGAGGTGATTCAAGTTTTGTGGGAGCTCGAGATCTCGCATCGCTAATAATAAATAAACCCCTGATTGCAGTCAGAGGTCCATTCAATTTGCATAATGCAAGGTGATTCGACTTCCATTGTATCAGGGATTCTATGGAGGTGTCAAATTATGGGCAACACTACATCTAGCGTGGGCTCTCTCATCAAAGACTATAGCTATAGAAGTAAATCTCACAGAGACTCTATAGCTATAGTCAAAGATAAATTAAGTAGTCGAGATGCTGATGCAATAATTGAAGATTGCAAAGACCTGATCGATGATGACAAATTCAAGCCATTCTTCTACAAGAAGCTCTATGAACTCGGCAAGGGTAGATTCTTGGAGCAGGCATACAAAGCTCGGAAGTATCACAGAGGATCGCCAGGCCGATTCTTCGTGCATCTGCTCAAATAAAAGGTGAGACCTCTGGAGGTGCAACTACAGAGGTCTCTACATCCATTATATGTGGGATATCCACAACTCATAAAAAAGGTATTGACTGGTCAACGAAGCACAATGTATAATGCTAATGTACGAAGGAGGTGCAAACTCTATGGGAGATAACAAATCACCTGTGGCTGGAGAGTCGCAGATAACTGTCAGGAAGCAACTGAGCTACTCGGAGATCGAGCAGATCAGCAAAGCATTCGTGGCTTCAGGAATGTTCGGCCGAGATGTCGACAAAATCTCAAAGGGCATAACAAAAATAATGGCAGGCCAAGAGCTCGGCCTTGCTCCATTCGCTTCAATGCGAGCGGTCCATGTGATCGAGGGCAATGCCACACTGTCAGCAAACACTATGGCTGGCATGATCAAGAGCTCTGGTCGCTACGACTACACTGTGGTCAAGAAGGAAGTAGATGGCTGTGTCATCGACTTCTACGAGATCATCAAAGGCAAGCGGACCAAGATCGGCACAGAGTCATTCGATAAGGCCGAGGCTCAAGCTGCTCAGCTTCTCAATAAGCAGAACTGGCAGAAGTATCCGAAGGCGATGATGTTCGCTCGATGTATAAGCAATGGCACTCGGACATACTGCCCTGATGTATTCAGTGGCATGCTTGTCTATACACCAGATGAGCTCAATGCTCAGGTGTCTGCTGCAGGCGAAGTGATCGACATGGATGGTGATGGCAATGTCACAAATGTGCCTGAGCAAAAAACAAGTGCAACCAAATCAAAGAAGGAGACTGAAGCAGTGGATGCAGATATAGATCAGACACCACCTGCAGATGATGTGCCAGTCACAGACATCAGCAATGAGGGCACAGAGGATCATCCAGATATAACCGATCCGAATGAGCCAAGCCAGGAAGAGATCGAGGCTGCCAATCCTGAGCCTGAAGAAGAAGTCGAGCCTCTCGCTCCAGTCGATAATGAATTCAAAGACACCGCATGGCAAATGTATGAGCAGCTTCCATTGAAGGCTTCATACCGAATGCGATGGCTGAAG
>OFRO01000562.1_pt1 | contig 12627 bp, 20 predicted proteins | sample 1543091 | NCBI WGS metagenome assembly OFRO01 (sample SAMN07774217, study PRJEB24372) | wastewater metagenome | isolation source: Exp Tend NO 10WW | collected 2016-02
TGCGTAGTCGTTGAGGAAGATATTATCACGATGAACCACCGCATAGATGCGGCACGGTTAGTCTGCAATAAGACTTATCCTGATATTAAGTCAGTCGAAGTAAAAGGCGACTCTGACGCTGATCCAATTCAAGTCACTCACAACATTGATCTTAGAGAAATGATCAAGATAGCCCGCGAGTCGAAGAAATGATGCTACTTAACGGCGACTGTCTCGAGCAATTAAAACTCCTTGGTGATAACTCGATTGATTCAATCGTTACTGACCCGCCGTATGGCATAGACCATAGCTACCACGGCGGGGGCTTCAATCACCTGACGGAAAGACATTTTGAGCGCGTCAAAATACACGACGACGACAAGTCATTCGACTCGTCGCCGTGGCTGGCGCTGAATGTGCCAACGCTTTTTTGGGGTGGCAACTATTTCGCGGACAAGCTGCCAATTAGCAGCGGCTGGCTAGTCTGGGACAAAGAACGCCCCGACGAACTAGATTAGGCGACTTGCGAGCTTGCGTGGACGAACTTCGTCAAAGGCGTGCGCCGGTATCGCTATCTGTGGAACGGCATGATGCGGGCTGGAGAAAAGGGCCACAACTTCCACCCAACGCAAAAGCCCGTGGCGCTCGTTGAGTGGACGCTAAACCTCAAGTGGACACCTAGGGGAACCATCCTAGACCCGTTTATGGGTAGTGGCACAACGGGCGTGGCGTGCGCCAACCTTGGCCGTAAGTTCATCGGCATCGAAATCGAGCCTAAATATTTCGACATTGCTTGCGAGCGCATCGCCGCTGCTTACGCACAGCAAAGGCTGTTCGCGTGAACAACTACGAGCCATTTTCCACGCATAAGCCGTGGGACGACCTGACCCACGAAGCCTACCGCGAGCAACCCGTTCGCAACGGCTGGCACTACCGGCTGAACGACAAATGCTCGGCCAGTGAAAAGGCTGAGTGGAAGGAATGGATGCGGAAATTCCCTGAGCACTGGCCCGGCCACGTTCGGGAGTTTGTGGATGCGATCAAGCGAAACAAGGGGAGCAGCAATGCAGCAGCAGGTTGACATGTTCGTCGACACCCCGCGATCGAGGCGCGCCGATCCTGAGACATCGCACCTCGCGGCCGAACGGATCAAGTCGTCGGGTGCATTGGGCCACCAGCAAGCGGCAGTTCTCGCTGCCGTGCGGCAGTGGCCGGGGATGACCGCGGTGGAACTCGCCCACCTCGCGAAGATGGACCGATACGCGGTTTCCCGCCGAACCGCTGAGTTGGCCGGCGTGAAGATCCGCAGGGGACCAGTGCGAGTTTGCACGGTCAACGGCACGCCCATGACGACGTGGGCACCGCTGTGAACCAACGCTTCGCCTCCAATCAGCCAAGGTTGGCACCTAACAGGGCGTTCACGGAGCGCAGCCGGGATACGGGGACGATGGCCGGCGTCACCTTCCTGCGCCGCACCTGCAGCCGCTGTGGGTATTCCAGACCCCTCCGCGGTGGGACGACGAGCCCTCGGTTCATTTGCGCTGACTGCATATGAGGAAGATTTCCCGCAAAGGGCTGATTGCTAAAGTCGATTCGCTGTTCAGCCGGTTCATTCGCCAGAAGCACGCCGATGAGTTCGGGATGGTGGTCTGTGTAACTTGCGGGACGCGGATGAAGTGGCAGGAAGCGCAGGCGGGGCACTGGATCAAGCGTGGGCACGCCGCAGTCCGATGGGACGAGCGGAACGTGTACCCCCAGTGCAGTGGCGATAATTTGTACAAGGACGGCCTTCAGGACGTCATGGCGGGCCACATCCTCAACACTCACGGCCCTGACACCCTCCAAGAGCTGCTGCGCCTGAAAGCCACCACAAGGCGTTGGACGATGGCCGAGCTTCGGGAACTGGCCGAGCGTTACCAGTGACCCCGCAAGACACCCTAAAACGCAGGGCTGTTCGCCCCTTAAAAGCCGAGGTAACTCGATGAACGACGACGAGGGCAACGGGTGGGGTATTAGTCTGATCGTCGTGGCGGGCTTCCTGGGCTGTCTGGCGGTCATTTTCGGGCTGTTGGTGTTGCTGTACGACTTGTGTTGCAGGGGGTAAATCGATGCGAGATGAACGCAGGATTCCGGACTCAGCGTCGATCGCCGCCATTTGCCTGACGCTGTTTCTCGCCATGCTGCTCGGCATCATGGTTTGGCACCTGGTGGCCGGCTGATGGCCCGCTGGCAACAGGACGCCGTGGACTTCGCGTGCGAGGCCTGGGCGTTCCAGTGGATCAACCTGTTCGCGCGACTGCCGCTCAAGGGTTCAGAACAGCTCGGCCGCACCGGCTCGACACTCGACCTGATCAAGGTCATGGGCGACGGCGCGGGGGCCGGCGGCATCGTCACCCAGTTCTATCCTGAGTGCTTCATGGGTGACGGCCTGGTGGTGGCCTGCGCGTTGCGGCACCTACGGGAAAAGGACCGCGATATCCTCTGGCACCACTACGTCGACCGCTGGTATTACGCGCACATCGTCGCGGTGAAAACGGCGGATGGCCGGGAAATCTACCAGCACACAACGACAGCGCCGTTCGTGCACCCGACGACCATGGCCGTCTCCATCGTGCGGGTCGTCGACCGCACACGACCAGACACACAGGTCGCCATCGAGCGCCGGCCGCGCCCGGTGAAGCAGCAGACCATGGCGCACCGCATGGGCATCAGCCGCGCGGAATACCACTCGCGTCGCGATCGAATGAAGGCGTTCATGCTCGGACTGATCGTAGGCCAGAAATGTCTAGACACGAAAGTTGGTCACGAGACCGGGGTTCCGGCGTAGCCTTCATGTCGGCTTGATCACTCCCCCTGGCGCCCGCGTAGTCAGACCTTGATCACACCTTTGTGCACCAAGCGATGACAAAATGCGCAAAGGGTTATCAAGTTTTCAATCGCGTTGTTTTTGTAGTTTCCGTCTCGATGGTGCACATCGAGCAGAAAATCATAGTCGGCACCGTATTGGCATTCGGGCCGCTCGCATTTTTGTTTTTTGTGCTTAGACCATTTGTTGGTGCCATGCTTTCCACCCCCGCTCGGGGTGCCTTTACTGCATCTCCACCCTTCTGCACCGCTTTTCAGTTTGTGTTTTCTGATGCTTGTATTCCCGCAATTAGCGCATTTCGCTAGGCGGGAATCAGCGTCGATGTCTGAAAGGCGGTGAATGTGTTTTGGCATAGTTGATTGTATCAAACGCCCGCAATGCGGGCGTTCTTGTTTCTTCTTCCTGTGATCGCGGGTAATTCCCGCCTTCGCCGCAGCGCCGTTCGCCTGCGGCGTTTTTATTCGCTCAACCGGCGCGCCGGGACCATCACCCAACTGCGTAGCTACCCGCAAGAGATCCGCGGGCGCGCCGATCTATTCGCAAACAGCGTGCGGACAGACGCCGCCGTTTTTGGCTCGACCCATGTTGCAGTTGTAGCAAAGCACGCGGAAGCCAGGCGGAAAGCGATTTCGCCTCAGCCACATGTAGAAACGGCCGCCGAGGCCTTGGCTGCGACGAGCCTCTCCGCCGATCGGGTCAATGTGATCGATCGTCAGGAATCCGGGCCTTGCCTCACCGCAACAGGCGCAGACGTAACCGCCGTAGGCCGCGAATACTTCGTTCTTGACCACACGGTAGCGGTCTATGACGCGCTGCTTGTGCCGGTCGTATTCGGCGGGGTCGCGATTTGTCTTTAACCGCTTGGCGCGGACCTTGTCCGGGTCGCGCCAGTAATTACCGAGCGACACCTCTCGCATCTTCACGGCGTTCTTCGCGTACAGCGCCGCGTAGTTGGTGGTTTCTGCGACGTAGCGCCGATGGCACAGCGCGCAGTAGGTCTGCACGCCGTCGGTCCTGGCTACGTTTTTCTTGAACTCGGACAGCGGTTTGGTGAATCCGCATTTGGAGCACCGCTTGGATCCTTCATCAACCTGTTTAAGAGGGCTTTTTGTCATGAAATTGCTTCGCTCGTTCCTTCTGCGCACCGCGATTGTTCTCGGTGTAATCGTAGCATTCAGCGCGCCGACGGTCCACGCGCAAGCACTGTCGGATTACGCCGAAAACCACTACATCGACCACATCGTCCGCGGCACGGCGTTCACAGCGCCCGCCACGGTTTACTTCGGCCTCTCGACCACGGCCTGCAGCGACTCGAGCTTCGGCACCGAAGTCTCTGGCGGCTCGTATGCCCGCGTTGCGGTCACGGCCAACACGACCAACTTCGCCGGCACGCAGTCGGCCGGCAGCACCGCGGCCTCGAGCGGCACCGGTGGGCAGACCAGCAACAACGCTGCGATCAACTTTCCGACGCCGAGTGCCGGATGGGGCACGGTTGCGTACTGGTTCATTGCCGATGCTTCCACCTCCGGCAACTTGCTCATCTGCGACGACCTGACGGTCTCGAAGACGATCAACACCGGTGACACGGTGTCGTTCGCAATCGCCTCGGCGACGGTGACTTTGCAGTGATGCGCGCCTCAGTCATTGTTGCCGCGGCGCTCACGCTCATTGCGTGCGCGTCGCCCCAGGTGCCGGTGCCGCTCGGTGGAGCGGCCTCCGGGGGCTCGACCATCATCGTCGGTACGCTCTCGACCAACCCCTGCGAGGAACGGACGGCTCCGGTCTACACCGCGGCGATCGTGGCCGCCGAGCGGGCTGCAGCCTACGTCCGCAGTGGCCAACTCGACGCACGTTCGGCACAGCGTGTCCTTGATTTAGGCCGGGGTGCCCGTGCGGATCTCGACGCGGCCTGTCCGAACAAGGTGCTCGACGCCGGCCGATTGGCTTCCGCCGAGGTAGCGGTCATCAACATGCAGACTATCCTCGGGGGTGTGCGATGAAGCTCGATCAGGCCAAGGCACTCAGCGCCGCACTCACGGATGCGATCCTCGCAGCGGAGGTCGCGGGCTCCGACGAGGTCGACCTGCAGTCCGCTCTCTCAGCCAAGCTCGGCACCGCGCTCGACGAGCTCGAGCAGGCGATCGCGGCCGCGCGCGGCTGAGCATGCCCGTCCTCCTCACCTCGTCGGGCACGGTTGAAGTCTGGCGAGGGCGCACGCGCGTGTATGCGGGAAAGCCGAGCGCTGCGCTGCTCGCCGAGCTCGTGAAGCTGGTCGAGGCGAAGGCCGACCGTACGGCGGCGTTCACCGTCCGTCTGCCGACGTTCCCCGTGGTGCAGTACACGAAGCCCGTCGTGGGTGTGATCAACGCCACCGGGGAAATCACCGGATGATTCTGCTAGACGCCACGACGCTCGCCGCGTACCTCGCTGAAAGCACGGCCGCACTGAAGGCGCAGGCCGTGGTCAACGCGCTGGCGAACCCCGTCGACGTCAAGGTCTACGACGGATCGGGCAACCTCAAGGGCTCGGGCGTGATGGCCACGCCGTGGGCCGCGCAGGCGGCGGGCGTGATCACCGTGGCGGAACTCACGAGCTTTGGTGTATCCGTCTCAGGCACGCCCGACGCCAACTGGTATCTGCGGTTCGAATCAGGATCACGCTGGGTGCGCGGCAGTTTCGGCCTGGCTGGGAGCGCTCGGGACTTCACTTGGTCGCTCGCGTCGTGGACGGCCGGACAGGGCGGCCAGCTCGGCACTGTCACGCTCGGTGTGCCTTCGAACGCAGCGCCCTCGCTGGTGGGTGCGCCGAGCACGCTAAGTTTCAACGTCGGCATCGGCGGTACGTACGACTTCAGCGTCCACAAGACCGACCCGGACAGCGACACACCGCTCGTTTGCGAACTGGTCGGCACGGCCTATACCGGCGTGAGCATGAGCAGCTCCGGGCTGCTGACGGTTACCGCTGCCGCCTCGGCCGCGGTCCGCAACCTGACGATCCGCATCACCGATCCGGGCGGCCTGTCCTCCGACTTCGCGTGCGCGGTGACGATCGCTTCGACTCGAATTCTGTACTACGAAGACGACTTCTCGTCTGGACGGATTTTCACAGCCAGCGAATCAACGTCTCTCATGCCGCGACGTGGCGGCACGCTTTACTGCAAATTTCAGCCAGAGGGCGGCGTCAATACCCATTACTTGAACACCGATTCAGCCACCTGGTTAAGTGGAATGAACGGACAGTCCACCGATTCGCGACTCGACGCTCGGGTGCTGGCGTTGGAGACATGGAACGGTGAGGCGATCACGCCGCGCTCCGGCCAGTATTTCATGCGGCAGGCTCTCTACTACGACAAGCAGTACGAGAGCATCAACGGCGCAACCGACCAAAACTACGATCTCGACAAGCCGCGCGTCCGCTACGAACAATCTGGCGGGATTTATCAGTTTGAGTGGGACCAGGAGCTGTGGTGCGGTTTTTCGGTGCGGCTGCCGTCGACTTATCAAGACGACGTGGCCACGAAGAACCACCAAGGCGGCACGGCGCTCTGGATTCTCAACGCAGGGCCAGATAACACGCAACTCTCACTGCATCGCTATGCGATTGCAGGGCAGACCGTCGAACACTGGTGGGTGATGCACCAGGACAACGACACAGCAGTCGTCGACATGAATCAGACGCAAAACGCATCTGGAACCGTGTTTTACGACTTGGGGGCGATCACCGCAGACAAAGGCAAGTGGACGGATTTTGTTTTTAGAGTTCGCATCAACCCGTTCACCGTATCGACCAATGCTTCTAGCGTTGGAGGTAAGAATCAGGTCTATCCGGGGAACAAGGGCATCCTCCAACTGTGGAAAGGGACGGGTGCTGTCGATGGCAACGGCAATCGCACCATGTCGCGACTGATTAACAAGGTGAACCAGCCGATCGGGGGAGTGCCGCACGCGACGTTGAAACTCCGGCTCAGTCACCGCATGTACAAATATGGCTGGAAGAAGAACCCCACAAACGTGACGACGCCCATCTATCAGGCGTTCGATGCGATTCGATGGGGATTCGCTGACGCGGGTGTTGCTTCCGGTTATGGGCAAAGCGGCCCGACAACGGCAGCAGATGTGTCTCCGTCTGGCGAGGCGCTGAGCTGATGACTATTGGCGCCAAACCGCCAACGTACACGGTCAACACGGGCCACACTCACTGTCCGGACCATCTGTGGATGATTGACGAAGGCAGCGGAGCGTCATTAACAGACCGGGGGAAAACGGGCGGCTACAACTTGACGCTTTCCGCAACGACGGGGGCCGGACCTGACTGGGTGACGGACGGCACGCACGGCCCGGTGCTTGATTTTGTCTCAGCGAACGAAGATAGAGCAACGAATGGGTCTATTTCAGGACTGAGCGGAACGCAAGTGGTTGTGGTCATCGCCAAAGGCGTGGCCGGTGCAGGTACGCGCTGCATGGTGAGCGTGAGCGACGATACGCAGCTAGATAGATACGTCGATCTTGTCTATCAGGGCGACGAAGATGTTGAAGTTCTAGTGCGGTTTGACAACACGCTGCAGACGAACACGAGCAACACGGATTTAACGCTTGGGTGGGATGTTGTAGCCCTTCGCTTTAGCGACACCACGGTTGACTGGTCGCTCAATGGCAGCGCGTGGGCGACTTTTGCGATCACCAACACCGGCATGATCGCCGCCATGAATGCGTTCGCACTCGGCTGTCAGAATATATCAACGCCAGCTCAATTCTGGGACGACAACATCTGCGCCGCGATGTGGTGGCATGGCTCGAAGAGCGATGCAGAGATCGCCGCGATCGCCGCCGACCCGTGGCAATTCCTCACGACGACCGTCAAAAAACTGAAACTGCTCGTGCACAGCGACGCGCAAAGCGACGCGTCGATCGCCGGCGTGGTGTTCGCGGCTCCCGGCGGTAGCGACATCACCGGCGCGAAGATCGGCGAGTTCACCGGCAAGGCGTTCGAGGCCTCGCTCGAGAGCGGCAAGGCCGTGCTGAAGGTTCCCGTGACCGACTTCGGCGGCAGCGCGCTCGACGTCACCGACACGCCCGTCGCGCTGGTTCGAAACGGCACAGACACGACCGGGATCATCGCCGGCACAGTGATCGAGGAGTAAGCATGCTTGACCGGATTCTCGACTGGGTGGAAATGCACTTTCTGAAAGCCATCCTGCTTTCAATCCTCGCCCTGGTGCTGACGCTGTGCGCGATCGTCTACAGCGTGGCGCGGGCCGACGACGTGACTGTCTCGTGGACCCAGCCGATCACGAACACCAACGGCTCGGTGATCCCGGCCACGGGTGCCGGGAGCATCCAGAGCAACCGGGTGGCGTGGGGAAGTTGCGTGGGCTCCGCGTTTGGCACGCAGATCGGTGCGCAGGTGATCCCGGCCGCGACCAGTTACACCGTGCCGAGCTTGGCCCCGGCCACGTACTGTTTCCGCGTCACCGCGGTCAACACCTACGGCAACGAGTCGCTGACGTCCAATGTCGCGAGCCGCGTGGTCCCGGCACCGACGCCGAATCCGCCGGTCGTGACCACGGCGGTGATTGCCGGCATGCTGCAAACGCCGGTCTACTCGATCACCTCGGCCGGCGGCCTGTCGACGCTCGTGGGCTTCGCGGACGTCGGCAAGGGCTGCAGCGGCCCGGTGCTGCTCACTTACCGCGGCGCAAAGTTCCGGCAGGTGGCTCGTGCCGACGTGAAGATGTGGGGATCCACCGCGCTTCGATTGGCGGCGCCCTGCGCGTGATGCCGGGTGCTCTACGTCGTCACGGGTTGGCCGCGTTCCGGTACGTCCGCAATGATGCGGGCGCTCAAGGCCGGCGGCATCGATCCCATATTCAGCGAGGGGCGAGAGGCCGCGATGCAGAAGCACTGCCCGGCACCTGCGTATTACGAGCTTCGCATCGAGGACATCACTAACACGCAATTTATGCGTGACGAGGTTGTCGCCGGCATGGCGGTCAAGGTGCCAACGCCGTACCTACGCAATTTGCCGCCCGTGCCGTCGCGGTTGATTTGGATGCACAGAGATCCCGGCGAGATCATGGCCAGCCTCCGTCGGATGTATCCGAAAGAGAATTTCGCCCGAATCTACCCGGAATGGCCGGAGGGTTACTACGAGACGACGAAAGCCATGCGCGAACTGGTCGACGACCGCAAGAGCGCGAGCGTGGTGGACGTTCAGTACGCGGAATTTCTCGCTGATCCTGCGCGAGTGATGTCGGGCCTCGGCGTGCCGCTCACAGTTAGCGCAGCGAGGGCCGCGTAATGGCCGTCTGGGGACCAACGGGCATTGCCGCCGACGGAGACGACGGCCAGTGGGATGGCAGTAGCTGGACCAACAAGACTAGCTCGTATTCGACGGGCGAGTTTTTTCAGGTCAAGCGAGCGGGCACCAGCATCCACGGAGCCTTGCGATTCCTGAATGCGACGATCCCGGCTGGCGCGACGATCAACAGCGCCACACTGACTCTGCAGCGGTACGCGGCATCTGTCAGCGTCAACGCTACGACGTCCGTGATAACGGTCTACGCGGACGTTGGTGGGAGCCGCACGGCAGCACTCGACTCCGCCCATAACCCCGGCACGGCGTGGACGAACTCGACCGCCAATACCCAGCAAACGGGAGTTTCGGCAGACCCGCTGGCAATTAACGTCGCGGCCATCATTCAAGAGTTGGTGAATCTCGGCGGCTGGGCAAGCGGCGACAATATCTGCCTGAAGCTCGATCCGGTAGCCAACAGCGGCGACACCTACTGGATCACGTACTGGGTTGACTACGACGCCGACACGCTCGCGGACGTTGCGACGCTCGTGGTCGACTACACCGCGGCGGGCGGCGCAGCTGCCCTCGAAGGCGCAGCGACTGCAGGCGCCACGGCCACGGGCGCCGCCAGTGTCACGAAGCCGATCGACGGCGCGGCCACTGCGTCCGCCACGGCCACGGGTGCGGTCAGCGTCACGAAACCTCTCGCCGGGGCTGCCGCGGCAAGCGCGCAGGCGAGCGCAGGCCTCACGCACGGCGTCACGCTTGCTGGGGCAGCCCTTGTTGCTGGCACGGCCGCCGGCGCGATCAGTGTGGCGATTCCTCTTGCCGGCGTAGCGGTCGTGTCGAGCGTAGCGACGGGCGCCATATCGCTGACCGTCACACTCACCGGCGCGGCGATTGCGTCGGCGCTGGCCACGGCGGGATTGAACGGGGCCGTCGCGCTCACGGGGGCCGCCATCGGCGGAGCTGCAGCCAGTGCCGCGCTGTCGCTCGATGTGCGGCTCGCCGGCGCGGCCACGGCCGGTGCTGCAGGTTCGTCCACGGTGTCGCTCAGCGTACCGCTGACCGGCGCCGCGATTGCCACAGCCCTCGCCACGGGTTCGATGACCGTGACCGTGCGATTGACCGGTGCGGCAACCGGTGGAGCGAGTGCGACGGGCACGTTGCTCGGCGGCGTTGAACTAGCCGGCAACGCGGTCGCTGGGGCAACGGCCTCGGCCGCCTTGCCTGATGCCGCCTTCATGGGCGTCGACAAATACCGGGTGACGGCAACGCGTCGAGTGCTCGCGCGTACAGCGGCGCGGCGACGAAACGCCGTGGCCGCCTCTCGCAATTACAGGGTGACGGCATGACCGACGAGTTTTCACCGAAAGACCCGGCCGAGATCGTGCCGCTGAGCTTTGATTTTGCTGCGCTCACGTCGGCGCCGATCAACCCGGTTGTCACCGTGGTGCGCGACAGCGGCCCGAAAGGCGCGGCGGACCTCTCTGGCATGTTGCTCGGCACGCCGCAGATCACGGGTACAGAAGTGCTGCAGAAGGTCCAGGGCGGAATCGCGACCACGACGTACCGGGTACGCGCACAGGTCGACACGGCCGCAGGACTTCGCTACGTGCTGACTGGGCTGTTGCCGGTCGAGACGGCCTAAATGGCGTCGAATTGGTTTCCGCGCACGACGTCGGGCGCCAACACCTGGGCTACGCGCGAGACGGCTGGTGCGCAGGTGCTCGAAGGCGCAGCGATCGCCGGAGCAACCGCTTCGGCGGGCTTCGACATCGGCACGATCGACGGCGGCGGCATTCTGCCGCCTGAGCAGCTTCTCGGCACTGCGCTCGCGGGGGCCACGGCCAGCGCCGACCTGAGTCAGTCGTCCGGGCTTGCAGGTGCTGCGACTGGTGGCGCGCTTGGCGACGCGGCGATCGACAAGGTCTCGGTGCTCGTCGGTTCGGCCGATGGCTCAGGACAAGCCAGTGCAGGACTAGCGCAGGTCGTCACGCTCACGGGCGCGGCGATCGTGGGCAGTTCGGCCTCTGGATCGTTCGCACACACCATCACGCTCGCTGGCGCATCGCTCGGCGGCGCGACCGCTGCAGGAGCGCTGCAGCTCGCCGTACAGCTCTCGGCCGCGGCAATGGCGCAGGCTTTGGCCTCTGCGGCGATGGGGTTGAGCAAGTCGCTGGCCGGCAGCGCGGCGGCAGCCAGCCAGGCGAGCGCAGGACTGAACCTTTCGAGCGTGCTGGCAGGCGCTGCGGCCGCAGGTGCCCAGGCCTCGGCCGCGCTTCGACTTACGGTGACACTCGCCGGTGTTGCGCCGGCCTCCGGTGCGGCCTCTGGATCTGCATCTGTGTCCAAACCGCTCGCCGGTGCGGCTGCGGCCTCGAGCAGCGCTTCCGGGGCAGTGAGTCGCGGCGCGATGCTCGCCGGCAGCGCAGCAGCATCTGCCGGCGCCTCGGCTTCGCTGAAGATCACGATCCCGCTCACGGCAGCCGCGATTGCCAGCGCGCAGGCGTCAGGCAACTGGACCGTGATCCTCACGCTCGCGGGTAACGCGATCGCGGGCGCATTGAGTGCAGGGCTGAGCGACCTCGACCTGCACGTCACGCTTGCGGGTGCGGCGGTGGCGAGTGCGACGACGGTGACGGAACTTTATTTTGAGCCCGCAGCAGCGGGTCGAACGGTCTCGACGTCCGGGTCGTCCCGGGTGATTGAGACGCGATCCTCCTTACGGTTGGTGGCCTGATGAATGACTTTCAACTGCTGCCGGTTGGGGCGGAGCTCGCCTACACGCTGAACTTTGCGGCGGAAGTGCCAGCTGCTGCGGCGATCGATGCGATTGCGTTTACAGTTGAGCCTGTGGATACCATCACGCTTGAAGGTCAGACCAATGACCTGGCCAACAGCCAAGCGACCATCCGCGTGAGCGGTGCATCACATGGCCAGCGCTACATACTGAAGGGTGCGGCCACGCTGAATAATGGTGAGACGCTGACCAAAGCAGTGGCCTTGATTGGCTACAACGGCTGATGCCTACCGCTGCACCACACCCATGTGCGGTGCCTGGGTGTGCGCTGGTGGTGCCTCGTAAAGCGCGCTATTGCAGTGTGCATTTGAAGGCATCTAGGCAAAGAGATGATGCACGCAGGGGTAGCGCAACACGTCGAGGGTACGACGCGGACTGGGAACGCTTTCGTAAGGCGTTTCTCGCTGAGCATCCGCTGTGCGAGTGCGATGAGTGCAAGGCATCGGGCGCGATCGTGGCGTCCGAGGTGGTTGACCACATCAAGTCAATCGCTGAGCACCCTGACCTGCGCCTGGATCCGAATAACACGCGCGCAATGTCCAAGCTACACCACGATCGTCGAACGGCTCGCGATCAGGCATGGGGAAGGGCGAAGCGATGACCCGGGGCATGCACATCTTTGGGGCATATCGACGGAGACAGATCGGAAGCGCACACGTCTGAACTCCAGTCACTGACAGCTATC
>OFRO01000565.1_pt1 | contig 12580 bp, 18 predicted proteins | sample 1543091 | NCBI WGS metagenome assembly OFRO01 (sample SAMN07774217, study PRJEB24372) | wastewater metagenome | isolation source: Exp Tend NO 10WW | collected 2016-02
TCCTAGCAGGGGGGTGAGGATCGACCCGACAGTGAGCGCGTCGACCCAGTCGGGCCACGGCCTCATCGCGTCGGCAGCGACAGGACGGCGGTGCAGTAACGCGCCTCACCCAGCACCGCGCGGATCACGAGGGCCTTGCCGGACACCGGACGCCAGCCCAGCGGGTTGAGGTCACTGGCGCCGATGGGGACCGACTCACCGGCCGCGTTGAGCTCGAAGCCCTTGATCCACTCGTAGTCGCGGCCGTCGCCCACCCGGCCGTGGCCGTTGGGGCCGGCGTAGGCCAGCACCCCGTCGGCGGTGACGCTCAGCGAGGGGACGAGGGGCAGGGCGTCGTCGTTGTCGACGAGGACCCGGCGGACGGTGGTGACGCCCCGGTGCTGCGTGGTGTGGACGGTCATCGTCAGGCCAGCCGGGCCGCACCCCTCCTGCGCGCTGACGACCGTGTGGGTGGTGGCTCGGGGGCAGGCGGCGAGAGCCTGGGGGACCATCAGGACGACGGCCAGGACGGAGAGGGTCAGGGTGAGGATCGGGCGGCGCATGGGGGGCTCCTGTCACTGGATGAGGCCCTGGTTGATCATCTGTGTCTTGGTCTCGACGGCGGCCTTACGCGCCTCGTCCTGACCGGGACGCATGGCCCGCACCTCGGCGAGCGTCTTCCGGCTGTTCGCCAGGCTGGCGATGGTCCCGCCTATCGCGGTCACGAGCGCGCCGGCCGCGCCGATCAGAGCCGGGTCGACCGCGCTCACGACACGATCCCCTCAGCGGCCAGCGCCTCCCGCAGGCCGGCCAGTACCGTATGAATCTCGTCGATGTCGGCCCGCACCTCGTTGATCTTCGCGGCCAGGTGCACCGTCGATGATTGCAGCGCGGCCAGGTTGGCGCCCGGATCGGCGCCGTACGCCTGCCCGGCGGTCGGATCGGCCGGAGCGTCCACCGACGATGTGGGCAGCGCCGACAGGATCGAGTCGAGCGTGTAGAGCGTCCCCTGTACCGACAGGCGGACGTTCTGCCCCTCGGCGAGCGTCGACCGGAACGACCCGGGGATGCTCGCCTTGATCACCTGCGCGCCCACGTCCACGGTGATCCAGCCGGACGCCGGCGCGGCCGTCGTCACACCGGTCACGAACCGCACCGGACCCGACGACTCAGCGACCTTGATCAGACGGCCCACCTGCCGCAACTTCTCCCGACCAGACATCACACCGTCCTTTGCATCATGCCCACAGGCATGCTCGCCGGGGCTTCACCAGCCACCGGGAGAGTGATCGACCAGGAGGCGGGGGTGTACACCGCAGCCACCCCCAGTTGCTCACGGGCGAGTCGGGCCGCCCGCCGATCCATGTCGGGCCGTGCCGAAACCTCCACCTCGACGTCCTCAGTGGGATGCAAGCCCCGATCCAGGGCGGCGTCCGCGACTGCGGTGAGTGCCTCCACGGTGGTCGCCAGCGACGACTCGACCTGAGGCAGCGGATGCACACCCCACGGCCCACCAACCCACGTCGGCGACGTCGGATCGTCGTCTTCGCGGATCACAACCAGCCCAACAGCATCCGGATGGGTGCTGACGGCCCGGACCTGGTTGCCCATCGCCTCTGCGCCGTGCTTCCATTTGATCCGGGACACCGGGCAGCCCGGGCCCTCCTGCCAGTTCAGCGGCTCGTCGGCGGGGGCCTGCCGGGGTCCGGCGTACACGGCGCCGAGACAGTCGGATCGGACCACCCCGAGCGGGTAGCCCATCTCCGCGAGCTCGACAGAATCCGTCTTCGGATCGCGCAGGACGGTGCCCTCGGGGACGATCACCGAGCTCGGCGCGATGACCACGGACAGGGTGGGGGCCGACCGGGCGAAGATCCGCGCCAGCGCAGCCGACACGGTCAACCCGGCCACCTCAGGAGCACCCGCACCCCCATAGCCCTGCATGGTGGCCAGCACATCCCGTCCGGCGACCGACCCAGAGATGGTGCCCGTGTCGTCGGCGTCGGTGTCGCCGATCGCCAGCGTGGCGACCGGCTTGGACAGCCACGCCGCCAGCTCCTTCGACCACACCGCCCACCACAGCCGCAGCCGCAACCCTGAGGCCCCCCACAGCGGATGCCGGGCAGTCTTGGGGATCATCCACGGATTGCTGAACGTCACCGAACCGCTGTAGCCCTCCAGCTGGTCGCGCCAGGTCACGGACGCACCCGACACGGGTAGCCGCCACTGCGGCCCCGCATCGGTGACCACCTGGACCGGCTTGCCTGCCGGGTCGACCAACTCGACCCACCCGGCCAGCGTGCGGACCCGAGCCGACAGGGCCCGCTCCCACTCCTCCGAGCGGATGACGGTCGGCCACTGCGCAGCCAGGTCCCACGGCTCGGCCATCACGCCTCCACTTGGGTGATCCAGTCCCACCTGATCCGCCGCGGCGTCATCGCAGCTTGCGCCCACCGCTCAGGGGTCGGCGCCGTCTCCACGGCAGTCAGCAGCGACGACAGCCCGACCGGCCCACCGACGAACGGCCGCTCGGGGTGGGGTCGCAGCCGCAGCACGGGACGCTCGGTCAGCCATCCGATGACGGTCGCCTCATCGTCCGGGGTGTCGGTCTCGACCTCCCACCACGACCGATAGCCCGACACCTGCGTCCGGTCGACCCGCTGCACCACATCGCCCAGGCCACCCGACCGGCTGTAGCCCTGGATCGGCACCAACGCGCCCGCACCCACCACCTGCACGGCCAGATAAGCCCCATCGGGGGCCACCAGGTAGGCGCCCAGGTCGTCGGAGGTGATCGCGTTGGACTCGACCCACGCCGACGGCTGCAACACGCCGTCAATGGACGCCCACGCCCGCGCCCGATACCGCCTGGCCACCCCGTACGGGGCCAGCGGATCGCCGAACACCTGCGACGCGCCCGGCGCCTGCCGGATCGCCAGCGCCACCCAACCATCGACACCGACCGGGCCCGACTCCACCTCAACCGACACCGACGGCCCGGGAATCCCCGACACGGTCACCATCGGCGGCGCACCCGTGGCGGCCACCAGCGACGACGGGGCGGCGGGCGGCGTCCACGCCACCGTCTGAGCCGACGAGGTGTGAAACACCCCGGTCAACGCACTGTCGGTGACGGCCATCCACGCCTTATAGCTGGCGCCGTTGGCCCACGGGATCGTCGCCGGGAGTTCGATCGACAAGCCCGACCCGGGGATCACCCCCGAGTCCCAGATCGGGGCGTCGGCGGTCGCGTCAGCAGCCGGACAGATCCGCACCTGCCAGCCCTGCACGGTGCCGGTCCCGACCGTCGCCACCCCCGACACCAGCGGCGACCGGTCGCCGAACACCGTGGTGAACGTGGCGGCCACGGTCGGCAGCACCCGAGCAACCATCGTCCGAGTAGCACCAGCCGGCGACGTGCCCGCCGCATCCTTGGTGTACGGAATCCACTCATACGACGTGTTCGCCGTGAGCACCCCGGCGGCGATCGTCACCTCACCCACAGCGGTCGCGATCACCTGCGAGGTATCCCCGGCGGCGATCGTCCCATCGGCCTTCACCGACCCCCACGTGCCGCCAGCCACCCGAATCCGGATCGTGGCGCCCGTCTGCGGCAGGCCCGCAGCCGACTGGTGGGCGAACGTCACCACCACCGGGGCGTTGCGGTTGACCGCAGCCCCCGACGCCGGAGTCAACGACAACGGCGCCAACGGAGCCGCGGGCGCCAAAATCTCGTACGCCTGCCACGTCGCATCATCGTCCGTGTCCGGCAACTCGACATAGCCGGCCGCCGCCGCGGCACGCCAGTAGACCGCGTGCTTGTGCTGATCCTCCGAGCTCGTCGTCTCCGCACCGATCCGGTACGTCGACCCGGCGCCCAGGTTGGTGTGCCAACTCTCCGTGATGCCGCGGAAGATCACCCCGCCGCCGCTCGAACGCACCCGCACCTGAGGCTGATCCGTCGTTTGGCCCATGCCCGCAGCAGCAGACAGGACCGTCAGCGACGTCAGCCGTGCATTGACCTGCACCGACCCCGCCGCAATGTCGGCCGCGGTGAGCATCTTCCACCACAGCGAGCTCAGCTTCTTCCAGCCCGACGGCATCGGCGACGATGACGAGGAGTGCGACGCCTCCACGACAGCCATCTGACCGGCGGACGCCGCTACCGTCCCGCCACCCGGGGCGGTCAGCGCAGACAGCGAAAGGGTGGCCTGGCCGGTGGCGTTCCACGCCTCCTGGACGTAGCCGTGCAGCGTTGCCATCAGGCCTCCCCGTATCCGACGAGCACGTCCCCGCCGAGCACGTCGGCGACCTGGTCGATCACGCCGGTGACACGCAACTCCAGATGGTCGAGGGCCTGCCGAACCGCTTTGGCGATCGCATCCACGGTGACCACCGCGACGCCACCGCCGCTGGCCGGCGCACCGACCTGACCGCCGCCCGCAAACCCGGGCAGGCGACCCGTCATGTTGATGTAGTCCATCGCGGCCGTGCCGACGCTCCGGGTTGCGGCTGCGCGCACCACATACTCGCCATCAGAGACCCGCGCCAGGATCGAATCAGAGGTGCCCGTGCCAGGCCCGGAGATGAGCCCGCCGCCCGCCCGGGCCACCATGTTGCCGACGCCGGTCGTCACCGTCGTCTGGCCGGCGACCGTGCGAACCATGCGGACCGCGGCGGCCAGATTGTCCATGCCGGTCACGGTGATGCGCACCGTCGACGTGGCCTCGCTCGGAATGTCACGAATACTCGCGGCAGCATCACGGGCACCGGCGGCCATGTCGCGCAGCTTCGCGGCCGCGCCGGAAGCCCACTCGAACCCCGGGACCTTGCCGAGCGCATCCAGCATGTTCGCCAGACCATCCATCACCCACGCGAACCCGCCAACGATGCCCCGAAAGGCCGGGGCGAGGGCGTTATTCCACAACCACGCGCCGACCGCGCCGACCGCCTGAAACACCCCATCGACCACGCGCCGGAAGTCCTCGGACGTGTTGTAGGCGATGATCAGCCCGGCGACCAGTGCTGCGATGGCGATCACCACGATAGCGATCGGGTTCGCGGACATGATCACGTTGAGGATGGCCTGCTGGGCCGCCCACGCCCGAATGAAGTTGACGATGCCACCAGCGGCCATGATGGCCTGCTGAGCGTTCAGGGCGACCATGCCCGCGACAACAATCCCCAGTCCGGCCGCCAAGCCGGCAAGCACGCCGCTGTTCTGCTGCACGAAGTCGATGAACCCGAGGAGGGCCTGCCCCGCACCAACAAGCGCGGGCAGCAACTTCTCCCCGACCGACTCCTGCACGTCCCCGAACTCGGTCTTCAGCTTGCGCAGAGCGCCCTCAGCCGAACCGGCCTCCTGGGTGGCGAACCCGCCCACCTGGGTGCGCAGGCCACCCATGACCTGATCAAAGTTCGCCCCGACCGAGCCCGCGTCCGCGAAGTCGATGCCGACTCCCTTGAGCGCCTTGCCCTGGCCCAGCATGGCCTTGCCCAGGTCCTCGGCCGCGGACGGCAGATCCTTGCCCGTCTTGACGGCGTAGTCGTCGAGCAACGGGGTCAGGTCGGCGATCTGCTTGCCGGTCAGCCCGTACTGCGCGAGGGTGGCCTGCGAGGCGGCGAGGTCGTCGGCGTCCGCGCCCGTCTTGGCCTGGATTGCGTCGTTGAGTTCGCGCATCTTCTCGATGGGCACGTCCACCACCGCCGGGAACCGCGCGTACGCGTCCTCCAGTTGGCGTTGTGACGCTTGAGCCTCCATGTAGGCGCCCACAGAGTCCTTGCCGAACTCTACGATCGCCTGCCCGGCGTCACGGGCGAAGTCGGCCAGCAGTGAGCCCGCCGCCACCTGGCCGATGCCGTCGAGCTTGGTGCGCGCCTTGTCGGCACTGTCGCCCACATCCCGGAGCGTCCTCGAGGCCGACTTATCCTCACCGACGAGGAGAAACTTGATCGTCTTGTCGGCCATCGCTCACCCCTTCCGGGCTTCGGCCACAGCCCGATCCGTCATCTGTGCGAGCAGCTCCCACAGGTTGTGCGGGAGTTGCCACACGTTCCACGGATCGAGTTGCGGGAACAACTGCATCAGGGCTGGGAGGCGGCGGCCGACTTCGGCCTGGAGGTCTTGCGGGGCGCCCCGGCGGCGCGGGGCGACGCTTTTCCCGCCACACCCGGCTCCCGGTCGTGCGGCTCGGCAATCCAGCGCACCGACGAGGCGGGAATGTCCACGGCCTCCAGCAGGGTGAGCGACTCCCCGGCAGACACGCGGGTTGCCCAGATGGTGACGGCGGCGAGGAATATCGCCTCGGGGTGGTTCGCCCGCTCGGCAGCGGGCAGCGCCGAGAACTCGTGGATTAGCCCCTGCACGTCGGCGAACGTCTTCGCGCTGCTGACGTTGGTGATCACCAGTTCGCGCTGGAGGGTGAGCACGTGCGCCAGCGAAAGCTGGTCGATGCTCACCGAGGGGTAGTGCTTGTCGCCGATGATCAGGATCATCTAGATCTCCTCCATGATGTCGTCGAGCACGTCACGCATGTCGTCGAGCGCGTGCGCCTCGACCTCGTTCTCGAACGCCTTGTCGTAGGTGCCGGCTGCAACACCCTGCAGCGCCCACCGCCGGCGATTACCGAAGACCGGGTGGCGCAGCATGCCGCGGTTGAGTGCACCCAGGTCAGACTTGCGGCCCTTCGACACCTGGATCGTCAGCCGCGTCTTGGTGACCGACACGGAGCCCTTCGCAGCCCGCAGCCACTGAGTTAGGCCGCCACCCTCGGGCAGCCCTTCCGGGCCATCCCTGACGATCGCCTCAGCCAGCGGCTTGCCGACCTGAGCCAGCCGCCTGCGGACCGACGACTGCACCGAACGATCAGCCGCCTTCAAGCGCTCGTAGAACGCCTTGTAGTCGGAGACGTCGACTTCGAGCGCCCCCACGGATCAGAGGGCGGCGTCGGACGTGCGCGCGACCAACCACAGGGGTTGCGCCGCAGTCAGATTGTCGAGCCCGGTGAAGCCGCACGACATGACCGCGATGTCACCCTCGCCCTTGGGCAGTTCGCCGTCCAGTCGGATCTCCGGGACGACCGCCTGGAAGGTTTCGACGCCCGTCGACAGAGCCCCGCCGGCGTAGGTGATCACCAGCGTCAGCGGCGTGTCGGCCAGGAACGCGTCGCGGAACGCCTGATCGGAGTACTCGACTTCGAGCTTGCCGGACACCTCGCGGTTGAGCGGCACCTGGCGGGCCTTCTTGCCGCCTAGCCCGAAGAGATAGCGGTCGGCCTTGAGGCTGTGGCTCACCTTGAGCGACCAGCTCTTGACGTTCGCGATCGGGGTCGCACCCGAGGCAAGCGCCGTGGTGGTCGGGGCAGTCAGCGTCCCGCCGTAGATGGTGGCGCCGGCGAACGAGAGCAGGTTCGCGCCGGTCGTGAACGACGGCGCGGCCAGGGCGGTCGCCGTGGTGACCGCTTGCGCGTCCACGGTGGTCTTGAGCTTGAGCAGGTCAGCCCCGCCCGAGAGTTCGAAGTCACCGACCGTGCAACCCGTGAACGTGATCGGGTCGACCGTCGCAGAACCGTCCGCGTTGACCCGCGGCACCCCCTTCTGCAGGGTGAACGAGGGCAGCGTGTCGCCCAGGGTGAACACCTGCTGGTAGGTGCTGCCGGACACGAGCGTGGACGAGCCGCCACCCATGAGCATCTGCCACCACAGGCCGAGGCCCTTGGTGAGCACATCAAGTTCGACGTTGCCGCCGGCGCTCGTCGTGACGGTGGTGCGCCGGGCCGCGCGGGCGACCTTCGAACCGACCCGGAACCCGCCACCCTGGATCCGGTTGGGCTTGGAGTCCAAGGACTCCTTGGAGTACTCCAGCCAGCGGGCCGGCGTGACCGACGTTCCGAATGCGGACTCGACGGCGAAGCCGAGCGAGGCGTCAAGCACGGTGCTCATGGGTCACTCCTCCGAGTCGATGGGATCAGTGGGGGCCTCGATGTCCGGCGCCTCTTCGGGCTCCTCGGTGTCCAAGGCTTCCCAGTTGGTGGGCTGGTCGAGCAGCAGCTCGGCCTGCTCGTCGGTCACCTCGACCAGGTCGCCGGCCTCGACGATCCGGCCGAGCAGCGGCACGTCGACCGCGCCCAGGGGGTTGATGTTGCGGATGCGCACGATGGACTCCTCAGGTTCGGGCGGTGCAGCTGATGGTCAGAAACAGGTCGGCGGACGCCCCGGCCTCGAACTGCGCCTGAAACAGGCGCTCGCCGGACAGGAAGACCCGCCACCCGCCAGGGATGGCGAGTGCTGGGGCGATGGGCCGATGGGCGGCCAGCAGGTCACGCAGCGCGTCCCTGGCCGCATACACGGCCTCGCGTGGGATCGCCGCGTCGACGGTGCCCGCCTCGGCGTGCAGGTGACACACCACCTCGACCGACTCGTCAAAGCCGGGCCGTGCCCCACCGACCGTGACGGCCGTAGCGGTCGAGGTGGCGGACTGCGCCCGGAACGGTCGGTCCGGGTCGTCGACCCCCACCGCGAGCATCACCCGCGCCTCACCGTCCCAGCCGGTGTTCAAGGTCGAGTAGCTGTCGGAGACGTCGAGGTTGGGGATCGTCCGCGCCGCCGTGACGAGGGCGGCAATCAGGCTGGGGATCGGTGCGCTGCTGGTCACGAGAACCCCAGCGGGGCCGACTCGTGGCCCTCCAGCGCGTCGAGCGCAGCCTTGGGCACCAGGTAGCCGGCACCGCTCCCGGGCGAGGTGTCGACGCGGGTCGCACCCAGGCGGGTGCGGTAGTAGTGCTCGGCGACGATCAGCGCGCCGGCGGTCGCCCACGCCGGGGCGGGGGCGGTGATGGTGCCACACCGCACCTCGGCCCAGTCGACCGCCACAGCGACGGCCAGTTCGAGGTCTGCGATGACGGTGGGCTTGGCCTCGTCCGAGGCTGGCACCCGGCAGGCGCGGACCACGGCCGCCAGGTCACCGCCGGGCGTCAGCCACGTGTCGGCCATGAGCGGTCAGGACCTCCGGGCGCGGGGCTTGGTGGCGGGCATGACCGCCACCTCGGGCTCGGGTGCCGGCGCCGGGCGCGCGAGGCCCGCGTTCAGCAGGTCGACCGCCTCGGCGTCGGGCAGGTCGATCGACTCGCCGACCCGCGGCCAATCCTGGCCGTTGCGGGTACCGGAGATGTTCACCCTCATGATGACCTCCATGGCCACGTCCTTCCTCGGATGAGTGGGGGGAAGGGAGGGCGCCGAAGCGCCCTCCCTCGCTCTTGGTGGGATCAGCTCGCGCCGCCGGCGAACACCTTCACGGCGCCCGTCTGGTCGACCAGCAGGCCGTCGCCGCGGATGATCGCCTTGAAGGTGACCTGGTCGGTGTTGAACGCGAAGTCGGTCGACCGCTCGAACCGCACCCCGCCCGCGAGGCGGACGAAGTAGCGCGAGATGTCGCCGAAGACGACCGACTTGGCGCCGAGGCCAACGGCCGCGATGTTCGGGTCGGTGTAGACCGGCTTGCCGTTGAACACGTCCGGAGCGCCCACGGTCAGCGACGGCTGCCACAGGTACTGGCCGGTGGTGTCCTTGAGCTTGCGCAGCGCGCCCACGGTCGCGTCCCGCATGATCCAGCCACACGACCGCGACGCCCGGTAGGGGCCGATGACCGAGTAGAACAGGTCCAGCAGGTTGTCCGTGGTGAACGCCCCGGCGACGCCCGTTCCGCCGGTGACGCCGGTGGAGGCCGTCTGCACGATGCCGGACGGCTTGGACGAGCCGTTGCCGACCGCCAGGTCGGTGCCCAGCGCGTTGCCGACCGCCCATCCGCACTGGCGGGCGATGAAGCCCTCCAGATCGACGCCCGTGTCGTTGATCAGCTCGCGCGGAGCCTGCAGGCCGGTCATGTACTTGTAGGCGCCCAGGGTGCGCTTGGCGAACGCCGGATCGGACTCGGTCATGGCCACGTTCTCCGCGGTCAGGGTCGCCGAGGAGAACGACGTGGTGACCGGAACCTCGATGGTCTCCCCGGAGTCGGTCTCCAGGATCGTCGGGCCAGCCTGGAGGATCGCCGACATGTCGATCATGTGCTCGATCAACTGGCCGTAGAAGGTCGTCGGGACGGTGTTGCCGCCCGCCGTCGCCGTGCCCTTCGACAGGTCACGGAACGAGACGTCCGGCTTGATGACGACCTCGCGGACCTCGCCGGCGAACAGGGCCCGCAGCTGCTCGCCGACGCCGCCCGTGCCGCCCTGCTGGCGATCGACGGGCCGCTTGGCGATGTCGGCCATGTGGTCGTCGACCGACTTGGCCCGCGCCTCGCCGTCGATGATGTCCTTCATCCGGCGGTCGATGGCCGCCATGTCGTCGTTGATGGTGCGCCACTGCGCGTCCTCCTCGGACGTCAAGTCGCGCTTGGCGTCGTCGGCGGCGTCCAGCAGGGCCTTGGCCTGCTCCCACGCCCGGTTGCGCGCCTCATGCATGCGCTTCAAGTAGTCGCTCATGTTGAGCCTTTCGGGTTGTGATGGTTGGGGAGTCGAGGTGGGTAGCGCCCGGCCTCAGCGGCGGATTGCGTCCAGCCGGCGCCGCCTGATGGCCACCGCGTGCGCGTGGGTTTCGCCCGGCGCGTCCACGATGGGTGCCTCGCGGAGCATGTCCGCGAGACGGTTGGACGCCGCGGCAGCAAAGACGGCGTCCGGGTCGAGGTTGCGGGACTCGGCCAGCGAGCGGAGTCCCGAGGAGGTGTCGAGGTAGGCCGGCTGTACGACCGGCGCCACATCGACCAGCTGAATCTCCAGCAGGGTGCGCAGCGGGAAGCCCTGCTCGGTGAGGCCCCACTCTGCGTCGAGCGCGTAGAACGCGAACGAGGAGTGCTGCACATCGCCACGGCCCGCAAGCTCGGCGACGTCGCGGCCGGCCGACGTGTCCGGCAGGTCGACCTCGTAGTCGAGGCCCTCGTCGTCGACGCCCAGCCGCAGCGTCCCGGACGCCGTGCGCCCCAACAACAGCCGATCCTCGTGCTGGAAGCGGCACAGCACGTCGCCGCCGTCGCGCAACGTCTTGGTCAGGGCGCCCGGGGCGACGCGCTCGACGAATCCGCCCAGGTTCTGGCTCAGCCGGTTGAACTTGAGCGCGTACCCGCCGAGCTTGCCCAGCCCGGAGTCCGCGGCGCGGAGAGCGACAGTTCCGGTCGTGTAGCGGATCTCGACGTCGTGCTTCACTTCGCCTCCTGAGCCTTCTGCTGGATGGCCAGCGGTGCGTAGGTCTGGCCCTGCCCATCCGGCAGGGGTCCCAGGTCCTCCAGCTCGCGCAGCTCGTCGAGGTTGCGCAGGCCGATGTCCCGGGCGATCCGGTAGATGTCGAACCGGGTCTTGGCGTCGGTGCGCACGATGGCGTCCGGCGCGAACTTCAGGTACTGCGGGCGCGGCGTCAATCGGGTGAACGCCGCCTCCAGCTTCGTGATCCACGTCCTCGTGGTCATGGTGAGGATCCAGTTCATCTGGCCCTCGACGGTGTTGTACGTCAGCGACCCGCCAGAGGTTCCGCCGATCAGTTCGGGCGGCACCGTGTAGATGCTGGCGATCTGGTTCGCGTCGGCCTTGATCGACTCCAGGAACGCGACGTCCTGGGCGGGTAGCTCGAGAACCTTGAACTCCCAGTCGACGCCGGTGACGAGCGTGGCGCCGGCGCGGATCTTCTCCGCAGCACGCGCGGCGATCGCGTCCGACTGCGTGTCGTTGAGCTTCACCTTCGTGTTGCGCAGGGTGGACGCCGGCACCTGGCGGCGCTTGGCGAACAGCCGCCGGCCCTCCTGCACCTCACGCGCGCCGTCGAACGTCGTCGCGAACGCCCGGACCGGGTTGATGCCCTCCGGGCTGCCCGGCACGACGACCGCCGGAATGTGCAACATCTCGCCCGGAGCCAGACGCCTACCGTCCAGCCAGTAGACCGGGCGAACCTCTCCGGTCGGCACCTCGACGCGGACCCGGTCCGGATCCACCCAGACGATCGGCCCGTCCGGTGCGATCCGGCCGTAGGCGTTGCCGCGGATCAGCAGCGACGTCATGCAGCGCTGCACCCACTCGACCGTGGTCGACCCGTCCGCCGGGTCGGACAAGAAGCGCGGCAGCTGCACCTTCTCGCGTCCCGCCGGCGTGCGCCGGTACGCGTGGATCGGCAGCGAGGCGATCGTCTCGGAGATGAGCCGCACCGCGGCGTACACGGGGACGACCGACAGGGCCCGCTTCGTGGAGAGCGACGAGGCGCCGTCGCTGACCATCCAGCCGTACTCCTCCATGGTCAGATCGCGCGACTCGGCGCGGCGGAAGAGGCTCACAGGTTCCCCTTCCTGGGGCGGTTGCGACGATCGATCAGCAGCGACAGGGCCAGCAGCGACAGGCCGGCCGCGGCGATCGCGCCCGCCGGCGTCCACGGCCACACCAGCACCGCCAGTGCGACCACCAGCAGTAGCGACCCGACCAGGTCGAGCAGGGACGTCAAGGACACGGCAGCCTCCTAGCCGATCGAATCCAGCGGGTCGTAGTCGTCGGCTTCCTGCTCCACCTGCCAGACAGCGAGCGTCGCCCCCTGCGCAGCCGTGATGTCACCCGAGCTCGAACGCGGCGAC
>OFRO01000570.1_pt1 | contig 12524 bp, 15 predicted proteins | sample 1543091 | NCBI WGS metagenome assembly OFRO01 (sample SAMN07774217, study PRJEB24372) | wastewater metagenome | isolation source: Exp Tend NO 10WW | collected 2016-02
CAAGCCCGGCAAGGCAGCAAAGAGCGCAAAGCAAGCGCTCACCTGGCTAGGGCTCAGTGCAAAGCGTTCTGCAGCCACTGAGGACGATGCAGGGGAAGATGAGACCTTTGACGACACCTCACCCTCTAAACATGGCCCACCTCGGGACGTAGAAGCTGAAGGCCAGCTAGCCTACGTGACCCTTGCTGACGTGCCGGGCCTAGCTGACTTGCGCTCTAAGCTGGTATCAGCTCTTGAGGCTAGCGGTATTGACGTGAAGCAGGATCACGGCTTCATCCCGCATTTGACCAGGGCTTACCTGCCTGCGGGCAGTCGAGTAGACGCACCTGGCGCACCCGTGCCGATTGACATCAACACTGTGTCGGTATGGGCTGTCGGTGGTCGGTTGAGGGTGCCGATCAGGTTGAGCGGCACTGCTGGTGAGGTCGGTGATATGCCACCTCCGCCAGATGAGCCAGACGATGGCGGCGAGCCTATTGAAGATGTTGAGGACGAGCAGGAAGCGCAGCCAGAGCCTAATCCTGTCACGGACGGTGAGGATGATAAGGCCCTCGACTCAGACCTGGACGAGCTAGAGGGGCAGATAAACGCCCTCACTTACGAGCTATCGCAGTACGAGCTGCGCACCTACCAGCGTGCGCGTAACGGTCAGTTTGGCTCAGGTGGCGGCATAGGGTCGGCTGCTCATGGGCACAGCGCTGTAGCGAAAGAGGCGAGCACTGTAGGGGCACACAGGCAGGCAGCCAGGGCGCACGCTGCGGTCGCTCGTCGATTCCTGCAGAAGGGCGACAAAGAGAAGGCCGCTGCGCACTTAGAGATTGCTAAGGGGCATCGAGACGACGCGAATAAGCTAAAGGTGGCTGCTAAAGCTGTAGCGAAGGAGAAGGGTAAGGAGCCAGCAAAGGAAGCTCCTAAAGCCGAGCATGTGCCCAAGGCAGAGCCTAAAGCTGAGCCAAGCAAGGCTGAGCAAGGTGACAAGCTCATCGCCAAGACTCAACCTAAGGTTGAGGGAGCGCCGACACATACTGAGGCCAAAGCTGCACCTGCCAAACTTACTGCAGGGACGATAAGCGAGAAGCACGGCCAAGAAATACTTGCGGCCTATATCAATGCTGAAGTCAAAAAGGGCAACGATACTCAATCAATTAAAGAAATAAACGACAACATCAGTAAGCTATTAGGCAAGGAACACGGTATACATACATTGTTTAACGCCTACACGGCTGCAGGGATTACGCCTGCAATTCATTCTATTTCTACTGACAAAAACAAGGTCAGTATGCGCCTCACGCTGCACGATGCTAAGGGTAAACAAATAGGGCATACTGCCCGAAGTATCTCTAAAGAAAAAGGCCAGCTAATTGCCGATCAGAAAGAACTTTTCCTCGGCGGTATTGACAAAGCCAAGGGTACTGGCGAAGGAACGGGATCAAAAATCATTGCAAACAACTATGCAGCATATGAAAAATTAGGCGTCAAGAAAGCATATGTGCATGCTGCCTATGTTGGTAGTTATGTGTGGGCGAAAATGGGATATACAGCGAGCGCTCATGATCTGGCTGGTTTGAATCAAGACTTCAAGAAATTGCTCGATAAAAAGGGCGTTAAAGCACCTGATTTTAAGTCAGTACACGATATAGCCAAATATGAGCACAATGGTGAAAAAATAGGTAAAGAATTTCTCTTGCACGTTGGTAAAACGGGTCATAGTAGTAATAGTGGCACAGGCCAATTAGGTTGGACTGGTCACGTAAATATCAACCACGGTGATCCAGGCTACAAGACGATGCAGGCTTATCTCGGGAGAGTACGCTAATGGCTAATGAAGATTCTGCAGATCCGACCGCTCTGGTTAACGCTGGCTTGCAATCGGTGGACGATGAGCTGCTGGATTTGATCGATGAGGTAGATGCTGAGGGGAGCGCTGTGGACGATGCTGAGGATGGGTCGTCCGAGGCTAGCGAGTCTTCAGACGCGTCGTCCAGTGAGGTCGAGGAGCCTTAGAGGGTTTAGGCACAGTGCACGCCCAGCTACCAGGCCGGTTCTTGTCTCTCTCTCGAAGTCTTTGTCGCTCTCATCCGACAACGCCCTATAGATAGCACCTGACGCCACAAGCCCACGAATGGTTGCTGTCGGCTTGCCGTCGTCGGTTGTGCCAGATGTAGAACGATTGCCGCGACTCCAGCCATTACTTCCTCTCAATCGCTGCCGTAGACCAGCAGAGCGGGCAAGGTTGACCGTCTATCTTCTCATCTTCATGTAGAATAGTGAACATATCGGAATGCACGGGGCAAGTTGCCCGAGCGATATTAAAAAAGATCTGCCAGGCTCGTATTGCCTTACGACTTTCCCATTGAACTCGAAATTCTTCTTTAGAGATTGCGTCATCCTCTTGCAGAATGACTATTATCTTGTTGAGCGACGGGCAAGACTCGAAAGTCTTACGCGCCACAAGCCTGGTCTCATGTCGCTGTTTGGGTGTCAAGTCACGTGGATAATTGGGTACTGTGTATATGTCGCTCATAGAAAGAGCCTAGCACGCAGATCCGTCCGTGCATGCAGGTTTCACTAAATACCTCGCCCAGCACCGCGCCGACCCCGCCGACCCCGGCACGCGTCAAGCTCATCCCGCTCGCCGGCCAGGCGCTCCCCCTCTCGCCGGACGGCAGCCCCCCGGTTGACTTCACACTTATCGCCGCGGGGCCGATGCACACCGAGTACGGCACGTTTCAGTGGACGGCGCGATCCGGCCGCAGCGTCGCCGAGCAGTGGGCGAAGCGCAATCGTAGGTTCATGTGGGACTATGAGCACTTCTCTACGAAAACCGACAAAGACGGCAAGCCAATCACCGACGTGCACGCTCGACGCGCAGCGGGTAACTCGACGCCCCTAGCAGACGCGCGCGGCTTCCACATGAAGGGGCAGAGCTGGACGCCCGCTGCCGCTGGTTACATACGCAACGGTGAGTTCATCTACTTCTCGCCCGTCATCGGTATAGACGAGTCAACGGGCGAGATTATCGACGTGCTCAAGTCCGCGCTTACGAATGACCCAGCAACGCTAGGCTGCGCGCCCCTCATGCTGAGTGCTGACACAGAGTTCACCGCGCTCTCGGCAGAGATGAGTGCCGCGGTGGGCCATGTGGTGGCAGACGGGGTTAGTGACGCGCTAGCTGCAAAGCGTTTAGCAGTGGGCACAGAGCTCACCTCCGACAGCGCGGTCCCTGCAGACAACGGTAAACTTCCCGGCCTGTACGATAGGGAGACTGACCCTAGCGTGGCTGGTTCAAAAGCTGCTGAGCTTGTCGCAAACAGCCCCGCTCCCTCTACACATGGCCCACCGCAGAGCGTAGCACTCACCGATCCGTCCGTCAACATGACTACGCCTGCGGTTGAGCTCTCTGCCGACTCTGAAAAGTACGTCAAAGCCATGGCTGAGCACCCCCACGGTTCGCCGGCAAAGCACAACGTCGCTTCAGTGCTCGTCCACAACGCGGACACCGGGCACACGCTCTGGGGTCGGCGGCATGACAGCGGCAAGTACACTGCGCCGGGTGGTCACGTCAAAGAAGGTGAGCACCCTGTAGACGGCGCTGTGCGCGAGCTCAAGGAAGAGACCGGGCTCGACCTTCCGCGTCATCACATGAGCTACATGGGAACGATGCGCCTCAGCCACCCCTCCAACGGCGCGCCGATGGACGTGCACGGCTATTCCTGCTCGGTTCCCTCCCATGTCAAGCCCGACCATGAGAAGGACGCGGACAAGGAAGTGAAGGGCTGGGAGTGGCACGCGGAGCACCCGCTAAGCGAGATGCACGCGCCGATCAACGCGCTATCCGTTCTGTCTGCGAAACACGGCGGGATGCAAGGGATGCAAAACAAGATTCCCCCACAAAGCCCCGCACCAAGCAGTGAGACCCCTAACGTCAAGGCTCTTGACGACAACGACTCGGAGATGATGGATATGAACACCCTTAAGGCACTCACGGCGACTTTTATCAGCTCCGGCTCCAGTGAGGGCCTCTCTCCTGAAGTCGAGCAGAAGCGCCAGGTTGCGCTCTCTGCCGTCAAGGCCTTGGATGACGCTCTCACCGCTGCCGGGCAGAAGGACGGTCCGGTGGATCTGGGCGCGCTCATCTCGCTGTCTGAGACCGTCGCCGAGAAGACCGGCGCAAAGACTGGCCAGGTCGGCGCGATCATCTCGCTCGCCGCCCGCGCTGAGGCTCAGCCGCTGGCACTGCAGCTCTCGACCGAGCAGCTCAAGGCGAACTTCATTGAGCTGGCGTTCAACGGCGGGCGCATCAACGGCAAGACCCGTCAGGACGTGACCGCGAAGATCAAGAGCCTCTCTCTCGCTGACTGCGAGCAGCTCAACAAGGGTCCGAAGATCTACGAGGCCCCCAACAGCGCGCCGACTCCGCAAGGCGACAACAGCGCGACCCGCACCGTTGAGCTCGGCACTGACAACGGCCAGCGTCCGGCGCAGGGAATCACCGCCGAGGTCCCCGCTGATCTGGTCGGCAAGAAGGTTGAGCTCACCTCTGCGGACCTCGCTGCCATCGCCAGCGCGAAGCAGAACGGCGTGACTATCGACCCGGCCAAGGTGCTCGCTTCCAAGCAGGCGCTCGCCGCGCAGGGGAACAAGGGCGTGCGCGTCATGCAGCACCCTGGCAGCCGGCAGTAAGCTGCGGCCACGGACCACAACTACCGGCTACTGAGCCGACAACGCTAACGAGGATAAGACGATGACCGCAGCTACTACCGCGATTGAGATCAGCGAAGCCTCTGTTGAGAAGCAGGAGTCGTGCCTGTATTACGCCTTGAAGGCCAACACCACGATCCCTGCCGGGACCTTGGCGATGGTTGTCCAGGGCAACGGCTACGCTGAGCCCTACGTCGGCAACACCGCTAACGCGGTCGTGCTCGGCGTCTCGGCCAAGACCTATGTGAACGCCACGGGCAGCACTGTGACGCGGGCCAACGATGACCCGATGGTGTTCAAGCTGGGGGTCATGAAGCAGTTCAAGACCGACGGCACGATCACTGTCAGCGACATCGGCTGCAAAGTCGGCATGAAGGACAACCAGACTGTGGGGCATACCGTCGCCACGCATGACGCTGCGTTCTACCTGACGTACATCGATCACCGGACCGACATCACTTTCGGGACGATCTACGGCGTGGCCGTCACGCGGACCGGGCCTCTGTAGTCGAGCGCAGATAGGGCGAGCGTGCTGCTCGCTCAACGGACTAGCAACAATTTCGCCGCCTAATCGCGGCAGCGGTCACAGACCGGGAGAACGAACATGGCGGGCGAGCAAGGCAATTTTTTCTCGACGGGCGATATCAGCCAGCTCGTCAACGGTGTCAACGCGGTCCTGACCACGATGCACATGACTAACGACGAGGCGATCTATAGCAAGATCGCCTTCGTCGATAACGGCTCAACTACGGGTGGAACTCCGGTGGGGCGCTTGGTCGCTGGTGTGCAGAACGGCATGGGCCAGGCCGGTGAGCTTATGAACTACCCGATGTCGCCGGTAAGTCAGCCTGGCAAGGCGTGGCCGACTGGTGTGTCGCGCGGTGAGACTCAGCCCCTGGTAGTCAACGCCTACGTCACCCGTCAGCGCTACGGCATCGATACCGAGCTGATCGACCTCGACACCCAGGATCCCTACGGCCTGCTCTCGGGCAAGCAGGGCATGATCATCTCCCGCGCCGGCCGCTCGATCGACGTGCTCGGCATGGTGGACACGATCAACGGCAACCATAGCACGACTTACGATGGGCTGACTTTCTTTCACACCGCCCGTCCGATCAAGCCCGGCTCTGCCATCACGTTCAGCAACGACGTGACCTGTACCAACGCGCAGTGGGCGACGGGCGATGGGTTCGTCATCCTGCTTGACGCAATCGCCAAGATCCCCTGGTTTGACGGCATGCTGAAAGACGGGGCGATGCGCAAGCCCCTGATCATGTGCCCGACCAACAGCACCATGCTCAAGGTCATGCAGCTCACCGGCTACGGCCTGCCCGACGGCATGGCGCTCATCCCACAGGCGGTGGACGCGGGCGGCGGTAAGTTCGGCGTCGGCACCGGCACTTCGCCCTACAAGGGGCGCGTGATGGGGGTCGAGCTGTTTGAGGACCTCGCCAACCCGACGGTGTACCCCAACAGTGACCAGTACGTCTATGCCATCGCCACCAGGGGCGGCGCGCTGCAGCCAGCCTTCATCGTGAGTCCGAAGCGCATGCCCTACATGAACGTGTACGGCCTGGACAGCTCGGACGAGGTGCGTCGCAAGTTCGGATCGATCGGCTGGGATTGGGACGGCTTCTGGGGCGTCGGCTACGGCCTGCCTCAGTGCGTCGTCCGCATGCGCATCAACGGCTAAGTGCTCCTGAGGGGAGCTGATCGCCCGCAGGCGGTGAGACCGTAGCGGGCTCCATAAATGGGCGGTGCAAAACGCCCTGCACTTGAAGCACTTGAACGGAGCACTCCATGAGCGCTGTAACGATTCTCCTCGCGAAGCCGGCGAACGGCGTAAGCCCGTCTGGCACCCTGACCAACACGACTGGACTCGTGCGACTGTCTGTCGCTATCACCGCTGGCACCGGCCCGGCGAGCTACCAGCTCATCAAGCAGAACGCGGACAGCACTGCTTGGTACTTCGTCCCCAACGCTGTGCTCAATGTTGACGATGGCTCTGTCAATCAGCTCAATTGGGAAGACCTTGAAGGGAACGCGCTCTACCACGTCGTGCAGACCCGCCCGTCTGGTCAGTCCGCTGTTCTGACTGGCGCGACCGGCTACCTCTCGGCATCGAGCGTCATCTCCCAGAGCGTCGGCGCTGTCACGACGACAACTTTGACGGCGAGCGGCGCGATCGTTGGCCAGAGCACTCTGGCGATTACTGGCGCGACGACGCTGAGCAGCACTCTGGCAGTCACTGGTGCTGCTACCCTGAGCAGCACGCTTGCGGTGACTGGCGCACTGACTGCCTCTGCAGCCCTGACCGTCGGTACGACTCTCGGCGTGACGGGTGCGGCGACTCTCAGCAGCACCCTGGCTGTGACCGGAGCCTCAACCTTTGGCAGCTCGGCGATCATCACCAGCGCCAGCGCGAATAGCCTGGCGGTCGGCTTGAATGGCTCGACCAACCCCGCTCTGAAGGTGGACAGCTCGACCGCTTCGAGCGCGACCGGCCTGCAGATCAAGAGTGCTGCTGCTGCGGCGGGTGTGGCTCTGCTGGTGTTGTCGTCGGGAAGCAATGAGAACCTGACGATCAACGCAAAGGGCACCGGCACCATCACCGCTCAGTCTGCGGTGGCTGTCCCGGCTGGCGGCAGTGCTGGGGCTTCACTGCTCCTGAGCAGCACTGCCGCCCTCGGTGTGTACGTGGGCTCTGGTGCTCCTACCGTGAGCGCCGCGCAGGGTTCTTTCTACCTGCGCACTGACGGCAGCTCGTCGAGCACTCGGCTCTATGTGAACTCGAACGGCTCGACCACGTGGGTCGCTGTCACGACTGCTTCGTAGTCAGTTAGGGCGGGAACTCAACCGCCCGCGATTCGTCGTCGCTTTCGTCTGTCTCGCGCGTTTCCTCCACCGTAGCGCCAATCCCAATGAGGGAGCATTGAAAATAAGTGCTCCCAACCCTCTTTTGTGATGGTCAATGAGCCCTCTGCCTTGTACGTTCCCTCGGTCACGCCGAGCGGGATAGGTAGTACAGTAGCTGCTACGTTGATCTGGGGCGCTATACTCCCAACCAAGGGCGTTTCAAAACTAAAAGAGCGCAAACCGTGGAAAGGCTGATCATCAACGATAAGTTGAATGTTGTCGCTTTCGATTCTCACATCTGCCTCCAATGCACACCGAGCCAGAAACACAAAGCCAAATAAAGAACTCGACAGAGAACACGAATTAGTAACTTCATCCTCAAAGCCTAGCACCTGACAGCCGCTTTGCACGTCCTAGGTGGACCATGTTCCGTCAGCCATGACCACGCTCTACATCACCCCGGAAAAGGTGTATGCGCTCTCCCTACCTCCGGCGCTCCTTTTCCAGACTGACTCCCTCACCGTCCCCTCACCGCTGCTTCCAGGGAGCTTCTCCGACTGCATACGCACAGCCGGCTCAGGCACAGCGCCGCCGCCCGACCTAGAGGGGAACCCAATGGGCACCTTCTCCTTGGTCATTGTCTGCACCGTGGCGGGGCAGTGCAACCAGCTCGGCACGGTGAACCCTGGCGTGCTCCCTGCCTTCAAGCTCTCTGTGGACGGGGCTGTTACCTTCGGGCGCTCGCGTACTGTCTCAGCAGACGACGGGCGGGCCTTCATTGACTACGTAAGCGGGCCTATCAGCGGGGGAGCTAGTCCGGTAGGGGGAGCGATCGGAATACGCCTGTACGCGCAGCCAGGGTCTTACGCTGTGGGTGATACTTTCACGGCGACTACTACGCCTTCGCCCGACCTTGTGTCGCTCATTTCGCCAGAGTGCGATTACGCTGACGGCTTCTTGGTCGGGAGCTGGGGTGACACTCTGCCTCTTTTGGCTTGGGGCGGCGACTTAGAGCAGACGGTATCGGATAGGGTGCGTTGGCGCATGATCTGCAAGGCAGGACTCGGCTCATCGAAAGATATGGAAGTTTACCACCCCGACAAGACTGGCGCTACGAAGTGGTATCAGCGGGCGCAGAGCGGGGAGTTTGCGAATCATCCAGCTTATCGGCCGTCGTTGAAGCGTGGAACGGGGAGTCCTAAGACGAGCTTCCCGCAGATGGTGCCGGCTAAGGACCCCTTGTCGGGGATGTGGATCTAGTCCCCGGCAACAATACCTACATAATCCGCAGCGGGTACAGAGGCTAGCTTTACCGGCGTGGGCTCCTCTTTCGGCGCATCGCGCAGCGCCTCCTGGCACAGAGTGATGGCCCCGTTGATGCGCGTCACGGTTTCACGCATGGCGGTTAGCTGCGCCTCCAGGTTGCGGATAGCGGTCAGGCCGTTAGCGTTTTCGCCGATGAGGTTCTCAAGGCGTTTTTCGATGTAGGATCGCATGAGTAGGTTGCTCCTTAGACGTTGTGAGGGTGTATGCAAAGCGTTGTGCAGCCAGGTGACACGGATGCGGGCCTCTTTCAAGCCATCTTAGACGCTTAAGCCAATAATCTTGAGTTACCGGCATGTCTCTACTGTTAGAGACTGAGGCATATTCGCGTCGCGCCTCAGTTAATTGCTTTTCGTACTCAGGCATATGCTAACGATGACACCGACCCTTCCCGGCAGGCCGACCCTGACAGCGCACGCCACGCTTGCGCCCGACGTTGGACCAAGCGAGCTTGCGACGCTCTTTCTGACCGGCAGACGCGCCACCACCAGCGTAGCGCGTGTTAACCGCACCACCGAGCGCAGGCGCTGCCCCACGACCGCCCTGAGTGGGCGCAATACCAGCGGCGCGAGCACTCCCACCAGCAAAGAGTGTCGCAGCCATCGCGAGCATGGCACCGAGAGAACCGTAACCAGATTTACGCATGAGAGCCTCCTAGAAAGGAAATTGATAGCGCGCAGTCAGCACGCCTTACCTCGATCTTTTGGGCTTCAGAGTGCACTTAAAGTTTCCAAGCCACCGAGGGTTTGCGCCAACAGACTACAGGGTTGATGTCGTTTCCAACTGAACGCCAATAGATACGATAGCACCCCTGCCCGAGCACGCAACAACTACGGCGGCAATTCCTGCGCGAGCTCACGCAGCACCTTAATGACGGCCGTTACTTCTGCTTGCGTCTTGCCGATCAAGACCGGATTCTCAGCGTAGCTGTCTAGTTCACCTGTGATAGTTGAAAGAGTCAAACGTCGTCCCATTGGGTCATCTATGTAAGCAGCGACGAGAGCGCCAGCACGTTGGAGGGTCTTTGCCATTAATCTACCTTCACAACGCCGCAGAGCTTCATAGACTGCTCAACGAGCACCTGCGCAGCCGGATGCTCTTTAAGAAGGTTGAGGATACCGGAAGCAGACAGCGACTGCCTGGCCCAATCTCTACGGCTAGCCTCAGAGTCTGCCAGCTCTGCAGTGAGCTTAGTGTTCAATCTCTTAAGACGCTGTAACGTCTGAGACTTCTTGGCCAGTTGAGAAGACAGCCACGCGATAGTTTCAAGTGCGTCAGGTGCTTTTGCCATACCTCAACGCTAGCACCTCACCCAACTCGCGCAACACCTTCCGTCTCTAACCCAATGGCCATCCGACAGACCGGCCCCAACCTTCAGCAACACATGGCCCACCTCAAAGCAGCTCTGTATGAGCGCATGGCTACCGAGCAACTAGAGGTAGTCGAGGAGCTCGTGCAACAGTGCTTTGACCAGCAGCGCCAGCCGGACGGCACGCCTTGGCCCGAGCGCGCTGACGGTACAGGTAGGCCGTTGCTGCTCACGATCGGTGAGGCTCTCACCTTTACTACAAACCACTCTGCAAACTCATTGGGGACCGTCTACGTTGACTGCCCGAGCAAGCCTCACGAAATCTACCAGCGACTCGGGACGCGAACTATCCCCGCTCGACCTTGGGCACCTGAGCCGGGCGAACCTATGCCAGGCGCTTGGCAGGCGAAGATTGACGCTCGTTTGCGATCTGTCTTCCGCAAGGCTTGGCAGGCTGCACGCGGGCGCTAACCTACAAGGTAGGCGTTCAGCGGTGGGCCATGTGTGAGTCGGCGTATCCATCACAGGTAGATAAACATGCCCCCTTTGTTGACACCAGCACTGACTATGGTAGATCTCACTGGCTTCCCTACGGGTGGCAGCAGCACGCCTAGGACTGTGGTGACTCCCATCTTGGCCGCTGATCTGCCGGTCGGTGGGCCTGCTACTTTGCTCGCCGCGAGTCCTCCCCAGGCTCTCGTGATGTCTGGCACGCGCATGTCAATCGCGCTGTCGGTGAGCGCTGGCGCTGCTCAAGTCACTCCCTACGCTTGGATCGGCTCTAACTGGTATCCTATGGGGGATTCTGCTAACGCCCCTAAGCTGATAAGCGCTGACGCGGCGAGCGTTGCGAACGCCTACGAGTATTTCATCACTCAGGCTGAGACGCTTACTTGGGCCTTTGTTAAGACCGGGGTAGGAACCATCTCTTATTGCTCTGTTGCTGGAGGGACTAGCTAATGGCCGCTCCTACGTTCGCGCCGGCTCTAGGCTTGGTTGACGCTGCTGGCGTGCCTATCAGCGCTACTAACCCGCTTTCGGTATCGCTGGTCGCAGGCGGTGGGGGTACGGCTGTAAGCATTGCAGATGGTGCTGACGTTGCGCTGGGCTCATTGACCGATAGCAGCAGCGCCCTAACAGTGAACGGGCTCCTGAAGGCGATTAAAGCGCTTTTAGGGGCACCTCTTGCGGTGACGGGGAGTTTTTACCAGGCTACTCAGCCAGTGAGCGCTGCTGCCTTGCCGTTACCGAGCGGTGCAGCTACTGCGGCAAAGCAGCCAGCGCTGGGCACTGCAGGGACAGCAAGCACGGATGTACTCAGTGTGCAAGGTATTGCAGGAGGTATTGCGTTACCTGTCTCGGGTACTTTCTGGCAGACCACACAGCCAGTCAGTGGAACCGTAACAGCTAATGCGGGATCGGGAACATTTATCGTTTCTGCTGCTTCGCTTCCTCTTCCTTCAGGTGCAGCTACTTCTGCGTTGCAAACTACTGGCAACACCTCGCTCGCAAATCTCGACGTTGCCCTCAGCACGTTGAGTCTTAAAAATCAATTCCCAACAACGCTAGGAATCACGACTAAAGCTGGATCGCTGAGCGTTGCGCTGGCTTCAGATCAAGTCGGTACTGCGGGTAGCGCATCAACTACCGTGTTCTCTGTTCAAGGTATTGGTGGTGGTACTGCCTTGCCAGTCACTGTGAGCAATGCCTTCGCCCTCGATACGTCAGTGAGCGGTATTCTCGTCGCGCAGGCTAGCACGACTAGCGGACAGTTAGGACCACTGATTCAGGGCGCTGTGACCACTGCAGCTCCGAGCTACACCACTACGAAAACGTCGCCGCTGTCTCTAGACCTCGCCGGCAACCTGCGCATCGTCCAAGTCGCGGAATCGTCGTCTACGGCAGGTGTCGCTTCGTCAGCCACGGACGTGACGCTCCTCGCCGCGAACACGTCCCGCAAGGGGGCGAGCATCTACAACGCCTCGACGGCGATCCTCTACGTACAGGAAGGTGGTGCTGCGTCGATTGCTTCGGGGGGCTACAACGTAGCTATCCCAGCCAGTGGCTACTACGAACTGCCCACGCCCGTTTACAAGGGCGTCTTGCACGGTATATGGGCGAGCGCGAACGGCTATGCCCAGGTGAAGGAGAACACATAGATGCCGCTCTACCCGCCAATATCAATTCCTGTTGATATACAAGTTTACACCAGTGGATCAGGAACTTGGTCTCGCCCTACTACGGGCAACCTCGTTGAGATCATTTGTATCGGTGGCGGCGGTGGCGGTGGGTCCGGTCAGCTTGTTGCTTCCGTTTCTGCCGGGGGTGGTGGTGG
>OFRO01000571.1_pt1 | contig 12519 bp, 24 predicted proteins | sample 1543091 | NCBI WGS metagenome assembly OFRO01 (sample SAMN07774217, study PRJEB24372) | wastewater metagenome | isolation source: Exp Tend NO 10WW | collected 2016-02
GATGTTCACCGTGTTCCTGCGCGAACGGCCTGCGAATCTTGTCGTCGAAGATATTCGCGGCCGCCGGATCAGTGTCGAGCTGCTTGCGCGACTCGACGCCGCAAACCTGGAGGATCAGCCAGCGTGCCAGACGCTCGTCACTCAGCGCGGCGTCCGCAGCGCCTCCTGTCTCCCAGATGGAGCGGAATTCGTCGATGATCCACTCCTGGAACACGAGATCCTTGCAGCGCATCACCGCCCACTTGCAGCGCGCACCGAGATGCCCGTCGCTCGAGTCGCCGACTTGCTCGGGCTTGCCACCCTGGTCGTGGTCCTCGGCGGCCGGCTCGATCACGCCGTACATCGGCGCAACCTTCGGCGGCGCGATCGTCACCAGAACCTCGCGGTTGTGCAACAGCGCGACGATCGCCGGGAACTGCTCCACCGGCGCCTCGATCTCGACCCTCGCCATTCCGGTCGACGGGAACGCCTTGATGTTGGTGACCTTCGCGAACAGCGCCTTCATGCGACCTCCCTCTCAAGAACTCCAGCCAACGCGAATGGCTTCATCAGCAACGTCTTCTTCTTGTCGGCGGACCGCCCGGCGACACTCCACCCGGCGCGCTTGAAGCAGTAGCCTGGATTCGCCGACGCAACCTTCTTGTCGAAGACGTAGGTGATCATCCCGTCCTTGCCGCAGCCGTACCCGCACTCGCCGATCGCCAGTTCAGCGTCAAGGATCATGTCGCTAGAGCGCAGGTCTGATTCGTTTCGGAATATGGTGCAGGTCCACCCGTCGAGTCCGTTCATCTGCACGAGACCCGACTTGGGGTCCGGCCTCCACCACCCGAAGACGGCCCGCTCGCACTTCGAGATCAAGACGATCGTCTGTCCAGGCGGCATGAACTGAGGGGAGCCGATCTTTCTCCTCGAGTAGTGCCTATCGGCCATGAGAGCGCACCTCTTGTCGAACTTGATCGTGCGATCCCAGAACTTCACGACGCCACCCTTTCGCTGTGCTCGACCGCGCCTTCGCGCGCGATCGCGGCGGTGGCGAAGCGGCCCAGCATGTCGTGGACGGATCCGGTCCTCGAGCGCCACAGCAGATAGGCCACACCGGAGGCCGTCTTCAGCCGTTGGATTGAGTACGGCGGGAGTTCGATCAGGTTGTCCCCGGACCGCTCCCAGGAAGACGGCTCACGAAGTTCAGAAGGCGTCGTCATGCGTCCTCCCCTTGCGAGCTGGCGGCTCCGGTGCGCGACGCGCCCACTCTCGATCAGCGAACGCGCCCCACTCACCAAGCCATGACACGCCGATGATTCCGGTCGGGCCCATACGCTGCTTCGAGATGATCAGCTCGGCCACGCCGACGTCCTGCGTGTTCGGGTTGTAGACCTCGTCGCGGTAGATGAAGATGATGACGTCGGCGTCCTGCTCGATCGCACCAGACGACCGCAGGTCCGACATCGTCGGGCGCTTGTCCGCTCGCTGTTCGAGTGATCGGTTGAGTTGAGAGAGGACGACCACCGGCACGTTCATCTCGCGCGCGAGACCCTTCAGCCCGCGGCTGATGCCTTCGATGCGGACGTTCTCGTTGTCGCCATCGCCACTCATCAACTGCAGGTAGTCGACGAAGATGATGTCGAGCCCGTGGCGTCGCTTCACCCCGCGGGCGCGCACACGGAGCTGCTCCACCGACAGCGCGGGCGTGTCGTCGATCACGAGCTTCGATTCGGACAGCCGACCCATCGCCTTTGCGATCAACGTGAAATCGTCCTGCTCGAGCTTTCCGGAGCGGAGCTTCTCGAGGCTCACGCGACCTTGGTGCGCAATCGCCTTCTGCACGAGCTGTTGCTTTGACATCTCCATCGACGCCACGAAGGCGGTCTTACCGTGCTGCGCAGCGTGTATCGCGTTCTGCAGGATCAGGCTCGTCTTGCCCATCGACGGACGGCCGGCGACAACCACGAGGTCGCCGTTCTGAAGACCTTGCGTCTTCCCGTCCAGGTCGCGCAGGCCGGTGGAGATTCCCTGAAGCTCGCCGTCGTTCTCGTAGCGCCGCTCGATGTCCTCGAGCGCCTCTGGCAGCAGACGGTCGATCAGAACGGGCTCGCGATCGTTGCTGCTCTCGGCGATGCCCATGACAAGGGCCTGCGCCTCGTCGATGCGCTTCGACACGGGTCCGAGCCCATGGGCAAGCTCACCGATGTCCCCAGCCACCTCCACCAGCCGCCGGTCCAGAGCCCGCTCGCGAATGACCCTCGAGAACGCGGGCGCCGTCGCGGCTGACGCCACGGCCTGCACCAACTCCCCGAGGTACTGAAGCCCGCCGACGTTGTCCAGCTCACCCATCTCCTGGAGCTTCGTCGCCACCGAAATGACTTCAGCCACCTGGCCATCCCGGACCAGCGCGCTGATCGCGCGCCAGATCGGTCGATGCGCGCCCAGGTAGAAGTCGCCCTCATCGACCGCGCCAGTGCGATCGAGCGCGGCGTTGTCGAGCATGACGGCGCCGAGGAGCCCCTGCTCAGCCTCGACACTGAAGAGCTGCTTCTCGCGGCTCATACTGCGTCCCCCGAGTAGCGGCCCTCAAGCACCTTCAGGAAGTTCTTGGGGCCCATCAGGAATTCGAGATCGGCGATGAACGTCGGTCGTCCACCGCGTCCCGGCACCTTCCCGGTCAGGAATGCGCTTGGTGCAACGTCCTCTGCGAAGTAGGCACGAAAGCGGTCGAGAAGGTCTTGGGTTCCACGGGGATGACCGCGTCGGCCGCGCTCCTCCCAGACCTGTCGCCAGCGACCGCGGATCAACCCGCGGCGGTGCTCGTTCAAGGCAAGCACCCGGGGGTGTGTCGGAAGTTCCTGGTGGTAGAGGTCAACGATCTCCTGGTGGGGGCAGGCCGGCGGAGCCGGGCACTCACCGCCAGGTGAGAGGTTCTTCTTCTCTTCTACTCTCCTCTCTTCTAGAGCGTCACCATTTGTCACCGGTGACGTCACGCCGTCACCCTTCTCTGTCACATCCTTTACAGCCAATGACTTGCGCTCGCGCCACTCGCGCGTGCGCTCGGCCCCAGTCTTCGCGTCGCCCTGTTTCTCGTCCCAGTCGAACACCCGGTACTCACCCTCATCCGTCACGCCAACGAGACGGGCTGTGACGACCTCTGTGACGAAATTCGTCACATCCCGTCTCAGCCTCCAGTTGATGTTCGCCGCGGTCACGCCCGTGAGCCCGCCGGCGCCCTTCTCACAGGCGAGGCAGAGCAGCTCGATGTAGACCCTGAACCCGCCATCGGTCAGTGGCCCGACCTTCATCGAATCGATGACCGACGCGTACATCCGGAACCACCTCATTGCGCTGTCCTATCGCGTCCATTTTGAGGGCGCGCGCGGCGGGCCGGTGGACGGCCGGCTTTCGGGTGCCCCCTAGCCGCGCGCGTGATCGACATCAGTACCTGTCGAGCGCGGGAGCCCGGCGGAGAATGTTGTCGACCGGCTCGACGTTCCCGACCGGGGCCGGCCGGAGTCCGCCGCCCTTGCTGGACCGCGTGGCCCGCAGGTGCGCCAGCGCGACGCTCAGGCTGTTCCGAAGGGCCTCGGCATCGCACTCTTGGAAGTTGGTGACCCGGAGGGTGTTCTCGCTGTTGGTCCGGAACGAATCGATCACGACGATCGTCCCGTCCGCACCGAGCAACGCCGCCGAGGATTGGGGCTGGATGGCGGCGCCGAGCGAGACGAAGTTACCCGCCGCACTGACGAGATCCATGAGTTCGTTGTGGTCCGGCGTGTTGTCGAGCTGCGCGATGAGCTCGCGGTTCTCCGACTGGAGCTCGGCGATGCCTCTGGCGAGGTCCGCCTTCGACACGAAATTGCGATGCTGCCTGGCCTTGGTTTTGGTCTTGGTTCCCATTTCAGTCTCCTGTTGGTCTTCCCCTGCTGCGATAAGCGCCCACGATTTGGAGCGCCTGTTCCACCGTCTCGGCGACGTGCGCGGTGCCACGCCAGTCGCGATGCCAAGTCTTCTGCTTCGGCTTGAAGGCGCGCTCACTAACAGGCCTCGAACCGTCCTTGATTTCCATCAACACGTTCCACCGCTCGACACCAACCAGCAGGTCCGGGCACCCCTCACCCACCGCGGCGAGCGACTGCACCGTGCAGCCGGCGGCCCTGAGTGCGGCCACGATCTCCGGCTGGTTGGCGTCGATCTTTGCTGCGCGGCGCACTATGTGTGGTAACTCACAGACAAGCTGGGTAGTGGCCCCAATAATCCGTTGACATTGGGCACCAATGGGTATACGGCCTGCATCTCCAACCCTACCTTTTGGCCCGACTCACGCCCGCCCGTCTATGGGCGAGGTAGTCCCAATCCACATCCGGGCGCAGGGCCTCGCAGCGCAACGCTCCGGCGCTCGCCTTTTCGAGCGTCACGCAAGCCTCTACGGAAGGTCGCTTGCGACCCCCCGCGATATGGCGGAGGTACTGGAGGCTCGTTTCGCATCGCGACGCGAATGCGGACCGAGCTGTCGCATCTGGCATCGAGGCCAGGTAGGTCTTCAGGGGGTGGTCCATGAGAACGAATTCTATACCACGGGGTAACTGGACAACAATACCCCCGAGAAAATTGCCGACGAACGGTCGCCCCCGCCACAATGAGGACATGGACCGAACCGGCTTGCGGCGTCGCGCCGCCCTCTCTCACATCCTCGCCGCCAAGTTCGGTGGCGCGCAGGCGGACCTCGCTAGGGCGATTGGCCGCTCACCGTCAACGGTGTGGCGGCTTCTCAGTGCGGGGGGGCGCGAGAAGCCGATCGGGGAACACCTCGCGAGGGACATCGAGTTGAAGCTCGGTCTCACCCCCCACTGAAAGGGTGGCCCGTTTCGGCGGGCCATTTTTTTCGTCGATCGATACCCGCGGGGGTTGACACGTTGGTATCTATTGGTATAGAGTCCGTTCATCCGGGGCTGCCAACCCGGAAAACGGAGACCATGATGATCATCAGCGATGGGCCGCGCGAGTCGCCGGCCACCAGCAAGCCCACACCGGCCATTCGGCCGGTCTTCAACGTGAAGTGCGGACACTGCGACGGTTTCGGCTGGGTCGAGACCGGCTTCGTCGGGGAGTCGAACGTAGGCCGCGGGCACTCGTGCCGCGCGTGCTGCAGCACCGGCTTCGTCGAGCGCGAGGCCGGCCATGCGTGACTTCCGCTTCGGCTCCCACCACGGGTTCAACCTCGAGCACTACGAGTGCCCCCGAGAGAGCGGCCTGCCGCTCACCCACTTCGAAACTACCCCCTGGTGGCGATACGCGCAGCGTGCGCTGATCGTCGTCCTGGTTTTGATCGCGGCGTGCGCCGCGGTTACGAGGTGACCATGGACCACATCATTCCGATCGAGCGACAGATCCCGGCGTTCGCGTTGCCGGAGGATCAGCTGATCAAAACGCTCGGCGCCAGCCTGTACCCGGGCGCCAATCAGGACAGCATCAAGCTCGTGCTCGGCTACTGCCGCGCGCAGCGACTGGACCCGATGCAGAAGCCGGTCCACATCGTGCCGATGAAGGTGAAGGTCGGCAAGAACGACAAGGGCAAGGACCTCTACGCCGATCGCGACGTGGTCATGCCGGGCATCGGCCTCTACCGCAGCCAGGCGTCGCGCAGCAACGCGCACGCCGGCACGAGCGAGCCGGAGTTCGGCCCGCCGGTGGAGTTCAAGTTCACCGAGGAGTTCTGGGAGGAGAGCGAGCGCGGTGAGCGCGTGAAGTAGAAGCGCGAGAAGACGATCACCCACCCCGAGTGGTGCAAGATCACCGTCAAGCGCCGCCTGCCGGACGGGTCGATCGCCGAGTTCACCGCGTTCGAGTTCTGGTCGGAGAACTACGCCACCGCGTCGCGCTACACCGACGCGCCGAACGCGATGTGGCAGCGGCGAGGCTACGGTCAGCTCGCGAAGTGCGCCGAAGCGCAGGCGCTGCGCAAGGCGTTCCCGGAGTTCGGTGCCGCGCCGACCGCGGAGGAGATGGAGGGCAAGACCTTCGATCTCGACGACGCGCCGACCGCTGGCGCGACGGAGCGCCCGGCCAACGAGTTCATGCCGGCGGCGAAGCAGGAAACGCCGAAGCCGACCGGCGCGATCGACGTCGACCCGGATACCGGAGAGGTCCAACAGGGCACCGCCGGTGCGCCCGCCACGGACGCGCCTCCCGCCACGAGCGGGAAGGCTCCGGCCACCGACGGCGAGGTGGCGAGCGCCGGCATGATCGCCACCCTGCGCAAGACGATGGAGCGCAAGGGGAAGTCCGAGAATGACTTCGCCGAGAGGTTCGGCGTGTCGCTCGACCAGATGCCGAACGCGATCCGCAACGAGGCGATGGCATGGGCACGGGCCTGACTTTCGACGAGCCGACGCACACCTACCGGGTCGACGGTCGCGTCGTCCAGTCGGTGACGCAGATCCTCAAGCGCGTCTACCCGAACGTGTACGGGGCCATCCCGGCCCATGTGCTCGATCGCAAGGCGAGGCTCGGCACCGCGGTTCACTGCGCGATCGACCTGTTCCTCAGGGGCATGCTCGACGAGTCGTCTCTTCACGAAGAGGTGAGACCGTACTTCGACAGTTGGCTCCGCTGGTGGACCACCCATGAGCACCGCGACATCGAGCCAGAGTGCCAGTTCTACAGCCCGAGCGGCGACTATGCCGGCACCCGTGATTTCTACGGGACGCTGAACGGTAAACGCTGGCTGATCGACTGGAAAATCACAAGCTACCCGGTTCGTACGCATCCGATCCAGCTCGCCGCGTACCACTTCGGCGACGCAAGTCGGACCGTGGATCGCGCCGGCAACCTGTACCTGAACTCAGACGGCTCGCCGGCCAGACTCGACGAGCACGACACGCTGCGCATTTGGCCTGACTGGGCTGCCACCCTGCGGGTCTATCACATCCAGGAGATGATGAAATGAGCGATCTGAAGACCGTGGTCTCGGTCCCCGAGCTTCCCGCCAACCTGTCGGAGAGCGCCCAGTCTCTGCTCGCCATTGCCGGCGACTTCGTCATCGACAGCGAGGAGACGCGGGAGATGGCGGACAACGAGCTGGCCGGCATCAAGCGGCAGATGAAGCGGCTCGACGACATGCGCTCCGACATGAAGGCGCCGATCCTCGACGCTGGGCGCAAGATCGACGGGCTGTTCAACCCGATGATCGACGTCTGCAAACGCGCCGCCGCGCTGCTGCAGCCGAAGATCCTGAGCTACGACCGCGAGCTCGCCGCCGCGCGCGCCGAGATGCAGCGGAAGCTGCAGATCGAGGCCGACGCGCAGAAGAAGCAACTCGAGGAGCAGGCGGAGAAGCTGCAGGCTGCCGGCGCCACCGAGGCCGCCGCCGCCGTGAAGGAAGCGTCAGCGATGGTGTCGGCCCCGCAGATCCCGATCGCGGTCTCCACCGCGGCGCGCTCGACGGTGACGCGCGTCACATGGTCGGCGGAGGTCGTCGACCTGATGGCCTTGGTCAAGGCCGTGGCCGGCGGCACGGCGCCGCTCTCCGCACTGCAGGCGGACATGACGTACCTCAACGGCCGCGCGCGTGTCGACAAAGACAACCTCGCGATCCCGGGCGTGAAGGCCGTCCCCAACGAGTCGCTTTCCGCGAAGCGCGCGGCCTGAGGAGCTGACCATGCAGATGATCAAGGTAGCCAGCAGCCAGATCGACGCCGTCGGTTACGACGCCGGTCAGCGCGTGCTCGGCGTGCAGTTCCACCGCAGCGGCCGGTACGACTACACCGGCGTGCCGCAAGACGTCTACGACGGCATGCTGGCCGCCGAGTCCGTCGGCAAGTACTTCGGGGCGAACGTGAAGGGCAAGTTCGACTTCGCCAAGCATGAACAGGAGAAGGAATCGTGAGCGCACCCCTCAGCTTCGACGAGTACTGCAAACTCGCCTCGCGCACGGCCTCTGTCCCCGAGTTGCTCCACGGAGACATCGGAGTCACCAACGCGATCGTCGGCGCGCTCGTCGCCGCCGGCGGGCTGGCCGACCTGCTGAAGAAGCAGCTCTACTACGGCCGCACGATCACGGCCGACCAGTACCGGTCTGCGGTCGAAGATGTCCGCATTCAGCTCGAGCTCCTCGAGCAGTCGCTCGACGTGTCGCTCGTCTACAACAATCCGCTGCCGTACAACGTGCGCATCCTGCACGGCACGCTCGGGCGCATCAGCGAGGACGGCGAGATGCTCGACGCGCTACTCGAGGTCGCGCATGACGACCAGGCGACGCTCGATCTCACCAACCTGATCGAGGAGGCGGGCGACGGCCTGTGGTACACGGCCGAGCAGATCAGCGGCGTGCAGGCGCTCACCGGCGCCGACGCGCACGACATCGCGGCGCGCAACATCGCGAAGCTCAAGATCCGCTACAGCGACCGCTTCGACGGGGACAGCTCGATCGAGCGCGACCTCGAGGCGGAGCGTCGCGCGGTGGAGGGGGCAACATGACCAAGCGTCTCGCCTCAATCGTCACGCTCAAGCATCAGCCTGGGCAGCGCTACCTGGTTGCGCACGGCTGCCCGCACGCGCGGCCGAACGACGCCCCGTTTTACGCGTGCATGGCGTCGATGGAAATCGCCAACGGCGAACGTGTCGGCGAGATGCGTCTCGCGAAGTGCGGGTTCCTGCTGGCGACGGACGAGAAGACGCCCGACCGGTTCGAGATTCATTGCGCGCACGACGTGAGTGGAGCGCCGGGGCCTGCCGACGACAGCGTCCAAATCGGCGCGCTCGGAATCCCAACAGTGGCGTACGCGCCGGGAGACAGTGATGGCGGCGAACCTGACTAGGTGGGAGTCGTGGCCTCGCATCGTCCAGGCTGTTCCGACGGATCGACCGGTCTCGATCGCCGAGGTTGCGAACAAGGTCGGGGTGTCGGTATCGACGGCCAGGCACGCCATGATCGACGCCGTCGATCGGCTTGAGCTGGAGATGTACGAACGCGGTCACGGCACATCCGGGAAGCTCAAGACCTTGTACTTCCGACGCTACGTCGAGGGCGAAACGAGGCCGCTCTATCAGCCTCAACCCGGCGTCGACATCAAACCGCTCGCCTCGTGTTGGGGCGGGTACACCTACACGAAGGGAGTTCAGCATGTCATCGGTCAATAAGGCGATCATCCTCGGGAACCTGGGCAAGGATCCGGAGACCCGCTACACGCAGAACGGCGACGCCGTCGCGAACATCGTCGTTGCCACCAGCGAGAAGTGGAAGGACAAGGCGGGCGAGAAGCAGGAGCGCACCGAGTGGCACCGTGTCACCTTCTTCGGTCGCCTCGCAGAGGTTGCCGGCGAGTACCTGAAGAAGGGTCACATCGTGTACCTCGAGGGGAAGATCCAGACCAGGAAGTACACCGACAAGGAGGGCATCGAGCGCTACGCGACCGAGATCGTCGCGGATCGGATGCAGCTCCTCCCCCAGAGGGATTCCGCCGGTTCCGCCGGTCGCGACGATACCAATGAGAGCCGGCCGGCGAAGGTGGCGGATGACGCCAAGAACACGAAGCGGAAGTCTGCCGCCGACTTCGACGACGACATCCCGTTCTGACCATGGACGCTCGAGAACTCGGCGACATCGGGCGAGGCCGGGGGATCGGGTAGTGTCCTAATTCGGAAGTGCCCAGATTACTCAATGGCGGGGTTGGGCAGGGGTCGGATGGGAAGGAGCCGCCTCCGCCCCCTGCTACGCACCAGCCACAGCCGGGAAGGGTGGCCCTTATGCAGAATGAGCGTGTGGTGTTTGCCCACGAGATTCGACCGAACCAAGGCTTCCGAATCGTGGTGACTGGCGAAGTCGATAAGGACATGGTTGCCGCCTTGGCCGCATTTGCGAAGTTTCAAGAGATGTTGGTGAAGAGCAATGCGTCCCAGAAAGCCGACGACGCCAAGCCGGAGTAGTGACGAGATTGGCGAACTGACGCGCGCTGTCGAGCAGATGCACGGCTCACCGGCGCGGTTCGTTCGCTCGACGCCTGTGGACGAACGCCACCACGGGACACCCGTGTGGCGCGGGACCGTGGCGGAGTTCGCGTTGGCGTCTCACCCCCGCGCGAAGAGGTGCTTCGCGTGGGGTGCGCCTCAGCCGGCGGGAAAGATTCGGTACTACGCAGTCCTCGGCATCCCGCCGATTGACACGGCCGTCGATGCTGTGCGCGCATCAATTGTTGCGGACGCAAAGCGCAGCGCCAACTGATCCGCAGCGCGAATCAAATTAGGACACTACCGGTCAGTGAGGGTGTTGACAGGCGCGAATACCTTGGGGTACATTTCATCTGCACCGCGCGGTAGCGGTGCGGAGGCGCCGGGGGCTGCCACCCCCGGCTCTCCTAACCAGTCGATGGGAGATGCACCGACATGGATGTTTTGGATCGTATCACAAGCGGGCACTGGGCGCCCAGCTGGCAAACGCTCGAGGAGGCCCACGGCATTCCGCCCGGCGACCTGCGTCAGCGCTACCTCCCGGGCGAGCTGGTCGTCTACGAGCCCCGCGGAGACGATCGGCAGGTCGCCAAGATCGTCGAGGACGACGGCAGCCCGAACCTCCGCGCCAGCCCGTTCTCGTCGGAACGCAAGACCTTCCTGCCGCCGGTCTGGATGCCGCGGGCCAGGGTGCTGGGGGTCGCGAGATGAGCGCCCCGCTCTACGCGATCAACCACGACGCCGGTGGTCGCCTTTGGTGTGGCCTAGCCGTGGTGGCAGCGGTCACCGGCACACCGACGCGCGCGATCGTCGACAAGATCCAGGATCTGCGCGGCCGCCCCACTGACGCGCTCGGGCGCGCGAAGCCGGTCGAGGTCATCTTCCCGCACGAGATCAAGGCCTGCCTGGAGGCGTTCGGATGCGAGATCGTTGTGGAGGAGGTGTTCAGCAAGCCGATGCCGACGTTCTGTCAATGGCGCCGCTCCAGAGGACCGGGCCGCGACTACGCCGTCGTGCTCGTCACCGGTCACTACGTCGCGGTCTCTGGGCGCCGCTTTGTCGACAGCCGATACAGAGACTGGATCTCGCCGAGCGACTGGCCGCACCAGAGGGCGCGCGTCCGCTGCGTGATCTATGCCAAGAGGGCCGCATGAGCGCGCGCGAATGCACGACGCAGGCCGAGGTCGATGCGGCGATCGCGGCGGGCGATGTGGTGGTTGTGCGAGGCGGTGAGTTTGTCCTGCACGACTCGGCCCGCGCGTACCTGCACGACTCGGCCAGCGCGGTAGAGGGCGAAACTGGCCGCCCCCTGCGCCAGTCGCGCCCGGTCATCCTGATCGGCCCCATCGGCTCGCGCAACGCGATGCTCTCGGTATACCAATGTGAGGACGGCGGGCAGCTTATCCGCGCCGGACGCCACCTCGGCAGCCGCGACGAGTTCGCCGCCGTAGTCGCCGCCAAATACTCGACCGGCCAGTACGCCGACGAGTACCGCGCGGCGCTCGCCATGATCGACGCGCTTAAGGGGGCCGCATGAACGCCACGCACCCGATCTTCCAGCAGCCCCTCAGGCCGTTCGCGCCGCCGCCCGTCGAGATCTGCAGGATCGTCGACGGTCAGCGCGCCTATCCGCGCGTGATCATCTGGCGCGCCGGCAAGGCCATCGCCAGCGGCGGCCTGCACGTCGCCCTCGGCCGAGTCGACCCCGCGGTCGCGCGCGTTTTCGTGCGGGCCAGGAGAGACGGGTCCGCGATCGTGACCCTCAACTGGGCGGACTCGTCGTGGTCGAGCTTCCCGATGGAAAGCGCAGCCAGGGCACTCGAGGTGGCCGCGGAATTTCGGGCCCGCGGGCTCTGGCCGAAGGCGGAGCAGATCTGATGGAGCCCGGGACCATGTGCGTCATCTGCGGCGACTGCCACCCGGCGTTCTTGGGCCTGCTTTGCACGATCGTCGAGGGGCCTCACGAGAGCGCCGCAAGAACCGTCGGGGGGAGGCAGCTCCCGCCTCGGCTCGGGTACACGGTCGACCTGGCTCGGCCGGTCTGCGGTGAGCTGAGAGCGCACGTATTGACGAGACACCTCAGACGGATCGCCGGCCCGAAGGGCCGGACGGTGTGGACGGTCGACGTGCCGAAGGGGGTCTTGAATGGACATCGCTGAGCACGTCGTGGCGATCAAGCGGTTGGCAGGCAAACTCGAGGAGCTGTCGGCCGACGTGTCGGGCCGCAACGATGTCGAACTCGTCGCGGCGTTCACCAGCGTGCGGTATCACGCGCTGGCGGGGGAGCTTATCGCTCACGACGCGCTGTTCAAGCGGATGGCGAGAGGGGGGTCGAAATGAGCGAAGCCGTCGATAGGGAGAAGTTCGGGACGTGCGTCCGCTGCGGGCGCCCGCTGTCGAACGAAGAGAGCGCGCGCGCCGGCATGGGTCCGGTATGCCGCGCCAAGGCCGCGGCGACGGACAGCGGGGCTCTGCTCGCAGACACGCCGGTGCTGTGCGATGTGCCGCCGGTCGCCGAAGTCGGGCTGATCTGCCGCCGCCTGTCCGATGGGCGCGCCGCGACGAACGTGCCGCACATCATCCAGC
>OFRO01000572.1_pt1 | contig 12516 bp, 22 predicted proteins | sample 1543091 | NCBI WGS metagenome assembly OFRO01 (sample SAMN07774217, study PRJEB24372) | wastewater metagenome | isolation source: Exp Tend NO 10WW | collected 2016-02
ATTTGCCAGCGCGGATAGAATTTGCTCATCGCATCCTCGGACATTTTGATTTGTTCGAGGAGATAGTTGAGGACATAGGAGTGGTGTTCGCTGCCGGGTTTGAGAACGTCCAGCGCAGATTGGCCCGGTGTGAGTTTTGGAAACTCCTTCGGCCGAGAACCGGTTTGTGTCTTTTCGCCCCCCAGGCCGATGGCGTCCAGGAGTTCGGCTTGCTGTGCAGTGATCTTCATGGTACGCTACCGATCAAAAAGGAAACGTCGACGAGCTGAGTCTGCGACGTAAAATTGGTGAGGCGAAGATTCGGTTACGTTCGTAAGCTCCACCCCGGGTAATTTTGAGTGCTCAACCGCTTGTGCTATATCGTAGGTTGAGACGTAGCCATCTTCCCAGGGACGACTTCCGAGGTATCGTTCAAGAGCATGTAGAAGTTCCGGGTCTGTTATACTACGAATGGGGATTCGATCATATGAGGCTGATTCAGCATCAACCCTAGGAAAACCCTCTCGATTTAACAGTGCCATCATGACATTAGCGCCTTCGTCGTAGGACGCGCCTGTTCCGGCATCGTATGACGCCTCCGCGCGATCAGCAGACCACCATTTACCTGGCGACGCTGTCTCATCTACAGAAGTACCCCGAAAAATCGGAAAGTCGTACATCGCACGGATGAGGTCTGACGGATCAAACTTCATGGTACTAATCCTGAACCTGCTGCGCAGGGAGCTTCAAAGTCGTGATCGGGATCGTCTTCCATAGATGCGGCCAGGGCTTCTTGATCGCCATAGGCCATGGCTGCGTAGGGATCGAGGTTGGCAATTGCGGCCGCGATCGAGTCGGGACCGTCGAGTTTCTCGTCGGGCCAACCAGCGAACATTGTTTCCAACTTAGCCCATATTTGCTGGAATGTCAAGTACCCCGACGCCATTAGAGGCTGGAGTATGCCCTCGACGCGTTCGAGCTTTTTGCCCTGAGGCCAGATGTCTCGGATTTCAAAGTATGCTTTGGGCCCATATTTGCGGGCGTACATGAACTGTTGTTCGCGAAACGACTGGGCCCACGCGGCTTGGAACGCAGTCGACTCGGCCGACGCGTGCGTGCAATCCCATTTGATTTTCATCTGCACGTAGGTGTCTTGTTGCTTGGACATCGGCATACCTTCTTCAAGGTGGATGTCGAGCACGTGCTTACGGCCGTTTTCCATCTGGCCCACGACAGCGATTGAGCAGTAGTCGGACCCGACCTTGCCCGAGATTGCCGGGGCAATGTGAATTGCCACAGCGATGAAGTCTTCGCGTTTGTGGGTTTCGTAACGAATGTACTCCGGGCGGAATTTTAGTTTGTCTTGGAGCCTGATTGTGGACAGAATTTCCAGGCCGAACTCGTAGAGCTTGCCTTTGGCCGCGAATGATTCCTTCTTGGCCTCAATCTGCGCCATGGACAGACCAGCTTTGGCGTCATCCCATAGGGGTTCGAGGACCGCCCGCATCTTTGGCGAACCGTCCTCTAGTAGCTCTCCCGTTGGCTCCCGTCGGCCAGTGTCGATAAGTGCGCCAAGTTGAATGGTAGTAAATTGAGGGTCCTTAGCGAGTGTAGGAAGGAGCGCGTGACGGTGCAGGATGGTACCAATAGTGTAAATCTGCCCTTCTCGATTGCGAGGAAGGGCCTCCGACACGTCGGACACAAACCAACTGAGTACCTTTTCACGCTGGACTTCTGTGGCAACACTTTCTTTGTCCTCCACGTCATCGAGTTGAATCGTGTCCGGGCGGTCACCGAATTTGTTCAGCCCCCGAATCTGCGCGCCACGGCCGCGAGCCACGAATTTAACCCCGGTGCGCGTTTCGAACGACTTCGCGCCCCACGACTCGTCGTCGGTGCGGTCGGGCTTGAGGTTTCCGTATAGGGCGACGAGGCGGGTGTTGGCAGAAAGCTCGCGTCCGATAGTAGCCAGTTGATCTTCTGCGTGGGTTGAGGCCTCGGAAATGATGACGGTGAATCTTGTGAGGCCATGGAGGGTTTTGTAAATGTTGCAGAAGTTGAGGATGGTGGTTTTGGAAAACCCGCGGGGGATGATCAGGTTGACGTGGCTGCCGATAGCCATGTCGATCGCAATCGGAGTGCGACCGTCGGCAGCGAATCGCACGCGGAAGATCGGGAGTTCGGGAGACTTTTCGTCAGCCGGGTTGACTTTGTAGCGGAAATGGCGGACGAGTTTGGCTAGGTCTTTTTTCGTCCAGTGTTTTGTGCCGTCTTCCCAAACCTCAGGCGCGTTGGGTTCGGAGAAGTTCAGGAGGAAATCCGTGCGGCGGAGGATGATCGCGATGATGCCCCGGTGGAACCACGGCATCGGGCGGGGGAACCAGTGAGGGAAAAGCTGACGCGCAGCAAGGATCGGGTCCCCGGCGTAGTGCGCGCGGATTTCCTTTACCAGTTGCTCGTCGAGGATTTCGTTCATGGGCGGGGATCGAAATCCGGTGCAATCTCGACCTGGGCATTGGGATCGAGGCCCGATTGACGCATTTCGCGGAGGGCCCGGGCGGCTTCGATGTCGTTGGCGAACGGACCGTCAAGTCGCACGCGTTGGCCTTTGTCGTTGGTGTACCAAATGAAGAGTTGGTCTTCGGTGCCGTTGCCGCCCGCGTGGCGGAAGGTGCCAGTTGGGAGGTGGCCGGGGGAGTCGGTCATGAGGTCGAGGGGCGTAACATCTTCTGGCCGAATACCATTCCTGGCCAAAGCTTCTGGCGGTGGACGCCCTCCATATAATGTATTCAGTTCGTCGATTTCCATACGGTAATCTAAAGGATCGACTGATTGTAGAGGTGTAGCATTATCCGGAGGGGCGTTAGGACGTAGTGCCCCAGTTTCATCAAATGCTCGATCTAGCGAAGCCAGGCCTGAATTCTCTAAAAAATTTGGATCACGAATCTCAGCCATCGCGGAACCCGGACCTGGCAACACAGGTGCAGGTTGCGCTCCGTGCATCTGCGGAGGCAGCGTGCCTCTTTGCGCGTGTGCGATGTATTGGGTAAGTTCCGGCGATGCCTGCATCGGCAGCCCGCCAGATTTCCCACGCATCATGAGTTGCAAGATCAGGTCTGCGACCTGTGACTGGGGACCGGGCATCAGCGGGCTCCGAGGGTTGGTTGTTGAGCGCCTTTGTTTGCGACCAAACGATATGCTTCTTGCAAGAGTTGTTCTTGCAGAGCCAGTGGGATTTGCGAGCCGGGACTTGGAGGCGCAGGCGGTGTCATCGGGGTAGCGCCGGGCGGCACCGGAGTCGGAGCCACAGGCGGGGCCGAAGCCAGCGGGCCTGGGGGTGTCGTGGCCGGTGCCGGAGGAGGGGGACTGGCGCCCGAGTTCGCAGCCAGAAACCGTGCGAGTTCCTGCTGGTTGAGAATGGTAGATTGATCGGGGGCCGCAGGAGCGGGAGTGGGGAGGGGTCGCTGAGGAGTGCTCCGCGCCTGCGTTGGTGTTGGCCCCCGACCGGAGTTCCACCAGTCAGTGAGTTGGCCCGCCGGCATGAACGGGCCAGGGTTCGGTTGCGAGCCGTCGATGATCGGCATTCCCTCGGGCGTACCACGAAGGGTTCTGCTCGCCGAGGGCTCAGAAAAAGGGACGTAGTTATGCGGTGGTTGTCGGCCTGGGAGGAGGTAATTGGGATCAGGCGGTGGCGTGCCAGTGGGGTTCATCGGGGGTGCGACTGGCGCACCATTGGCTCCGACGAATGCTTCTTGCATCGGGTCGCCAGGGGACATCGTCATGAACGGGCCATGGGTAACCGGCGGCATCGGCGGAAGTGGAGCGTTTGGCATCCCACCGCCATTGGTGTAGGCAGGTGGGTTGGCTGCGAGGTTGACTGGAGGGCCAGACGGACCAGCGGGTCCGACGTGAGCGAGCGGAGGGCCAGCACGTTCGGCCGCGGCGTAGGCTGGGTTCATCGGTTGGTTGAACGGGTCAGTCGGAGCCAGGCCAGGAGCCGGAGCGTGGAGTGGGGCTGCTGGCATTGAGCCGCCGTTGGCAACTGCCGGGCGGGATGGGGCAGGCGGTGGAGTGCGACCAGGGTTGAGGTTCGTGCGCATCTGCTGGCGCTCGGCCTCTTGGGCCATCTCGGCTTCGAGATCACGCAGGCGTTGTTGCTCGGCCTGGATCGCGGATTGTTGTTGCTCGGCCCGACCGGCCATCGGAGCCAGTGCCGCGTCGACGGACGGGGCCGGGGCTGGGTTTTCGCGCTGCCGGTTGACAATCGTCATGAGATCAGACGTCGGAGCCGGGGGTGGGGCCTCGATCCGATTCATGTACTCTTGGCGTTGTTGTTGGCGCTCTTCCTCGGGCTGGATATAGGTCCCATCCGGAGTTGTTCGTGCTTCGGACTGCCGGGGCCGGATGCCCAAGAGTTCCAGTAACCAATCTTGGTTCATGTCAAGCTCCGAGATAGTTCCAGCCGTGAATCGGCCGGAGGGTGGAGAGTGGGAGTGTGAGTGTGTGAGACAAGTCGTCAATCATGGGAAGGCAGCCTGCGGAGCCAACGGTCCAATGCTTGAAGGCCAGGACTGTGACGACGGGTTTGGAGTAGATGTGTTCGAGAAGGGGTTTGTAGAGTCGGAGTTGGGCGAGGCCTTTGGGAAGTTGTCGGAGGGACAACTTGGATTCAATGACCACAACTCGATCCCATTGTTCCACGATGGTGTCAGGTCGACAATGGTAGATGGACGATCCGTCGCGGAATTGAATCCATTGTTCTTCGGTGATGTTGCCGTTGAGTGTGTGAGCGTGACCGTGCACTCGGGCTTGGTACTTGATCCCCTCAAGCGCTTTGCCTTTGAGCTTTGGCTCGGTTGTGAAGGGCCCGGTGTCAACGAACTTGGCCGATCTGAGGTTCTTCAGTTTGTGGACTTTCCTCGACATTGAGGATTTCCTCGTAGTTTGCGTCAATTGGTTCGTCGCGCGACACGACAACGGCGCGGTTTTCGATTGCCATTAGCTGGCGCATCTCGGCCAAGACATTGCGGGGATCGGAGATTTCCACGGTCTTTTTGGACTGCGGCCCGTGGCCCGAGCGATCAAGTTGCGCGGTTTGCAACGCGAGCAGGTCTTTGTTGGAGAACGACTCGGGTTCTTCCTCAAGCCGTTCTTGGAGGATCTGTGTGGCAGTCATCCCTACGTGGGCGATGGACTTCGCGACGTCTTGCTCGGCATGGACTTTTTGCTCGGCATAGAACGAGATGAGTTCGTCGAACGCCGGGTCGGCCATGAGAGTGCGGATTCGTGCGGGGGCGTAGCCAGTGACACGTGACACGACGAGAACCTCGTCACCGTTGGCGAGCATCTGCGCCAGCGTGTGATGCGGCGCCCGGAGTTTGGCAAGGGGTGCTTTGGAATTCGTCGGCAGCTTGCTCACCGAGTGCAACAACACAAGCTCCTCGGGCCCGATCTCGCGGGCAAACTCCAACTGCCAGGGCACGACTCGCGTGCTCTGCCGTTTGGGCGCCATTCGGAGGGTCAGGTGCTGGGGCATAGTGGTCTTAGCTTGAACGTAACACGCGCGGCCTGACTTGTCAACTATCTTGATCCATCCATTGGGCGCCGTTCCTGACTGCCTTCCCACGACCACACCCAGCTCTTTTTAAACCTGGCGAGAATTTTTTACGACCGCTTACCTCTCGAAGGGGCCGGGCCTAGGTGGGGGATCGGCCGGGTTCTGAATTCTATCTTCTGACGATTGAATTTTGAACGCTTTGTTCAGTGTTCAGCGTTTAGTCCTAAGCCGTCAGTCCGGGGCAGTTAGGATTTTATTCCTTGTAATATTTCGTGATAATTATTAACAATAATTAACTTGTATGTAATTGAAATTACAGTTACATTGATTGCATGTCAGTACCGTTTCCCCCTCTCCCCGTCGCGTGGTACGCTTTGCGTGTCGCAATCATTTTGGAGGTGCGCTACCTCCAATCAGGAACGCGCTTGTCGCGCGAAAAGTGGTTTTACACTCCAAAGAAAGACTCATAACATGAACGATCTTATCCTGCACCCGACGGAATCCACCCCGGTTCCCGTCACAATCTGCCCCCCGAAGCGCGCCCGCAAGCCGCGCGCGAAGAAAGCCGCGCAAGGCTGGGCTGACTTGACAGTCGCGGAGTTGCGCCAAGCCTGCGCCTCGCGCGGGGTCAAGTTTACCACGAAACACACCAAGCCGGAGTTGATCGCAATGGCGAAAACCGGGGTTTACATCACCCCGGCCGCATACGCTCGGGCAGCCGCGAAGCGCAAGGCGGTGGCGTGAGTCGTTAATCCCTGGGCGAGTAACCGGAGGGTCGTTTGGCCTTCCGGTTGCATTGCAATGGGCATTTTGCGGTGTGCTATTTCGGTTGGCGAAGGTGGATTTCGTCGCTAGAAGGCTAACTTAAGTTTATTAATTTTTTGTAATATAAAGATTGATGAACGGGTGCCTAAACCCGAGGGCGCGAACCGAAATAGCACACCCTAAAATGGCCTTTGGAATCGAACGGTTGGAGGATTGTGAGATGATCAACGTTTGGCGCGCGATCGCGTTGGAGTGTTTGTATCGGGAATGGAAGAAGTCCAACTGGCCTGCCGCGCGTGGACGGTTCGCCCGCGACATCACCATGCACGATCTCATGTGGCTTTGGGGCATCCGCGCCACACGATTGAACCCGCCTCGCGTCAAGCTCTAACATTAAAAAGATTTAATGTTTGCCCTCTTGACATTGCCCTAGGCGTGTGAGATAATGGTATATCGATCGGGATTTGGGCGGGTGTCTGAGCCGCCCCCAACTCGGGTGCATCCGCCGCATCCCGATCGTGTTCTACCATCACAAGGAAGCGAGTCCTATGGATAACCTCGAAGTCATCTACAACTACACCGGCGAGTCGAAGAACTGCTACATCTACGGGCCGGAAGACGGCGCGGACGTAATCGGCAAGATTTACGTGCGCAAGTCGGCCATCGCCGGTCCTCCGCCAGTGTCCATCACCATGACACTTAACGACAACGAAGCGGATCACGACTAAGAGCGCAGCTAGGGCAGACGTGAGCAATCGCGTCTGTCTCATGGTGTGCTTTTGGGAATCCTCCCAACTCACCGGAGCAACCATCATGCTCATTGCATCGTCACTACTCGCCCTTGGCATCGGGCTTGCCGCAGTAGCCATCATAGCTGCCGTGGCAATCGGATTGCTTTGGGTCACAAGCTGGGCCGAGGAAATCTTCGAAAGGTTCCTCGGATGACCGGGCATCTCGAACTGCTACTGTCTGTCGCCGTGTTTGGCGTCGCGTGCGTGTTCCTGGGCTACGTCCTGGGCCGCAATGACAATTGGGTGAATCGATGATCTGGGGTCTTGTTGCTGTAGTCGCAATTGGCGGCTACTGGCTTGGCGAAACCATGGGCCATGCAAACGCAGGGTTTCATGATGAACGTCCGTTTGCGTCAGTCACGTGGCGCAACTACACTCACCACTTCTGGCCGAATACGGTGTACTATATCCGTAAACTGCGCGGCGAGAAGAACCCCCACCATCGAAAGATCGGCTGAGTGCAGCTAGTGGGCAGGGATGAGACACTCCCTGCCCATCATGGTGTGCTCAACGCATATCCATCACTACACTATCCACACAGGTAACTGACCTCCCCTGTGTGTATTGCTTGCTGATCACAAGTAGCTAGCAAAAGCGGTCAAAACGAGCGTGACGTTCCATCACGCACACCAGTAGGAGCCAATTAACAAATGGCCAAACACACAATCACCGTGAACTTCGACAAATTCACGGCCCAAATCGTCAACTCCAAGCGTTCGACGCTCGGCAAGCGCGGCATCACCGGCGGCGTGGAAGTCGACTTCTCCAAAATCCCCGACGAAATCAAGACGAATCTGCTCATCGACGCAGTTCGTAACTACCTCCAAGTCGGGTTGAAGTCGATCAACCAAGAAACCGCAACCACGGAAGATTGCCAAGCCGCCATGCGTGCTCGTCTGTCGCTTTTGGAATCGGGCGCCGTGTCGGCTCTGGGCTCAGCCCGTAAAGCGCCGACCCGCAACCCGGTTGTCGCAGCCGCCAAGCTGTCGATCAAGAAGGCGATCCAAGACCGCACCGAAGAGAAGCTCGACGGCAAGGTCCTGACGAAGATGGTCAGCGAACTGTTCAAGACCTACAACGTGTGGGTCAAGGCCGGTAAGCCGACCGAGGGCCAAAAGGGCCTCCAAGGTCTGAAAATGATCGAAGCCGCGCTGGAGCAAGCGAAGGCCGCAATCGAGGCGCAAGCCAAGATGTCGGAATCGCTCGCCGGTCTCGCCGACAAGGCATCGAAGCTTTCCCAGGCGGCCAAGGCCGCGAAGGAAGCTGCCGAAGGCGCCGAAGCCGAAGCCGAGGCGGAAGCCCCGAAGCCGAAGGCTAAGGGCAAGGCGCGGTAATCACCGCAACGTGTGGAGTGTGGGGAGAAATCCCCACACTTTCACAATTGACGTTATCTCAATGCCCAACCAGAGGTATTGACATACCGCCAATTGTATGAGATAATAGTAGTACAGTCGAGATTTAGAAGTAGGTTCCATGAAAATTCCCAACCCAATCGAGCTACTCGGCGGCGCCGCACATTCTGCGAAGCCAAAGCTTGATCTTGAAGCCTATCGTGTGCGACTCGAAGCATTGACTGCGCCACGCTTGCGGCAATTAGCCGAGCAACGAGGCGTGCCAAATCTCCACAGCCGTCTTGGCAAAGGCGATTACGTCAATCGCCTAATCGCCCACGCGAAATCAACAGGCTCAACCGGGGAGTAACCACAATGGCACAAGGTGACGGACGCTGCACTGTTCCACGCAATCGTCGAGCCCCGATGGCTCCGATTGTCCGCGTGCTGCACAACAAAATCGTTCGCGCCCGCACGGACCATGAATTGTCCTGCGGGTGTTTGCTTGCCAAGGGCTTGCCGTATCATCGCGTGGTCGCGAGCTTGATCCATCCCGAGACTCGCGCACGTGCGTTCGTCGCCGAAAAGTCACACGCCGGGCCGTGCCCGAAGTCAGGGGTGATCAATTGATGTTTCGCATTCAGTATTACACCGACATGCACGGCATTGATGTTCTGCCGCCTGTCGAAGAGCGCATGGTGCTTATCAACCAACTCCAGCTTTGGAAAGAGGCATGGGAGCGTGATGATATTATCGCACTTCCCGGCGATCTAATGATCCCGGCACGCGAAATTCGTTACATGCAAATCACAGAGGTCTAGCCATGACCCATCCCGATCTACTCACCGACGAAGATCTCGCCACGCGGCACGAGCCTCCCAAGCGGTGGTTCAACCAATACGTTTGCGTCGTTGAGCTTTCGGGCGACAACGCGATCCTGTGCTCCGATTGCAAACGTGTGTTGGCTTCCAAGAAAGGTGACGTGCTTTTCTCTTGCTGTCCAACAACTTATCCGACTTACGAAGCAGCAATTGCCGAAATCAACGAAACGGACAGAATCGACGGCCAATGGCTGTGCGATTACACGGGAACCTTTGAGCTATGAACAAATACGAATTCACCGTGACCTTCTCAGGCGAACAAATCCACGCGCATGTCATGTACCGTGGCGTGTTCGTAGCAGCCAGAACATTCGGCGCAAACGAACCCATGTGGAAAATCCGCGAATGGTGCGACGAATCCTCCCTCTGGACTCGCGACATGCACGCCTCGGTTGCCGAGGACAAGATCACCTACGACCACACCGACGGGAAGCTCCACCTAACGGGCTTCCTCGGCACCCACAACGCGTTCGACCCGAACGACGACGAAGCCCTGGCCCGCCTCGTGCGCCTCCTCAAGCGCCGTGCCCCAGCACCGGGCAACGCGGTGTCCGTGCAGCCCACGATCCCAAATCTTCCCATCCCATCTGAGGAAGACATGGCTCGCCGCACGATCTTGACCCAAATCGGCATCCCGGCCGGTGTCGAAGGCTACCGCCCGCACAAGGTCAAGCAACGCTACCAGCAACCGGCAGTGTCGGCAGCCCGGACGCAAGAAATCGCGTCAGGCATCATCGCAGATTTCTTCGGTGACTGACCGCGCTGTGACCGCCACTCCCAAGCCCCTAGACCACAACCACCTGTTCGTCGTCCCGCCACGGAACACCTTCCGCGGCGAATACATCTGCATAGGCAATGGGAAACAACTCAACACCCGAATCGTGCTACTCCCACAGGCGCCCCTAACCACCATAGTCCTGCCCGAAATCACCCCGCAGCCCAAAGTCTTCATCGAATACACCCTCCACGTCGGAGCCAACCACCCTCTAGCCCAATGGCCCGACGCGTTCAAATCTTTCCGCCCACTGCAAGGCACCCATCGGGCATCATTCGCCCAATGGCTCCGCTCGCGAGGAATCTCGTCGGACGATCCCGACGAGTTCTTCTGCTGGCAACTAGTCATCGCACCGGCCGAGTCAATGTTTGAGGTCTTTTGCGCCGTTCGTCACATGACATTCGAAGCCACTGCCGCAGGACACTATTTCTCCGCCGCTCCCGGCGCCATTCAACAGCTATTGGACAAGTTGCCTAAATGACATTCGCCCCCACTGTCGAGCAATCTCGGATCATCGACCGGATTGTTTCAAAAACCGTGCCCGTCATCGCCATCAACGCGGGCCCCGGTTGCGCAAAAACCACCACGATCATCGAAGCCATCAAAGCCTTGAGTCCAGAGTTGAAACAACAATGGAAATCCTGGCGCTGCCGGGTGATTTACACCGCGTTCAACAAAGACATCGTGAACGAAACCGCGCGCAGACTCGTCGAAGCCAAGATCAACTCCGACGGCATCTACAAAGTCGACTGCGCCACGTTCAACTCCCTCGGGATGCGCCGGTTCAAAGGCACACTCGAAAACCCTTCCCGTTCCATCCAAATCAACATGAAGAAAAACAAAGATGTGTTGAAGTGGATTCAAGACCAAGGCCGTTACTCGATCTCCCCCGAGGAATGGCCCGATTTAGAAACCCTAATGCGCGGCGCGAAATCCCAAGGCTACGTGCCCCCGAAATCAGGCTGCGCGTTCAAAACCCTGGTGACGTTCCATGAACTCTGCAAGACATTCGACATCACGCCAGAGCCCCACTATGAAGCCGTCCTCAACAGCGCTATTGCGCGATCTGTGCAGTTGTCCTTCAACTACGAACTCGACTTCGACGACCAACTGTACATGGCCGCATTGTGGACAGGCGCTTCGTCTGACAAGCCCTTGTTCATCTTCGTCGACGAAGCCCAAGACCTGACCCCGGTGCAGTTGTTTCTGCTCAAGCGAATGCAGGCGGAGTTTGTTGTCCTCGTCGGCGACCCGATGCAAGCCATCTATGCGTTTCGCGGGGCCATGAGTGATTCCTTCAAACGCATCTACGCCGTCTGGCCCGACGCCATGACCATGCCGCTGATGACCTCGTTCCGGGTTCCCCAAGCTGTGCTTCCGATCCTCCGCGAGCGCAACCCGGCGTTGAACACCATGTCGCCGATCAAAGGCGGCATTGAAGCCCCCGCACGGTCAATGGAAATCAAAGAACTCCTATCCGGCCGCACCGGCTCCGCTGCCATCCTCTGCCGCAACAACGCACCACTCTACCGCGCGGCCCTCGCCTGCATCTCCGCCCGAGTCCCGTTCAATCTCTCCGACGACAACTGGGGCAACGGCCTGATCCGCGACATTAAACGCGTCGTGCACAACGACATGCAGGGCCCGGCAGGAGCCACATTCATCGGCGTGATGCTCCACCACTGGCTCGAACGAGCAGGCGACGACGCAAAGCTGAACACCCTCGCGCGTGACAAAATCGCCTCGCTCGAAGCCTTGATCGAACTCACCCAACCCTCCACCGTCGGAGCCCTGTGCCTGACGATCACCAGCCTTTTGAAGAAATCAGCCCCCGATGCAAAACTTCTCCTTTCAACCGCCCACAAAGCCAAGGGACTCGAATTCGACTTCGTCGTGCATCTCGACTCTCACCTGATCCCAGCCAAGTTCGCCACCACGCCCGAGCAAATCGCCCAAGAACACAACATCGCCTACGTGATCAACTCACGCACGCGTGACCAACTCGTGTTCATCGACTCGCTCAACATCACCATCCCCGGCACCGCGCCGCGCAACTATCGCAATCCAGCCAAACGGGACACCATCACATGACCTTCATCGACTGGGCCATCATCGTCCTCTCTCTCGCAGCCGTCGGAGCAACCATCGGCCTTCTCGCATGGTGCCTGTGGTTTACCATCTACTGGATCATCGCGTTCATCAACTTCCTGATCGATCTTTTCTGCGACAAAAACGAGCCCGAGAGTCCACTATGATCCACGCCATCCGCCTCGAACTCGCAGACACTCTGGCCCGTCTCGCTTGGGCCGTGGCACCGCGCACCGGCATCGCCTCCACCTACGAACTACCATCCATGGCCCTGCGCCGCAGAACAAGGATCAACCGCCAATGGACGACAAACCTAAGGACTACTCTCCGTTCATTCCTTTTCAATGGA
>OFRO01000575.1_pt1 | contig 12500 bp, 17 predicted proteins | sample 1543091 | NCBI WGS metagenome assembly OFRO01 (sample SAMN07774217, study PRJEB24372) | wastewater metagenome | isolation source: Exp Tend NO 10WW | collected 2016-02
CCGCCGTAGGGACGAACAACGAAGTTTTCGAGCTTCAAGCAGCCGCTTCGATACTGTTCAAAATCAACGCGGCCCTCCATCAGAGGTGTGAACTTGCCGCCATTAAAATTGACGTGAAGAGAACGCATGATCAAGAAGTAAACCCGCGGCGAGCGGCCACAAGTTGAGAATCATAGGAGGATTGAAGAACTCGCTGTTTGCCGGATCGCGCATCGTTGCGACGTTTCTGCGGGGCAATCAGCGCCTCGAACTGCTTGCGTAGCATCTCGGCCTTGCCGTTGCTCTCGACAATCTCGGCCGCCACATACGAGGCAAGCAGCATCGCAAATGCGTTGATGAAGTCTTGCGTCCAGTCGGCAACAGTCGTGTGCTGATAGACATAGCGCAGCTCGATGATTTCCGCTTCAGTCAGCAGCTTGTCTTCTTCGATGGTGAACGGCTCGCTGTCTTCCTCGTTGCCCTCGTAGCCATTCACGCGCACAACGCGCATGCAGTCGTCAGGCAGCGTATGCTGAAAGCTCCAGCCGAAAAGAGGAACCTTGATAAACGAGCCCGTCCCGCTCGTATGCGTGCCGCTGAAAACCGAATCTTGAAGGTCGAAGGTGTCGTTGTCGATACGCGTCACATACCATGTTCCGTTGGCGGGAACGCCTTGGACATCCTTCATCGTGATGCGGTTTCCAGTCTGATAGCCGTGCCCAGTGTGATCGACGCGAATCAAGCCACTGCCATTGTCAGTCAGCGCCACGCCGACAAGATCAACCCAAGTCAGCGTCAACCGTGCTCGCGTGCTCGCGAAGTTCCACGGATGCGACGCCAGAGCCTCGTCACGCACTGGAGCGAACCAGCGCCGGATGGCCTGTGCCTGCGGCGTGTTGTCGGTGTCGATGTCGGTCGCTGTGTTTGCGCCGAGAAGTGAGAGAGCAAGATTGCAAATTTCGGTCTTTGTCATGGCGCTTTAAAGGAAACCCCCGCCGCCCCACAGGTGAGCGACGAGGGCGAGGACTTCCAACCACGGAAGAAGAGTTTAAGCCAGCGTGTAAACCAGCGTCCAAGTCTGCGTGTGGGAAGCGCCGTTGGTCACGGTGCCCCAGGTAACGTAAACCCAAGCGTCATCGGTGAACGTGACGGGCGTTAGGAACGCCACGCCTTCGGTTCCGCCATCGAGAGCGAGGCGACCGGCAGAGCCGCCAAGCGCAAGGCTGGAACTGTAGGCGTCGTCGTCGCCCGTGGCGTCGTCGTAGATGTAGCCGATTTTGCCAGTGCAGGCGTCGCCGGGATCGCCGTAATCCACAGAGCAAAGCTGCGGAATCAGGCGAGCGCCTTTCGGCAGGCGAACGAGGTAGAGAGGATCGGCAGTCGCCGCCGTGTAGCTGGTCTTTGAGACCTGCACGGTGTGGAGATTGCCGCCGTGTTGACGGAGATTCGGAGCGGCGGAGGCATCCGACAGAGCGGCGAGTTGAGCCGCGCCAAAGGTGGTGTAAACGAGAGCCATAACAGGATAGGGAAAAAGGGATTCAGGTTTGAGAGAAGGGCGGCCAGCACTTGCCAGCCGCCCGTCAGATTAGAGCACTTCGTCAGCGTAAACGCGAACGACACGATTGTTTTCGGTGCGGACAGCGCCACAACGATAAACGCCGCGAATCTGTTTTGCATGACGGCGAGTAGGCAGAAGGTCAATGTTGGTTTGACGACCGCCTTCCGCGAACTTCACGCCGGACTTGCACCACGCAAAGCAGGTGCGAACGCCCGTCCCGCTGTTGATGCTCAGACGCTCAGTGCGGATGAACTTGAAACCAGCGAACATATCCACCGAGCCAGCCGCCAGAGCCTTGACCGTATTGTAGTCGGCGCTGGCGATCTGAGTCGTAAGCAGCATATCCTGAAGGCCCTGCGCACTGATTGCGAAGAAACGGCTTTCGTCGTCCACTTCGGCGGCATCGAGGATCTTTTTGGCCTGAAGGATTTTCGCAACCGTGATCCCACTGTTGGCAGTCGAACCACTGGCGACGTAATCGACAGCTACCTGATAGGAGGTGTTGAATGCGTCAGTGTCGGTGCCGTTCTCACCAACGTAGCGAGTGGCATCGAAAGCGGCGATAATCACGTCGTCCTTCGTGCGGTTTGAGGCCATGCCCATCGAAGAAATTTCTTCGGAGTCGGGCAGGGCGATGTTGCCGAGATTCATCTCGTCGTCTTCGTCGAAGGTGATGACCTTCTCGAATTTGCGGCGGTAAATCCAGTATTTGTAGCCGGTGCTGTCGCCGTCGGGAGTGTCGCCCTTGCGGGTAGTGACTTCCTGCATCGAGCCGAATTCGAGCTGATTGAAGGCGCGGCGTTTGCCGGTGATAGTGGTCGGCGTCACAGCGGAGCCCAGTCGGGAATCCTTCTGTTGAGCCAGCATTTCCCAGTTCTTGGAGAACTCGGTTTCGTAAAATGAGGTGATTTGATCTGCGGCCATAATGGCGAATGAATGAGGGTTGCGAGGTGGCAAGGCTCAGAACCGCAGGCTTGCCGGACTTTTGTCCGTCTCGCGGGTATCTCATTCGAGGCCGCTTGATCGTGTTGCGCGTGTCCCGCGATGACGGGGGCGCTTGGTTCTGTGCCGATTGAAAGGGACAGAGTGCAAGTCGTCAAGCACAAAAAAAGCCGCCCGGCAAAAACCGGGCGGCTTGTGATCGGTGGCGATTACTTCACTCCTTAACACCCTGCAAGCGCCGCATGATGCCAGCGGCTTCTCGCTGGCGGTCCGGCCCTTCTTTGCCGTGATAGGCCGCATGCCAGGGATTGTTCGGGTTGCGCCGGATGTCTTCAGCCTGCGCAGGGCCGTCGAGTCCGCTGCTCGCTTTGTCACTGCCCACAAGCGCGTCAGGCTTGATGAGCTGCGAGACGGTATGCATCGCCTTGATGAATTTCGCATTGTTAGCGAGCTCGTTGTCGTTGAGGTCGAATCCGGCAATCTTTGCGGCTTGTGCAGCTTTCGACAGATTCACCTCATAGTTTGCGCCCCAATCGTTGCGCAGTTCAGCCTCTTGCGCCTTCACGAACTCGTCGAGCTTGCCTTTGCCAATCTCGACTTGCGCCGCGAGTTCCGCCGTCTGCTTCGCAACGATCTTGTTTGCCACGGCTGGCGGGATGTTGTTCTCATGGAAAAACTTCTGCCAGTCGCCGACTTTAGCCTCGTCCCAGCTCAGTCCTTCCGGCAGTTTTTCAGGCTTTGTCAGCTTGTAGTCGTCGGCCTTTTCCGGCACGCCAAGCACAGAACGAATCTGGCTGTTGAACTTCTCGACCTCTTCTTTCGGAGCGTCGGGAGCCGGAGCCTTGAGCGTAGATTTCTGGCCGATGAGCTTCTGTGCATTCGCCAGACCGCGGAGAGCTTCGACAGGATTCGGATACTTGCCTAGCACGCCCGCCGATTGTTTGAGGTCGTCGGGAAGCGTGGCTGTCCAGTCGGATTTGAAGTTGCCCTTGTCGTCGAGCGAGGATCGGAAATCGTAGGCTTTTGCGGCCTCGTCGCCAGCGCCAGCAGAAGCCGAGCCCTGTTGCTGCTGCTGCTGTCCTTGTTGCCCGGCAGAACCGCCAGCAGCACCTGCGCCGCCAAGCAACGTCGAGCCTCCGCTTGCATTGCCAGCGTCGCCAGCTTCGTTGAAAAGAAATGAGTGTTTGAGCTTCATGGTGTGGGTCGTGGTTTACTCTGCGGTGTCGGGCACTTCGCCCGGAAGTTTGCGATTCAGTCGCGCATGCTCACCTTTTTCGTAGTCGCCAGGCTGCGGCAAACGGCGATGCGGAGGATACTTCACGGCGATCTCGTCGGCGGTGGCGTGCGCTTTGAACCATGCGACAAACGCCGGGTCTTTGTCGCCGGTCGCGGGATTGTGCTCGGGCGGCGACGGGATTTCACCAGTGGCGACGAGGTCAAGCAGGCGGTCGAGGCCGGTTTTCGGTGGCTCAACGGGCGGCGTAGGCGTGGCTGGCTCCGGTTCAGGCGGCGTAGATGCGGGCGCAGACTCAGGCACATCAGGCGGCGTCTCGGGAACATCCGGCACGTCTTCAACCTCCTCGACAATCGTCTCAGCATTGCCAACGACGACGGCTAAGTCAGGATTGCCGACAGCCTGCCGAATCTGGCCGATGATGCGAGGCCCGACTTTGCTCGTCAGGGTGGCAGTCGCCCCCTGAATGGTTCCGATTTCGTCGCCATCGCGAAGGATGGCGGTTCCTTTGATTTCAATCATGGTGGTGGTTACTTCGCCTCTCGTTTGCGTTCGGTGGTTTCGTCCTCAGTTCGTGCCAAGCCGAGGCTGTGTTTCTTGGCGATCCAGCGGATGACGTTCTTTTCGCCGTCGCGGATAGCGGCAGCGGTGGCGTGATAGTTGTCCTCAGCGGTGAAAGACGAATCGAGCAATTTGAAGCGGCGCTGAAGATCTTCGAACACAGTCTGCCACGACGGATTCAGCGAAAGGTCAGCCCATGCGGCCGCAACCTTGGCTTCGTGCGCTTGGCGTTTTTCGGCGTCACTCATGCAATCGGCTCGTCGGGCTTGTCGGCGTTGATGTACTCCACCTTGCCGGTCTTCTCCTGAGCAGCCAGCTTGGCGACAGTGAAAAGAAAACGGTCAAAAGCCTCTTGGCCCATATCCCACGCGTCTTGCTCGTCAAAACCAGCAGCAGGCGGCAAGGCAACGCGCCATTCAAACGAACGGGCGTGAAACTTGAACCGGAACAAAAAGCAGGTGAACCCCTCGACGAAGGCGTTTTTGATCTTCACCGCCGTTCCGAATCGCGCCGACTTCTCGTCGAAGTCCATTACGAACAGGTCATTCCCACGGGAAAAGTCCTGCGCTAGGTTCAAACTGGATTGATCGCGGTCGCTCATTGTGGTTGGAGGCCTTTCAATGCCTCAATACCGCCCACTTGTCCGACGGCTTTTGCGCCCTGCTCAAGCATCTGCATCTGCATCTGAGCCGCTTGAGCCTGCGCTTTTGCCTGCATACGGCGTTCAACTTCCTCCTCGGGAAGCAGGTAATCAGCGGAAACCCCGGCATCTTCTGCCGAGCCGCGGGCCCACTTCACCCAATCGAACGGCTCCAGCACTTCCGGCCGCAACGGTGCCACGGCAACGATTCGCTGGATATGGCGGTCAGCCTGCACGTTGCGCAGATTGCGGATTGCCAGCGCCAGGCGAGACGAGAACGTAACGACCGGCGACGGAACCATGCCCATTGTCGGGCTGATCGGTTGGATGGCCTCACGCGGGGGCGGTGGCAGCATTCCGTTTTCGAGCCACTGCGCAAACAGTGCTTGGAGCATCGGTGTGTGCTTCTCCGATGCGATGCGCGAAAACGCGGGCGTGATCGTGGTAATCTTCTCGGCAGCGCGTTCGTTGATCTCGGTAGCCGTTCGCACGCCGTCGAGTCCTTCAAACATGTTGAAGAGTTGCGCATGAAACTTCGCTCGAATCATGTCTTGCCGGAGCTTGTAGCGATCCATCCCGATCTGATAGTTGCCTTCGATGGGAATCGGCGTTGGCGCTCGCATGCCGTCGGAAATGTAGTTGATGCCACCAGCGGACAGGATCAAAGCGCCTTCCATGCGCTCGTCGGCGATCATCGGCGGCTTCACTCGCTTCTCAGCCTCGCAATCGAGAACCATCTGCAAGAAATTGATCTGACGCGTGTCAGGCAATGCAGCAAAGCCAGGGCCATAGCCATACGGAGACGCGCCATTTAGCGCCGTCCATTTCAGATAGCGGCCCACGCTGAACGGGAAATAGTCGAAGCCGCTTTCGCGCAGCAAATGCTTTTGCGAAACTTCGACGTAGCACGACGCGAACGCCTTGCCCCAATCAGCCATCTTGGCTAGCGCGTCTTTCGGGCGTTCCGAGTCAGGGCGCGGATAGGTCGCATGCAGAATCTTGATTTTCTTCATGCGGCCTTTCTCGTCGGCGAGATCCTTCAGTGATTGCTCGCTCAGCGATTCCTTGCCAAAGAACTCGGCAGCTTTCTCGACAGTCCACTCGAATTCACGGAACAGCGAATCGACGACGCCAAACGCGTTCTCAGCGATGCAGTAAGAGCCAATCGGCAAGTGCTCGAACCGTTGCTTGCCGTCCTCGACAGCGAAGTACATCGCAGAGGTAGCAAAGCCGCAGTGAGCCAGCAAATCCTCGTGTGCTTCGGTGTAGAAACTCGAATTCGACAGATACTCACGGCTAAGCTCGGAACATTCCATTGTCCAGCGTTTCACCGCGTCGATGCCGCGTAATTCCCGCGTCGGCTCAAAATTGAACCACGGCTCATTCGTCGGCATCGTCCACGACATCAAACCGCCCGCCATCGTCATCAGCGCGTCACCCGCCGTCGTGTCGAACAGCATCGAGTCTTTTGACGTGTCCGGCGTTTCAGTTTTTGCCACGATGCCAGCCGAGCGAACGCTCATCAGGTCGGCGATTTCCTGCCAGATGGTCAGGAACGGCGTGCGCTCGGTCTGCATGTCCACCCATCGGCGACAGAGCTTTTCGGCACGCTCTTTGTTTTGCTGCGGAACTGGCGTTTTGGTCGCGGTCATGCTTCGCCCGTGTAAGTCCCGGTTCCGCCGAGCGTCGGAGTTTTGCCTTGCTGGCGCAGATCGCCGAGCACGTTGCCAGAAAGCGCGTCCATGCCACCAACACGGCGGCGAGCATTCGCGGAGACTTTCGCTTTTGCACCGGCAGAGTCAGCAGCAGGAGCAGCGGGCGTCATTGGTTGAGCCGGGCCACTGCCACCGCCCCCGCCTCCGAAGTAGCAGACGCCAAGAAAGTTGCGAGAAAGAAAGGGGATTCGCATAGCGGCGATATTCAGCGGCCTTGCTCCAGCTTTGTCAAGTAGGTTCGCCAGCACCGAAACAGCGGCTCAGAACCTTGCCGACTGAAGCCGATCAGCGGCAATTCCACCGGCAGCCAGCGCACAACTGCCCGCAAATCACCGGCCAGCAGCCAAATGAACCAGCAGTTTGCCGATGCCAACGGCTCGACTTGGGAGATGTCGGCCACGCGAGCCGGATCGTCCCAATCGGCCCGGATCGGTCGCGCCATCGCAAAGGCTTCAGGTGTGGCAACGACGTAGCCATGCAGGAAATGCAGTTCAAGCTCGTCAGTGAACCGGCGAGTGTCACCGCGATACAGTTCGAGGGCTTTGGCGTAAGGTGTCATCGTCTCCACCCTCCAAACGTCATCACCGCCATTTTCCGGCGCTTCGGTTTGTCGTCGTCGTAGGCCTGTTCGAGCGTGTTCCGGCTGACTTTCCACAGCCCATGAATCACCGCTTCAGCCATCGTGCGCAGCCCGTCGGCATGATGCGAGGCCCAATCGTGAACCGGCTCGTTAGTCGATAGTTGCCCGGCTTTCACCTCTTTTGTCCGATAGGCAGCCAGCGCGTTGCGTCCGGCCTCGGTAGTCTCAGCCGCAAACACCAGCGACGGGAACATGCCGAGCAGCGCGTTGATGCCGGTCCAAATATCGTGCGTTCGCGGCACAGTGACAACCTGCCCGACTCCCGCGTCTCGCAGATCGGAAACGATGCTGCGGCCGGTGCGCTCGGTTTGCTGCGCATCGTGCGGCAAGAACAACGTGCCGATGTTGTAGCCTTTGCGCAGCCATCGACCCCAGCGAGCAGCAATCGTCTCGCCCAAAACACCGACATCGTGGTCGATCACTCGAATTTCACGGCCGACGCGCTGGCAGAACCAGGCTGGCGAGTTCTGCGGCGCTCCCAAGTCCATGAACACGTCAACGACCACGTCAGCACGCGGCAGCCGTTGCACAATCCGGCCATCGGTTTCGGCCTCCAGTAGCGACGAGGCGTAGATTGCGCCTTGAATCGGAGCCTCCCAACATTCGTCGAGGAACGTCGGGTTTTCGCGCTTCATGAAAATGCCCTGAGTTCGCCACTCGGCAGAGTACCACCGCCGTTGCTGCTCATCGAGCGCAATACCATCGCGGACGAGGCGGGGTTGAATCTTGTCGAAATAGGCCTGCGTGCGGGCGTCGATCACCGCCGTTGCCGAGCGGTTACGCGGATCACGCCACCACGGCGAGAACCTGACTTTCCAGTCGTGCGCCTTGCCGTCGATTGTCGGCTGGATGATGTCCCACAGTTTGCCGCCTTTGCCACCCTTCCAGGTTGTTTCAACCCACTTCACGCCCCAACGCGCAGCAGGAAATGCGCCGGTCACGATTTCCTCGGCTCGAGGTGGATCGTCAAATTGAATGACGCCAAGCTCCGAGAACCACGCAAAGTCGAGCGATCCGCCTCGGCCTTTTGTCCCGGCAAAGAACGTGCTCGGGCTGCCTTGCGGAGATCCAGACACAACGCAATCGACGGTGAGTTCGCTGTCGGAATCCTTCAGCTTTTTCATCACCCAGCCGGTCGCAATCGCCGAATCGACAGCCACCTTCACGATGCCGTTCATTTTCTTCGCGGCTTCATCGGCGGTCTGGTCGATGAGCTGCGCGGTGAAATCCTTCCGAAAGCACAGGCAATCCGCGATGAACACGCCCAGGCAGGTCGAGAAGCCAAGCCGCCGCGCCTTCAGCTCGACGTTTTGCGGTGCGTCCTGCGGCTCAGTGTCAGGCGTTTTTGTGCGGCCCCTGACTTTTTCGACAGCCTCGACGAGTTCGGTCAGCAACTCCACCTGTTCAGGCCGGGGAATAAACGGGATGATGCCGCGACCGTCTGCTGTCTTGATCCTGTAAATCTCGCCGCTGGTAAGCCGCCAGATTGGATCTGACAGGTGCTCACCGAGAAAGGCAATGTCGTCGTCGGTCATCGGCGCAAACGCTCCACAAGGCCAGCAAGGCCAGCCAGTGCTTTGTTTCCTTCAGCCTCGGCACCGTCACCGGAAAGGTCGTTGTCGATCTTGATTGCGCTCAGCTTGTCCCGAGTCTCTTCGGATTTTGAGCGCGTAATCTCGGCCAGTTTCATGCGCTTCTCGGCCAACGTCAGCACAGCCGACCCAGCCTTTTCCTCGGCTTTTTGGCGCATTCGTTCGATTTCGGCCTGAATGACACCTTTAGCCACCAATCGAGGCGCATGCTTCCGAGCAGCATCAGGCGAGGCATTCGGATAAGCGCGTTGATACGCCTCAGTTTGATTGAGGCCGCGAACGATGCCGTCGCAAAAGGCTTTTTGGGGACCGGAAAGCATGAAAGACGATGCGGGAGGATGGCGAGAATGCAAGGAGATTAGGCGATGCGGGTCACACGCGCTCCGACCTGTTCGTTTGGTTGTCCGTCATTCAACCATTCCGTTTTGATTTGGAAACGTCGCTTCATGTGACATTTTGCACCGCAAAGTCCGCGCCAAAAAAACCGCAAAGCGCCGAAGCCTTGTAAAATCAAGGGTTCCAGCCCCTTTCTACTACTACTTTGCTAATTTGGCTAAAAACACACACCACACACGCGCACGCCTGCACGCGCACACGCGCACGCACGCACACGCACACACGAGATATAGGGGCTTGCGATCCGACTTTGGCCGCAAAGTGCAAAAAACGGCGCGAATTTCCTTGATACTCAATGAAAAACTCGCTTTACACAGCCGCAAAAGAACTGCCAATCCCTTTGCAAAAAAAAGCCCGCTGGCCGTGAAGCGAGCGGGCTGGTGGTCGGGGACGTTGTTGTGGCTCATGCAGCGAGTCCTAGCTCGCGGGGTGGTAGCGCCTTGCCTTCGAGCCATTGGCCGAGCGCTTTTGCTTGCCTTCCATTTTCGGTGCCTTGCATCCAGCCGGTGCCGTCCACAGATTCCACGCGCCAGCGTTCGCAGATGTGGAGCCTTTCGACTTCATTCACCCTGCCCACATGCACGCGGGCACCTGTCCGCGCCCACATCGGCAGCGAGCGCCATTTCCATTCAGTGGTCCCACCGATGAAGATCACTTCCGCATTCGCCGGGATGTCGGCAGGCGTCATGCCATCCTGGACTGCGATTGCCAGCGGCCAGCCGTAGCGAGCTGCGACAGGTGCATATTGCTCCCACTTTGCCAGCGTGGCCTCACGATCTGCCACCACGTCAGGAACAAGCACCCATTTAGGCGTCAGTCCCTGCTCTCTCACGTTGCCGAGCATTGCCAGCCATGCCGCCTCGTCCCACGGTCTGCCCGTTGTCCAGCTCGCGAAGGCATCATTGTCGAGCGCGAACGGCATCCATGGGCGAAGCTTGGTCTTCTTCATCGCAGACGGTCCCACAAGCCAGCCAATGCGGCCATCGTATCGGCCTGCCCAAAAGTGAACGATGGCACTGCTGTTATTCGACGGCATCACCATCAGTTTCCGCTTCACGTCTCGGGCCATGATCTGCCCCCAATGCAACCCGCCACAACAAGACGCCGCTGCCAATGACTGCGGCGGAGTCGTGGGTGTTGGCAAAGTTGGTAGGTTGGCAGTCATGGCAGGGTGGTCGGGGATGGCGGTCGTGGTCAGACTGCCCAAGGTGGCGGTTTACACGCGTGGGTGAGTCCATCTGTATTGTTCTGGCTATCTGGTGGCAGTGCCTCGCCATGCCATTCGATGCCGTCCCAAAATTGGTCATCAGGGAAGTGGAGCGGATGCTCTTTGCCACCGTAGGGGTTGAGTCCAACCCAAACGCCAGCCAGTTGCCGCACTTTTACGCACGTCCATCCGAGCCGTCCTTTGGCCCAGAACCATCCTTCTTTATCAGGTATTTTGTTCATGTTTTGGTAATTATTGTGCGTCCATCATTCCTTGGATGTAGGCAGCTGCCCATACGCATCCAGTAGTAGCGAGCCAGTGGCGCTATCCGTTGCTTCACGATCTTCGCGTGAGCAGGATCGACTCCATAATGCAGCAAGCGGTCACTGCGAGGCGCACGGCCAGAACCATGCGCTGATGCCAAGACCTGCCCGGCGGGGCTGGCTGGCGATACAACGTCGATGGCGGGCAGGTCAGGCATAGCTTAATCGTTCGCCGTAACTGTGAGCTTACCCGTAGAGTCACGAGTTGCCCGGTATCCCGAGCGCTTGAGCAATCCCACCTGGCTGGAATTGAGCGCGCACCCACTCAAGGCGAGCGTTGTAGATGGCCTGGCATACTTGGTTTCCGCCAAGCCCCTGCGTTCGTTCCACGCGGTCCCGGTGGTATTTCTGGCGTACTTCCTGGTTTCGCACGCCTTCCACGATCCACTCTGCGCCGGTCAGCTTTCGCACGTAGTTGCGCACAGCGTCGTATGAGAGCGTTTCAGCGCACCACGCGGCAGGGTATCCAAGCACGCCCCAGCGGGTCATTCTGGCCAAGTCGTAGTGCGGCACTTCGTAAAACGGGCACCCAAGCGCGCTGGCAACGGCTCGCAACGGGTCCGTGATGCACCTCAAACCAGGCACCAAATACATGTAGGCCGCACCGACGATGCGCAGCCCGGCGTTTTTGCATGCGATTCCCGCAACGATAGAATCCTTGCCCGACAACAAGAGCGCCGCGTTGTCAGTTCGTCTGAGTAGCGCCTCGATGGCGGGCAGGATCATCCAGCCGCGCTCCGACCAGATCCGGCCTTAGACGCCGCACTGCTGCCACCCGCCGAAGCCGCCGCCGCAGACTTGGCCCACATCTCGCCAAGACTTGCTCGACGGGCAACCAGCTTATTCTGATAAGCCTGGGCTACTCGCGTGGCAGTAATTGCGATGTCCCTCGGATTTGCCGACTCAATCCAGTATTTCGCGCTAGCTTTTGCACCTTCCTTTTCGAGTGCGTTAATAAAAGCTCTGCGCGTGCTTTGCGGCTGCGCCAGAAACCCCGGTCGGCCTACCACCAAGGCCGCTGCCGCGCTGATTGCCTGGCTCCGCTTTGATTCCCCAAAGGCCGCCTGCTTCTCCGATACTCCACTGACATCCGGCATCCGGATCGTATAGGAGGTGGGGCCTTTGATTCCGGGGCCACCACCGACTGGTATTCGTAATTCAGCCACTGATTTTCTCCTTAATCACGAATTCGACCGGCTCACCAGTCGGCGTGATGCCCCACTGTTTCAGCAGTTGCTCGCGGTCATCCCTGTCCCGGCAGACGACCGCGACCACATAACCCGTGTCCTGGTCAGCTTCGGATTGACGGCGCTGTGATTCACGGTCCAGCCGTTCGACATGATCCGTTACTTCGGCCCGCTTGCCGATCGCCCTGAGCGTAGGCACCTTTCCGAGCCTAGTAAAAGTTGTGACCACGCTGTAAAAGTGACACGAGCGGGCCGTATAGTCAAGATGCCCTTGACAAACCCCCACGATCTTTAGTAGCCCAGAGGGCAGCACTTTGCCACCCCCGCCCTCTGTAAGCGCCGCTACGCTGGCTTACAGTGCGCTACCATGCCCGACGGCTACGCCACGGGCAATACAGACCCTAGAACGGGATATCATCCTCCGCGACCTCCTGAGAGCCTTCCACAGTCTTCGCAGCCTCCCGCCGTGGCTCCGCCTGTTCACCGAGCTGGATCACATGCACCTTATGCGCCACCACCTCAGTCA
>OFRO01000576.1_pt1 | contig 12498 bp, 13 predicted proteins | sample 1543091 | NCBI WGS metagenome assembly OFRO01 (sample SAMN07774217, study PRJEB24372) | wastewater metagenome | isolation source: Exp Tend NO 10WW | collected 2016-02
AAAGGTCGGCTATGGCTTGGGAAGTGGCGTCCTGGGCGGCCTTGATCTGGTCCTGGGCGGCCTTATTGATCGCGTCGATCTGAGACTGCGCGGCATCACGAGCGGCCTGTATCTGATCTTGAGTGGATGCACGCATGGCATCAATGGCGTCGGCCTGCGCTTCGCGGATCACGTCCATCGCCTCGGACTGCTGCTCGCGCATCAGGTCGATCTGGTCGTTCAGGGTCTCGCGCAAGGCGTCGAGCTGTTCGCCCTGCTGCTCGCGGAGTGCGTCCACGGCGTCGGCCTGGGTCTCGCGCAAGGCGTCGAGCTGGGCTTCCTGTGCATCACGGAGAGCGTCGATGTGCGATTGAATGGAGTCCGGGTCCGGCGCGGACATGGCGCCCAGCCCTTCCATGGCGGTCTTGACGCCATCGAATATCGACTGGTATTGGCTGCCGGAGCCGTAATACTGCTTGGCTGCCTCGAGATAGGCGTCGGTCGAACCGGACAGCTTGGACAGCGCGCCGGCATCCCCGCCGCTGGCCTTGGCAGATAGCTCCTGGTATTGCTGTTGTGCCTCCGCAAGCCGTGCCTCCGGTGATAGAGTGGACTGCGGGCCGAGCAGGAGCGATGTCGAATACTCCTGAATCCCCTTGATGGCATCGCGCAGGGTATTGGCGGCGTCGAGCTGGTCATGCCAGCCCTTGAGGGCCGTTTCCTGCTGTTTCTGGAGCGCCTTAACTTCGGCATCCTGCTGCTTTTGTAGTGATTTGATCTGGGCGTCGTAGACCTTCTGCTGGGCCTTGACGATGGCGTCGTTGGCCTTTTGTGCGGCTTTCACGGTGGCATCGTTCTGCTTCTGGATCGCCTTGATTGCTTCGGCGTCAGCTTTCTGCTGGGCCTTGATTTGCGCATCGCTGGCAGCCTGGATGGCACTGATTTGCGCATCCAGAGCCGCATTAACTGCGTCTACCTGGGCTTGCGCGGCGGCATTGATCGCATCGATTTGAGCTTGTAGTTGCGTATTCAGCGCGTCGGCCTGCGCCTGAACCGCCTCATTGAGCAGCGCCATTTCCGCGTTGTAGCGGTCCATCACGGCGGTTTGCAATTCGCCGAGAAGCTTGATTTCTTCCTCGGTATCACGGGCTCTCACGCCCAGGTCAACCGCGCCGATGTAGTCATTGACGGCGGTGTTCGCCTGACCATAGCGGGCATTGGCCAGGCCGGCGACAGCTTGCGTGCCTTGCAGTTGGGCAATCTGCGTGGCTAGGCTGGTCTGGAACGACAGCACGTTGTCAAGGCGCTGCTGGGCCTCCTGGATAGTTTTTGCCAGACCCTGCATGATGTCGGCGAGGGTCTCGGTCATGATCGTGGCGGCATTAGCCAATATCGGGGCCTTAGCCTTGATGATGTCATCGCCGCCCTTGGCTACGATGTCATTTATTCGTTGCTGTAGCTGATGCCACTCTTCGGCATCGGCTGTGATGATGCGGAACAGATCATCAATGCTTTGGCCGTCTTGCGCGATGCTGTCACGCAATTCCTGTATTCTTTTTTTATGCTTATTTGGCGTCTTCAGAAGCTCGTCCAATTCTTTTTGACTGGCAGCACGGCGCTTGATGATTTTGTCACGCAACTTGTCGGACGAGTTGATTTCCTTGTCCAGCGCATCCTGCCGGCCCTTCAATTTGCCAGTAGCGGCATCCATGGCGGCCTGAATCGGCGTGACCGCATCGCTCAGCAGTGTGGCAAAGTCGCTACCTACGCCCTTGAGCGTATCTCGGATTGCCGCCATTGGATCGAGCTTGTCGGCATACTTCTGCTTGATCTGATCGATCTTCTCCTGGACCTTGGCGAAGCCGTCGGCCAGTTGCAACAGCCCTCCGAAAAGCTTTTTGCCGGCTATCGTGCTGGTATCGATAGATTGCATAAGCGCTAGGAATGCGTCTTTGCTCTCGGGTAGCGACTGCCCGAACTGGGCGAACTGAGCGCTCAGTGAGGTCAGCGAGGCCGTGATGTTGTCGGCCTGGTTGAGGTAGGCGTCGTTGAATCCTTGCATGGCCGAGACGAACGCATCCAGCCCGCCAGCCGCGTTGATCATCGTGCGGTCAAGATTATTTGCGTCAAAACCAGCAGAGATGAGACTTTGCGCCTGTACCAGCTTGCGATAGGCGGAAATGATGTCCTCGCTGCTGCCGGTTAGCTCGCTGACGTACTCGCGCGTGCCGGCCGTCAGGCGGCCCTGAGCGAGTAGGGTTTGCCGGGCAATTTCGGCCGCCACATCGCCTTGTTTATTGGCAATCTCGCGGTAATTGATTGCCTGCATACCAAGCTGCTCAAGCTCTCCGGTGGCGCGCTGGATACCCTCGGCTACGCGGAAAAATGTTTCCGCCGCGCCCTCACCGCCGCGCTTGAATTTGTTTATGCCGACCGCCAGCGCGTCGGCCATTTCGTCGAACACCTTAGAGAAAGCGGCTTCGATCTGTTTCTGAGCTTCCTCGCTGGACAAATCCTTGAGCGATAGCTTGCCGATGTTGACCTTGAACTTTTCAAGCCGCGCGTCGAAATCATCTGCCGACAAGCCAAAAGCCGCGCCACCCTCGCGCAGCGCATCGGCCATGCCGCGGATGACGCGGTTGAACTGACCGGTTACACCTGCGTCCAGTGATCGGATGTAGGTCTTGGTGCTGCTAGACAGTTCCATGCCCAGCACCTTGAAGCTGTCAGTGATATCCGCGTACTTGGCCAGCGTCGTGAACCCAACCTTCAAGATAGACTTGAGCGACTGAGCCGCTACCTGCCCTAGTCCGGCGTCCGTCACTTCCTTGTCGAAGCCGGAAAATAGGCTGATTTTCTTCATGCCAAAATCCAGCCCTGAATTAGCGATATCTGCCTTGATTGACGGCATCACGCCCTGGAATATCAGACTAGAGGCGCCAGACAATGCGGACTCAATGCTTTCTAGCGCCGCCAGCATCTTGGCGCTATAGTTGAGGTCGTTGCTGGTGTTCTGCGCGATTAGGTCAATGGATTTGCTGATCGAGAGAGACTGGGCCGAAGAATCGCCCAAAACAGTTCCGGTGCCTGTCGACTGCTGGGTATTTCGCGCGGAAGCACTTGACCCGCCACCACTGGCGCCAGACTGGATACCCATACTCGCCAGCATGGCGGCTACAGCCAGGGCGCGCGGGATAGCTGAATAGGGATCGCCCGATGACATCTGATGAACAACCGCAAGAATCCCTTCAGCCACGGCGGCTATCTGCGCGGCAACCGCTACGCCGGCCGCAGCATGCTGATAATTCTGGTATTGTTTGCTGCCCTCTTCGTACTGATCACGGATTGTCAGCAAGCTCCTGGCTACCAAATTAAGCGATGCCTCAAGCTGCTGAACACCCTCCATTGCAGGAGCCATGTCACCAAGGCTATCGGCCAACTTAGTCGGTTGGCCGTTCAGGTCGCGATAGAGTTGGCCGATCTGCTCGACTTGCTTAGCGTAGTTGAACGCCGCAACGGTCATGTTCGCGAAGGCGTCGTTGGCATCCCCGGATATCTGCTTCCATGTGTTGGCGTAGTCCTGTATACGCCCCATGTACTGATCCCAGAACGCATTCTGCCGAAGCTGTTCCTCGCGTACGGACTGCTCGGCCTTACCCTGGTCGAGCGTCGCCTTGGTCATTTCCTGAATCGCATCCTTCACGGCCAGGGTCGAAAGCTGGTACTGCTGCATCCGCTGCAACTGTTCGGCTGACACGACTTCAGGCAGTTGGCCGGACTGCCCGTAATACTGATTCAGCAAGCTGAGCTGCTCGGCGCTCGCCCCGGCCTGCTGGGCCTGTGTCAGACGGTTCAGGATTTCCACCTGACGCTCATACTCGGTGATCACGCCACCGATGGCGTCCTGCTCCTGTTGCTTGAGCGTCAGCGACTGCTGCGCAGCCTCATTGACCTGCTGCCCGGCGGCAATCTCGACCCGAGCCCGTTGCTCAGCCAGTGCGGCCAAATCCGCATCAGCCGCAGCGATGCCCTGCTTGAGCTTGGCTTGCTCAAGAATACTGACGTTGTAGCGGTCAGCGTTCGCGAGTTCACTGGCTAGCGCCTGCTTGCGCGCCTCGATCACGGACTGCTGGGCGCTCAATTCCTGCTGGGCGAGAGCAAGGGCCTTTTGGTTGTATTGATCCTGCTGTTGTGCGGCCTCGGCCAGCAAGCGCTGTTTGTCGTCGTAGCTCTGGGCGCTAGCAAGTTGCGCGGTTGTAACGTCCTGCGTCGCCTTACGTTCAGCCTCGAGCGCGGCGAGCGATGTCTTGATTTTCTCGGTCTGGACCTTGGCGTAATTCTCGGCGGACGCAACTAGGCCATCTTGATGGGTTTTGAGTTGATCGTAGGCATTATTTAGCTCATCGGCCTGGTCCTTCGCCGTGACGAACACATTCCCCTGTACGCCTAGTACCTGCTGCCATTTCTGGTACAGCGCACCGACCGACTGGACGTAATTTTGGGTTTCCTTGAACGGCGGGACGCCGCCATATTTCTGGACATTGCCGGGACCGGCATTGTAGGCAGCCGAGGCCAGCTTGAGCGATTTGAACTGCTCCTGCTGTTGCTTGAGATAGGTCACACCGCCCTTGATGTTGTCGTTGACATCGGCGATGTTGACGCCTAGTTGCTTCGCCGTGCCTGGCATGAGCTGCATGACGCCCTGAGCGCCTGCGGCCGACTTGGCGATCTGGTTGAATCCGCTCTCCTGTTGGGCGATAGCCAATGCCCAGACGGGATCGACCTTCAGCGCCTTGGCGGTCTCGATAACCTGGTTGGCGACTTGCTTCTGAGCTTCTGATAGCTTTGTGGCAGCCAGAGCGGCATCGTTGGCCCCGCGCTTGATGCCGTCGAAATAATCTGATCCGGTTTGCCCTGGCGATCCGGCCAGGTCGGCAATTGGCACGCGGCCCTGGCCTAGCGCTATGAGTCGCTGGATTTCCGGATCCGCGGTCCCGGCGTCCTTAAGCCCGACCATTTCCTTTAGGTGGGTCTTGATGGATCCCAGTAGGTCGCGGAATTGCAGCCAGCCGCCAATCTCTATCTTGGCTATTGTGGCGATTGCTGTAGCGGCTGGCCCGGCGATTTCCTCGAAATTGTTAGCGACAGCGCTCAATGCCTCTGCCAATTTGCGCGATGATCCGCTGGCCTGATCGGCCTTGCCGACATAGGCCGTCATGGCGTTTGTGATCTGCTGGAACGCGCCACTGACCGTGAGCGGAATAGTGGTGTATTCGCGGCGGATGGCGTCACCCTGGGACAAGACAGCTTTGACAACCTTGTCAGCCGTAAGCTCGCCTTGCTCGGCCATTTGCCGCAGCGCGCTAATCGGGACGTTTAGGCCATCGGCCAGCGCTTTTGCTAGTCGCGGCGAGTTCTCCATCATCGAATTGAACTCATCGCCTCGCAGCACGCCGGAGCCGAGCGCTTGCCCAAATTGCTGGATACCGGCCGCCGCGCTCTCGGCGCTGGCCCCTGATATCCGCATGGCCTTTCCGACTAGATCGGTAATGGATAGGGTAGCCTGCTGGGTTGCACCCATCTCGCGCATGGCAGGCGCAAGTCGGCTATAGAGCTGGACAGTCTCTTGAAGCGGGGCGAGGTTTTGCTGAGCGATGGCAAACAACCGCTGCTGGGCAATGATGAATTCCTGAGTTCCGCCGGATATCAATTTGATCCGCGCCTGAATCCCAGAATAGGCATCCGCCGTGCGCGCCAATTCACGGACTGACAGCGCGGCTCCCAATGAGGCGAATGCTGTCTTGGCTAGATTCGCGGCCGATGATAGGTCAACGGCGGCTGTCTTGACCTGGCCCATGCTGGATTTGACCCGCCCCAGCGCCGCCTCGGCGGCCTTGCCGTCGGCAGTTATGACTATGCCAAGTTGCAGCTTATCGGCGGCCATGGCTTACCTCATGCCGCCGCTGGCACGGCAGGCAGCGGATGGCGTAGGGAGCTATCGAGAGCCGTTCAGCAGGGATTGACACGCCGCACTCGTGGCAGGTCTTGAGCCTAATCGAGATGGCGGGCTGCCGACGCTGGTAATTGGCCATGGCGCGCTCAAGGATTTCGCTGGCACGATCGGCGTCATCGGCCATTGCGGATTCCTTGGATCCGGCCGATGTCCACTTGAATGTCCGTGAGCTTGCGATTGATTGTGTCGTACTGCTCGTTGTGCCAGCGGATGTGTGTATCCATGGCCTCTTTCATGGTGTACGCTTTCGCGTCCAGTAGCCTTAGTCGCGTTTCGTGGTCCTGTATCAGATTCCACACAATAAATGATGCGCTCAAGGCGCTGCCCATGACGCTGAACAGGATCGTTATGCCGATCTTTCCCCACTCACTCATTACCATCAAGCTCCAGTAATCATGGGCGCCGTGAGCAAACGACTCCCACCATGATCCCGATTTTGTGTGGATCGTAGATAATGCCATCTGGCATGCCATCAAATAATAGATTCGGCTTCAGTTCGCAGTGCCATGAGCACCCGCCGAGTAGCAAAGCGAGTAATCCAATAGCAGCCGCTTGCCAGCCGCGTCGGCATCGACACGCTCGCCGTCGATGATCAGCCGGAGTTGGTGCGGGATCGGGTTGACTTGCGGTGGCTTCGGGCAGTCCGCGTAATCCTTGGCGGCCTGTAAAGCCTGGTCCAATTGCGGGGCCTCGACTTCGTGCCTGACGCACCCGCTGGCGTGCGTGGCGAACATCACCAAAAAAATAATGGCGAACGCGAAAAAACAAGCACTCGCGACTAGCGCGGAAGTCTCCGGATCGTTGTCCATTACCACGCTCCTAACAATAATGAGGTTTCCGCCACAGTAATGAGTATGATGATCAGCAATATTACCAGTATGCTGAAGTATTCCGGCTCGCATGGCATCATACCGCGCGCACCAGGACGCGAGCCAGATAATCCCGTGCTAAGCCGGCTATTTTGGCGGCCTTGTCGGTGCCGTTGACGATGCGTCGAGCGCCGGTGAAATTGACATGTCCGGGCCGGATATAGTCACTTAGTCTCTTGCTTGTGAATGCTCCCATGCGCATGCCATGAACCAGGATAAATACAGACACATCGAAACGGAGCGCCAAATCTGGATTGGCTACTAGCGGGAGCCCCAGTAGCCTTTCATATCTCAGATAATTGCCTTTCCAAGTCAGTTGCACGTGACCACGCCCGTAATACGGAAAATACCGGAGACTGCGCAGGTATTTGATAGGATTCTTCAGATACCCGGCTTCTCGCACAGGCTGCATTGTCCCGCCAGTCTCATGATCCGCCGTGGCCAGCACGTATGCGATTTGTTCCGGCATTGTCACGCCCTGCTCCAGGCATTCGGCAATAATAGCGTGGCCGGCTTCTGATTTAGTCACGGCGAGACCTCCGTAATGCCTCCGCTACATCATCATCCGATGGCTCAAATGTGCCGGCCTTGAGTTGCTCGCCCTCGTGCGGGGCAATACCGCTGCCACGGGTAATAAACGCCACAATCGTCATGGCCAGTAACACGCCACTCACGATATATTGTTTCCAGGGGCCGTCGATATCCTGGGCGATGGTGAGCGCCAGGAAGCAGACGCCCAGATAATTCATGCCGCGATTGGTGTCCAGTCCCTTCATCGTTTCAATCTCCTGAATGTCTGCCTCAACAGCCGCGCCGAGAATTTCCGCAGTTTTGTCGCAAAATCCTGATGGGTTGAGCGAGCAATGTCCGTCTCGATATTCACTGCACCGCAGGCTTTTCATTCAGCCCTAGTTTAACCCAGGCCAACTGAATGCCGGTATCAATCATGCCAGCCGTCGCACCCTCGATATTCTCAACGGTACACTGCGAGAGGATATGGTCGAATGCCTGCGTGTATTTCTGACTACCGGTCAAACCCGTAGTCTCGACCGCCGCCACCCACCGCTCAGCAATCGGCAGTACTTTATCCAGCGTGGATTTTACCGTGGGCCTGGTCAGCGGCAGGACGTATTCGATGAGAATACGCCCGAACAGGGGCATGATGAGTTTGAGTAGCCAGGTCCAGTTCATATTTCGATATCCTCTTGCGCAATTTGTAACCCTGTCCGCGCCGAAGCTGTCGGCCAATCCTCACCGCTGATACCACATGCGCCTAATAGCGCGGCGGCTTCAGCTTCCGTGGTGCCTGCCGCTTGCGCCAACAGCGCCGGGTCATCCAGCAGCGCGGCAAAACTGGAATCGATCATCCCGACACTGATCCAGTGCGTAGCCGGAGCAGAGCCATCCGCAGAGAGCGGCGTAGTCCACATATTCTCGCCGGACGCCCCGGCGAGATTGGCCGCCATGCCCCGGCAGGTATCTGCGATGGCATCAGGAACGATCATGCAACGATGAACCCACATATCAGTACCCATTGAGCGTAACGGTCCAACCACGGGCCCGGAGGGTGTCTGCCGCTGCTTGGCCAGTAGCTGATGGGGTAGCGCTGGTTCCGCCATTGATATTCAGAATTCCGTTCGTTGTGCCGCGTGCAACTGATCCAGCGGCAATAGATACCAGAATATTATCGACTGACGCTTGGCTGAGCGCGCAATTACGAAATGTGTTGGGAAAATCCGCACATGGGCAGTTATCAAATACGTTAGCGGGAAAATTAGCCAAATTCGTGCAGTCGTTCCATGCGTGTGAGAAATTTGTAACACTGCTCGTATCCGGCAATGCCGGGAAGCTGGTTAGGCCACTACAGTCATGCCAGGATAATACAAATTGCTTGACTTTTGTGGTATTCGGCAGCGCCGGGAAGCTGGTTAATCCACTACAGCCATACCAAGCATAAGAGAATGATGTCACCTCGCTAGTATTCGGCAACGCCGGGAAGCTAGTTAGACCTGTGCATCGTAACCAGGCATAAGAGAAATTTACCGCATTGCTCGTATCCGGCAACGCCGGGAAGCTGGTGATGCCAGAATCCATCCACGCATAAGAAAAATCCGTAACCAAGCTGGTATCTGGTAGTGATGGCGGGGTCTTTAGCCAAGCTGCGTTTTGCCAATAACCGGATAAACTCGTCATGCCCGCATACCCGATCGGCCCGCCTCCACGTGATCGCAAATAAGCCATCACTTGCGACTGCTCACTCTCTGTCAGCGCCCCATTTCGGCACACGGCACCAATTACCGCCGAGCCGGGGAAATAGGCCGTGCCAGTCGTTGAGTTAGCGCCCAAGCTCCACGTGCCCGCCGGTATATTGACGCCATACGCTGCCGTGCCCTCGGGCGTGGCCAGTACCAGCGTGCCGACAAGCCCACCGGCGGGTACTGTGACCTGAAGCCGATCATCGACTTTGTCGACTGCTAGACGTGACGAAAATATCTGGTATGTAGGACGAGCTGTTGGGGTGGTTTGACTGGCATTATTGCCATTACCGGATTTATCTAAGATCAACCCAACAGGCTGTCCCGCATCAGTGACAGGCGTAGTCCCTGCATCATCTTGGTATAGCGTGGTAGTATCTGACGGGAGGAAGATAAACCCTTGCGCGCCGTTGGCGAATAGCGATAGCGGATTGAACCGCGATCTGCCGAACAGGACTTGACGAATAGCCGCTCGCATCAGTCCGGTATCCCGCCCAACTCGATGTAATACTGTTGCGCCGACGCCGGAGTAAAGGCGCTCAGCGTCTCCAATATCCCATAAAGCGAAGTATCCGCCGCCGCGCATTTGTACCAGAGATTGGGCGGCGGGTAACTCCCGTCTGAACTGGGCCGCATACTGGCCGCCGCCGTCGAATTGGTCGCGTCCTCGGTAACGCAGGCCGGGAAGTCGATCATCCCGATCCGGTTTGCTGCATTGGCATACAGCAACAGGTAGGGCGAGTTATCCGCGATGGCGGACGGCGCCGTGTGGAATAAGTGCAGTCGATAACTGGCGACGTTGGTTTTTTGATTGGTGAGCAATCTCGCCCGGAGTATGATTCCGGAGCCGCTAACGACCCGGCCCATATTCGCAAACGTCAACACCGCGCCAGCGCCCGTGCTGATGACATCCTTGGCCGCGTAGGCCGTGGTATCCGCTGGGCGGGTGATCGTGGCGGAGGCGACGATGGCAGCGCTGCTGGCAACCGTCATAATCTTCCCGTCCGCATCAATCGAGACCGTCTGAATATACCCAGACGGATTAACGCCATCGCAATTCATATTTCACCCTCAAGCATGTTTTGCGTTCAGTATTTCAAGCGCGGCTGATTCCATGATCCGTAAATCCTCGATCAATATCCGTCGCTGCTTGCGCTTAGGCTGTAACTCTCGCAACAGGGCCGTCACATCACCCCAATAAAAACCTTCCCACACAATCTGTCCGGCCATGTCGAGATACTGCTTTCTCCAGCAAGAATGGAGTCCCAAAAACGTAATGACAGATTCCCAGTTCTCTGGCCATACCACGCATTCATCATCAATGCCCTGGTCCAGCTCATCGAGTTTTGCGATGTACTCGGGCGGAGCACCATTGGATTCCGCCTCCGCCCTTATCGCCGCGATCTCAGAGCTATTCTGTGCAGGTTTGCGGCTCGCCCAATGCTGGGCCGCCGCTATGAGTTTTTTGCCTTGGCCCCGCCGCTGTTGGCGTCGCGGAACGCCTGTTTTATGGCCTGATAGGCCGGCGGCTCAGAGCGCAGGAAACGGACGAGGTTATCGGCGTCAAACTCGATTGGCCCATCAGCATCCGCAACGTCTTCCCAGCCAATGAGTATCCCCATCAGTTCTGCGGCCTTATCAGTCGCGCGTCGACTTCCACGCTCCGTGGACTGCTCGTCAGACGCGAGCAAAATCATGGCTAGGTCCCGATCTCCGCCGGCACGCGCGAATGCTTCGGAAAAACGCGAAAGGTCCATATCATCTTTTTCGTAGTCCAGTAGTTCGTCAGCATCCAGCTTCTTGAAGCGGAACATGACCTTGTTGGTAGTTATATTGCCGCGCTCATCGATGCGGGGTATTGATACCGGGTAGCGAAAGTCCCTGGTTTTTTCTATCACGAAAGCCATGGTTGTCACCTATTGTCAGTTGCAAAATAAGTCCCCGGTATTCATCGCCTGGCTACCGGGGAGCCAGTGGACAGCCCGTGACAGGGTGCGATTTACGTCCCCGTCCCAGGGATTTACTTGATGACGATGCGAACCTCGTCATTGGCAACAAGAGGAATCGCGCGAATCTCGCAATCCATCATGTTGATACCGTCTGAGTCCGAGTATTTCGGAAGTGCTAGCTGGCTATTCGGCAGTACGATGCAGGCACGATTGCCGGCAACCAGGCCGTTCTCGATCATGAATGGGTATTTGGTGCTGGCCAAAATGTCACTAAACCAGTCTTTAAAGGCGACCAATGTAGATTCAAAGGACACGTTGCCCTTCGGCTGGCGGTCGGTGAGGATGACACCGGCCGCGCCGATCAGCTGACGGTGCTTGACGGCATTGGCCATATCCAAGTCGAACTTCATCAACTGGATTCCGGTAGCCGAACCATCAGCCAGCTTTCCAGCCAACAGCGCCTTGGTGTTCGTGCTGCCGATGGTCTGTGGCGTCTGAAATGCTGTATAGACCGGAGTTGCCTCGGACGCATCAGCTACGCCGCCATAGACCGCGATATAGCTGAATTTCAATGCCGGGCGGGCGTTTGCCGACAGATCGAAGGACACCGATCCCCTCGCGCCCAGTCCCTTATGCCGAACGCCGCTGATGTTGTAGTACAGCGTCAGCGATTCGAAAGCGCTGGAAATCGGGAGATAGGTGGCGTTCTCGCTGATTGAGTAGCCTGAGGATGCCCCAGGATTCGTATCCCACGCCTTGTGCACGGTGGCTACTTTGGTCGTGCCGTTGTAGGCGATGATGGTCCTAGGCGTACCAAAATCCGTACCGCCAGAGGTATAACTGATGGTCGTCCCGACGTAGGTTCCGTCCGTCGCCGATGCGCCTGCCGCGAGGGTGATCGTGCTCGCCGCCCCGGCTTGTGCGGAACCAGTAACGGCCGCTCCGGTCAATGTCTCGGCGAACCCGCAGCCTCTCAGTACCGGGCCCCACGGTGGCGCCGTGCCTGGCGTGGCGGTGCCGGCCAAGTCCATCGTGAAGGACATCGACATGAAATTCTCCGCCCGGATTGATGGTGAGATTCCCAGATAGGCGCGGACATAGGCTAGATCGACCTCTGAGCCATCGAGCGGATTGATGGATAGGTCGGATACCAGCATCGCATTAGCGGTGCCGGTTGGGACAGCATCGGTGCCCTCTGTCGTCTCGATCTTGGCGAGCAACTGAGCGGTGCGGGCGAACATTCTTGTGGACATAGCGATCTCCGGTGTGAACCGGGGTCGCCATGTCCAGAGTGCCCGCTAGAGCGGCGGGGTCGTCTGGGCGGGTGCCCGAGAGGTGCGTGTTACTTTGCGGTGCTGGTCTCTTTCAGCCAGCAGTCATACGCGGCAATAATGCCCTTGAGGCAGGGTATGACGGATTCGTGAAACTTATGG